>Ga0155935_1068_pt1 | contig 106005 bp, 88 predicted proteins | sample RifCSPlowO2_02_FD_107589 | JGI IMG/M metagenome (GOLD analysis project Ga0155935, IMG submission 107589) | Betaproteobacteria bacterium RIFCSPLOWO2_02_64_14
AAACAGCGAGCGGCGCGCCCACAGATGTGGCGGCCGGATGCGCAGTTTAGCGCACGCGCGCCGGTAGAGCGGATGGCCGCGATTCAATTTCCGGTAGCGCAGCGGAAAGCGCCGGATGCGCGGATCGGCGAAAAGCGCCGCACCCAGCGGCCGTTCTCCCAGACGCTTGAGCCCCCGCCACGCCCCGCGCAGCGCCTTCGGGTCGATGACGCTGTGGGCGAACACGACCGGCGTGCGCCGGCAAACGAGATTGACTTCGCGCACCCACGCCAGCCGCCGCGCTTCACGCGGCCAGATCACCCGTTCGTCGCGATTCGCGCGCGCGCGGCGCTGCGACAGCAGCCTCACCCTGAAAGCGCTGCAGCGCCCCTCCAGGCGGCGCGTGAGCGAACCGCGGTCGTCGAGCCAGGCACGATAACCTTGCGGAACCGCTGGCTGGCGGCGCAACCAATGCGAATCTCTGAGGGACAAGGTCATGCCCGGAAAGGATGGAATACTGTGGCCATTATCGCAGATGCACAACTCGTGAGAGCGGGAGGGCGGGAGCGCGTCAGAGCGGTTGTCTACTTACGATCTCACGATCTCACGAATTCCCGACCACTTCTACACTTTCAACAGCTCGTGGCGCTCGCCGAGCCAGCGCGCAAGATGTGCGCGCGCCGCGTCCATGTCATCGCGCAGCAATCCTTCGGCGGCCGCACGTGCGGTTTCCAGCAGATCGAGGTCGATGGAGAGATCGGCAAAGCGGAGGAGGGGGACGCCGCTCTGGCGCGCGCCGAGGAGTTCGCCGGGCCCGCGCAGGCGCAAGTCGTGGCGGGCGATCTCGAAGCCGTCGTGGTTCTCGAAGATGATCTTCAGGCGCTCGCGGGCGGTGGGCGTGAGCGGATTCTGGTAAAGCAGGATGCACGTGCTTTCGCCCGCGCCGCGGCCCACCCTGCCGCGCAGCTGGTGCAGTTGCGATAATCCCATGCGCTCGGCGTGCTCGATCACCATCAGGGTCGCGCTGGGCACGTCCACCCCCACTTCGATCACGGTGGTTGCGACCAGCAGCCGGATCGCGCCGTCCTGGAACGCCTGCATGACGCGCGCCTTGTCGTCGCTTTTCAGGCGCCCGTGCACCAGGCCGACCTTGAGTTCCGGAAAGGTCTTCTGCATTCCCTGGAACGTTTCAAGCGCCGTTTTCAGCTGCAGAGCATCTGATTCTTCAATCAAGGGGCACACCCAGTAAGCCTGGCTCCCCGCCATGCAGGCGTCGCGTATGCCGCGTATCACCTCGTCGCGCCGGCTCTCGGAAAAGAGCCGCGTCGCCACCGGCGTGCGCCCCGGCGGCATTTCGTCGATGACCGACACGTCGAGATCCGCGTAGTAACTCATGGCGAGCGTGCGCGGGATCGGCGTCGCGCTCATCATGAGTTGGTGCGGCTGCGCGCCCTGGTTCGGACGCGTCCCCTTCATGCGCAGCGCCAGGCGCTGGTGCACGCCGAAGCGGTGCTGCTCGTCGATGACGGCAAGGCCGAGGTTGTGAAAGCGCACTTCCTCCTGGAACAGCGCGTGGGTGCCAACCGCGATCGGCGCCTCGCCCTTCGCCACCCGTTCGAGCGCCTGCCGGCGCGGCTTGCCGCGCAGCCCCCCGGCGAGCCACGCGACCTCCAGGCCCAGATCGCCGAACCATGCCGCGAGCTTGCGGTAATGCTGCTCGACGAGGATTTCGGTCGGCGCCATCACCGCCACCTGGTAACCGTTCTCGATGCACTGCAACGCGGCGAGCGCGGCGACGACCGTCTTGCCGCTGCCGACGTCGCCCTGGAGCAGGCGCTGCATCGGGTACGGTTGCGCGAGATCGCGCTGGATTTCCGCCAGCACCTTGCGCTGCGCCCGCGTGAGCTTGAACGGCAGCCGCTCCATCAGCCTGCGCGCGAGCGTGCCGCGGGACGCGAGCGCCGGCGCCCCCGCGCTGCGCCGCCGCCGGTGGCTCAGGCGCATCGAGAGTTGTTGCGCGAGCAGCTCGTCGAACTTGACGCGCCGCCACGCCGGGTGCTGCCGCTCTTCGAGCGCCGGTCGCGGCGCATCGGGCGGCGGATGGTGCAGATAGAGCACCGCTTCACGAAAGCCGGTCAGCTTGAGCGGGGCGAGCACCGCGGGCGGGAGCGTGTCGCTGAGATCGCTGTCGGCGAGCGCGCGGCCGATCAGGCTACGCAAGGCGTCCTGGCCGAGCCCCGAGGTCGTCGGATAGACCGGCGTAAGAGACTCGGACACCGGCGCGTCCGCCCGCAGCACGCGATAGCGCGGATGCACCATCTCGGAGCCGAAAAAACCGTGGCGCACCTCGCCGAAGGCGCGCACCCGCGTGCCGGGGGCGAGCTGCTTCACCTGGCTCGTGTAAAAGTTGAAGAACCGCAGCGTGAGCACGCCGGAGCCGTCCTGCATGTGGCACACGAGCTGGCGCCGTGGGCGGTACTTGATGTCGCACTCGACGACTTCGCCCTCGACCAGCGCCGGCTTCCCCGGCGGCGCAGCGGCGATCGGGTAGAGGTGCGTCTCGTCGTCGTAGCGCAGCGGCAGGTGCAGGACGAGGTCGAACTTCGACGCGATGCCCAGCTTCGCAAGCCGCGCGAGCGTCGCCTTGCTCAAACCCGACAGCGATGGGTGATGAGGAAGAGCTGCGGATTGAGGATTGAGGATCGAGGATCGAGGGGTTACCCCAACGCGCCCAACACCTACACCCTGTCCGGGAGCTTTCAATCTGTCCTTCATTCCAGGTTGTCGAGGGGCTGTTCTCCTGCTCAATCCTGAATCCTCAATCCTGCAACACCATGATGGCGTCGACCTCCACCAGCGCACCCCGCGGCAGGCTCGCCACGCCCACCGCCGCGCGCGCGGGGTAGGGTTCGGTGAAGTAGCCGGCCATGACGCGATTCACCAGCGTGAAATGTTCGAGGTCGGTAAGGTAGACCGTGAGTTTCACCGCATCGCCCAGCGCGCCGCCGGCGGCCGCGGCGACGGCCTTGAGATTCTCGAACACGCGCACCACCTGCGCTTCGATACCGTCAGCCAGTTGCATGGTGTCGGGATCGAGGCCGATCTGGCCCGCGAGGTATGCGGTGTTCCCGCAGCGCACGGCCTGCGAATAGGTTCCGATCGCCTTGGGCGCGGCAGCGGTATGAATGACCTGTCTGGACATGAATGTGGTCTCCTTTGTGGCGCCATGTCTTGCGACAGGGCTTTGCGCTATGATGAAGCGGCCCGCACCGGATTTCAATCGCCGCTGCGCAGGAGCTGTCATGACCCCCGCGCTCATCGCAAATCTGGAACAGCTCCTCGGGGGCCCGCGCGACAACGCCCTGCTGCGCTTCAGCCTCGGCAGCGAATATCTCAAGGCAGGCGATGTCGACCGCGCCGTCACGCACCTGCGCGAAGCGCTCACGCGCGATCCCGGTTATTCCGCCGCCTGGAAACTGCTCGGGCGCGCGCTCGCGGAGAGCGGCGACCGGTCGGCTGCGCTTCGCGCATACGAGGAGGGCATCCGCGTCGCCGAAACGAAGGGCGACAAGCAGGCCGCGCGCGAAATGCAGGTTTTCGTCCGCCGCCTCAGAAAAGAGGCCGGGTGCTGACGGCAGCGTGGCCGGCGCCCCTCAGCCCGGAAGCTTGAGAACGTACTTGGCGAGAATGTTGCGCTGGATCTCGTTGGATCCGCCGTAGATGGTGCCCGGCCGCGACGTGTAGAACGGCGACAGAATGTCCACCGATGCGTCGCCCACCGGGATCTCGCCTTCGAACGCGCCGTATTCGCCCGCCGCCTCGATCAGCAGTTCGGAGAGACGCTGGTAGGTCTCCGTCGCCCAGATCTTGAGCATGGACACGTCCGGGCCAAGTGCTTCGCCGCGCCGCACCTTGTCCACGTAACGCGCATACAGCGATCCGAGATCCGCGAGATCGAGTTTCAGCTCGGTCAGCCGTTCGACGAAAGCCGGGTTGTCGCCCAGCTGCCGCGCCCGCGCCAGCACTTCGATCTGCTCCAGCGCCTGCAGCGGCCGCCGCGGACTGCCGATGTTGAGCCGCTCGAATCCGAGCAATCCCTTGGCGATGGTCCACCCGGCATTGAGCTCGCCCACGAGATTGGCGCGCGGCGTGCGCACGTTGTCGAAGAAGACCTGGCAGAACTCCTCGTGGCCGGCGATGTTGCGTATCGGACGCACCGTAATGCCGGGCGTCTTCATGTCCACCAGCACGAAGCTGATGCCTTCCTGCTTCTTCGCCTGCCTGGCGGTACGAACGAGCACGTAGATATGGGTGGCGTCGTGCGCCATGGACGTCCAGATCTTGCTGCCGTTGATCACGAACTCGTCGCCCTCGAGCACCGCGGAGGTCTGCAGGCTGGCGAGATCGGAGCCCGCATTCGGCTCGGAGTAGCCCTGGCACCAGATGTGCTCTCCGGCGATGATCGGGGGGAGAAACTTCCGGCGCTGCGCATCGTTGCCGAAGCGGATGATCGTCGGACCCACCATCGTGAGCCCCTGATCGGGCATGCGGCCGATGCCGGCGCGCTCGGTTTCCTCGAAATAGATGATGAGCTTGCCTGGCGTGAGCCCCATGCCGCCATGCTCCGGCGGCCAGTGGGGCGCGAGCCAGCCCTTCTTCGACAGCGCGAGATACCAGTCGCGGCATTCGTGCCAGCGCATGCGCCGCGGCAGAAACCGCAGATGCCGGGGGTAATTTGCCTCGAAGAACGCCCGCAGCTCGGCGCGGAATGCGTCGTCGGTCAGAGCATTGTAGTCAGTCATGGGCGCCGCCTGGTTGCGCCGCGATCCGGGCGTAGCGGCGGCGATGCGCCGTCGCATTGCCCAGCCACGCCGAGAGCACCAGCGCTCGTTTCGTGTAAAGGCCGACGTCGCAGTCGTCGGTGAACCCGATCGCGCCATGCAACTGGATCGCCTCCCGCGTGATCCGCAGCGCCGCCTCCGATGCCCGCGCCTTCGTCCGGCTCGCGAGCGCCGCCCGCGGCGCACCGTCCAGCCCGCTGTCGAGAGCATGGACCGCCTCGGCCAAAACGGCCGTGGCGAGTTCCTGCTGCAGGTAGAGATCGACCGCGCGGTGCTGCAGCGCCTGGAAACTGCCGATGGGCTTGCCGAACTGCACCCGCGTCCTCATGTAGTCGAGACTCAATTCGAGCGCGCGGCCCATCACCCCTACGAGTTCCGCACCTGCGACCACCGCCGCCCGATCGAGCGCCTGCGCGAGCGCCGCGCGCGCGACGGCGGGTGAGGCGATCATGCCCTCGCGCGCCACCATGACATCGGTGAGCCCGAGCGTCCCGCTGGAGCGCCCGTCGGCGAGCCGTTGCTGCGTCAGCCGTGCCCCGGCGCTGTCGCGGGGCACCCAGAACAACGCGAGATCACCGGCGTGCCGCGCCGAGACCAGAAATGCATCGGCATCGACCGCGCCCGCGATGAAATGCTTGACGCCGCTCAGGCGGAAGCCGCCTTCGAACGCAACCGCGACCGCGTCGATCGCGCCCGGATCCAGTTCGCCTGCGCGCTCTTGCCACGCCACCGCCGGGAGCAGCTTTCCTGCGACGATCTGCGGCAGCTTTTCCGCCATGAAAGCTTCATTGTCCGCGCCGGCGAGGATCGAGGTGGCGAGGACCGCGGTGGCCGTGAACGGCTCCGGCACAAGCCCCCTTGCGAGCCCCTGCGCCACGATCGCAGCTTCCGTGATTCCCAGCCCCATGCCGCCGAAGCGCTCGGGCACGAGCACGCCCAGCCAACCGAGCTCAGCGAGGCCTCGCCACTGCGCGCGATCGCATTCGGCGCCCGCCTCGCGCAGCGTGCGCGCGCGCGCCACGGTGGTTCCCCGCCGCACGAAATCGGCCACGCTCTCGGCCAGCAGTGCGGCGTGTTCGGACGGATGCGCGAAGTTCGTCATCGGCGCACGATCATAGCAGGTAGCGGCCGAACCACCAGGCAAGCGCGGCGATGAACGCCGAGCAGGGAATCGTCAGCACCCACGCCATGACGATGCCCCCCGCAACGCCCCAGCGCACGGCCGATACCGATTGCACCGCGCCCACGCCCACGATCGCGCCGGTGATCGTATGCGTGGTCGATACCGGAATGCCCAGCCCGGTTGCGAGAAACAGGCTCACCGCGCCGCCGGTCTCGGCGCAGAAACCGCCCACCGGTTTCAACTTGGTGATGCGCTGTCCCATGGTTTTCACGATGCGCCAGCCGCCGAACAGCGTGCCGAGCGCGATGGCGAGGTAACACGAGACCACGACCCACGCCGGCACGCCGTCCTCCGGACGTACGTGCCCTGCCGCGATCAGCAGCATGAGTATGATGCCGATGGTCTTCTGGGCGTCGTTGCCGCCGTGGCCAAGGCTGTAGAGCGACGCCGACACGAGCTGCAGGCGGCGGAACCAGCGGTCCACCCGCGCCGGCGTCGAACGCACGAAAATCCACGACGTGGCAATCATGAGCAGCGCCGCGAGCAGGAGGCCCAGCACGGGGGCCACGATGATGAATGCGACGGTCTTCATCAGGCCGCCGCCCATGAGCGAGAAGAATCCGCCTTTCGCCACCGCGGCGCCAACGAGGCCGCCGATCAGCGCGTGCGAGGAACTCGAGGGAATGCCGTAGTACCAGGTGATGATGTTCCACGAGATGGCGCCGACCAGCGCCCCGAACACCACGTAGTGATCGACGACCGACGGCTCGACGATGCCGCGGCCGACCGTGGTCGCGACCTTCAACTGGAAGACGAACAGCGCGACGAAGTTGAAGGTGGCCGCCCAGACGACGGCCTGGTGGGGCTTGAGCACCCCCGTGGAGACGACAGTCGCAATCGAGTTGGCGGCGTCGTGGAAGCCGTTCATGAAGTCGAAGGCGAGCGCCACCAGCACCAGCAACACCACCACCCCCAGGCCGATCGCAACGGGTTCCATGCCACGCCCCGGCTAGGAATGTTCCATCACGATGCCTTCGATGACATTGGCAACGTCCTCGCAGCGGTCGGTGACCTCCTCGAGCAGCATGTAGATCGAGCGCAATTTGATCAATTGCTTGACGTCGGCCTCTTCGCGGAAGAGCCGCGACATCGCGGCACGCAGGACCCGGTCCGCGTCCGATTCCAGGCGGTCGATCTCCTCGCAATTCTTGAGGATCGCGTCCGCTTGCTTCAGATTGGCGAGGAGGTCCACGGTGGCCTTCACCCGGTCGCAGCACATCTGGCAGATGCGCGTGAGTTGCTGCGCTTCCGAAGTCGCATTCCGGATGTCGTACAGCACCACCGACTCCGCGCAGTCCTGGATGAGGTCCAGGATATCGTCCATGTTGGTGATCAACGAATGAATCTGATCGCGGTCGATGGGCGTGATGAAGGTCTTGTGCAGCAGCGTCACGGTGTCGTGGGTGATCTTGTCGGCATCGCGCTCGGCATGATCGATGTGCTCGGCATGGACGGCGGCATTCTCGAGCTCGGCCATGAGCTCAACCAGCGCGTGGCTTCCCTTGACGATCTGGGCGGCGTGGGCGCTGAACAGATCGAAGAACCTTCCCTCGCGGGGGATCAGACGGCCAAACATGGCATGAACGCTTTACACTTTGTACATTATGGATTCACGCGGGGCGCGGAGTCGGGCCGAACGGCGGCTATTGTGCCAGAACGCCGCGCCGCGGGTTGGACCGGGCACTCGAAGGAATAATTGCCGGGCGGCGGCGCGACGAGCCACGGCATCCCGGCTCTGAATCGTTGGTGGAGTGGAAGGGGATCGAACCCTCGACCTCCGCATTGCGAACGCGGCGCTCTCCCAGCTGAGCTACCACCCCACGCGAGGGCGCTATTCTACCGTCTCCACTCCGGGGCCACAAACCCGGCGTGGGCCGCACGCGGCGAGGGCTATAATCGGGCGCTTTCCCACGCGACGAACCGTCATGGACATCAGGCCACCGTACGGCTACCAGGAGATCGTTCCGCTCACGAAGGCTCACCGCGTCGTCCTGCCGCGGACGCGTTGGGTGCCGGCTGAGCTGCGCAACCTGACGGCAATGCCTTTGTCTTTCGCCGAATTCGCGCCCGCGTGTCGTGATTACCCGATCGCCTTCGTGAGCAGCGACGGCGGTAAGAACTATGTCGCCATGACCGTCCTTGGGCTGCAGACGCAGCAGAACCTGTTCCTGCTCAAGGATGACACGTGGGATGCCGCGGTATACGTTCCGGCTTACGTGCGGCGTTACCCGTTCTGCATGACGCGCGTCGCAGTCGATGGCAAGGAACAGCCCGAGCGCATCGCCTGCGTGGAAAAGCGCGCGGTAAACGACAAGGGCGAGGCGCTCTATGACGAAAAAGGCGAACCCCTGCCGGCGTGGGAAGCGCGCAGAAAGCTGCTCTTCGAGTTCGAGACCGATCTCGTACGCACCGAAGAGATGTCGCGCCGCCTTGCCGGGCTTGGCGTGCTCGAAGAATTCACGATGCAGGCCGTGCCCAACCAGGGCCAGCCGCTGGCGATGACCGGTCTTTATCGCGTCTCCGAAGCGAAGTTGCACGACCTGCCCGCGGCTACGCTCAAGGAGTTGGCGCAAGCCGGGATACTCGCCCGCGTCTACGCGCACTTGATGTCGCTCGCCAACTTCGGACGCTTGCTCGAACGCCACGCGGCCCGCGCGAAAGTCGAGCCCAAAACCTGAACTGCGTGATCCGTGATCCGACAGAACCGATGTGAAAGGCGTGAGCCGTGAGCCGTGATCCGAGGACTTTTTGAGCGCCCCGGATTGGTCGGTTCACGGTTCACGATTCACGCCCAGACTTGTTCGCCCATAAGAACAGGGCGACGCCGGCGATCACCATCGGCACGGAGAGCCACTGCCCCATGCTGAGCCCCAGCGCGAGCAAGCCGAGGAAACTGTCCGGCTCACGCGTGAATTCCACCGTAAATCGGAACACGCCGTAGCCGATCAGGAACAGCGCCGATACCGCGCCGCGAGCGCGTGGCCGCGCCGAATACCACCACAGCAGGGCGAACAGCGCAACGCCCTCGAGCGCGAACTCGTAGAGCTGCGAGGGATGGCGCGGCACCCGGTCGACATTGGGGAACACCATGGCCCACGGCACTTCCGCCGCCCGGCCCCACAGTTCGGCGTTGATGAAGTTGCCGACGCGGCCCGCGCCCAGCCCGAGCGGCACCAGCGGCGCGATGAAGTCGGTGATGGCGAGCCAGTTCTGCCGGCGTGTGCGCGCGAACCACGCCAGCGCCAGCACCACACCGAGAAAACCGCCATGAAAAGACATGCCGCCTTCCCACAGGTAGAAGATCTTCCACGGCTCATGGAGGTAGTCACCGAACTTGTAGAACAGCACGTAGCCCAGGCGCCCGCCGAGGATGGTGCCGAGGATGCCGTAGAAGAGCGCGTCGTCGAGATCCTTCGGCATCCACACACCGCCGGGATTACGCTTGATCCGGTAGCGCCCGGCGAGCCAGAGCAGCCCGAAGCCGATGAGGTACATGAGCCCGTACCACCGCACCGCCAAGGGGCCGAGCTGGATTGCGATCGGGTCGAACTGCGGGTGAACCAGCATGGGAGCGCGGCCGCGATAGGCTAAAATGGCTGCCCCATTATACAGGCCGCATTTCCGGAGACTTTTCCATGGCGCTCAACAGACGCAGCAGGCTCATCACTCAAGGCGTACAGCGTTCTCCCAACCGCGCGATGCTGCGCGCGGTGGGTTTCGGAGACAGCGACTTCGAAAAACCCATCGTTGGCGTGGCCAACGGGCATTCGACGATGAATCCGTGCAACGCCGGCATCCAGCCGCTGGTTGAGCGCGCGATGGCGGCTCTCAAGCAAGCCGGGGCCATGCCCCAGGTCTTCGGCTTCCCGACTGTGACCGACGGCATCGGCATGGGCACCGAGGGCATGAAGTATTCCCTGGTGTCACGCGAGGTCATCGCCGATTCGATCGAGGTCGCGGTCAACGGCCAGTGCATGGATGGCGTCGTGACGGTCGGCGGCTGCGACAAGAACATGCCCGGCAGCATGATCGCGATGGCGCGCATGAATGTGCCCGGAATCTTTGTCTACGCCGGCACGATCAAGCCCGGCAAATGGAAGGGGCAGGACCTCACCATCGTGAGCGCGTTCGAGGCGGTCGGCGCTTATGCCGCCGGCAAGATGAACCAGGAAGACTTCGACGGCATAGAGAAAAACGCCTGCCCGTCGGTCGGGGCGTGCGGCGGCATGTACACCGCGAACACGATGTCGTCCTCATTCGAAGCGCTCGGCATGAGCCTGCTCGGTTCCTCGCAGATGGCCTCGCCCGACCCGGAGAAGGCCGATTCCGCCGCGCAGTCGGCGCGCGCGCTGGTCAATGCGATCAAGATCAACCTCAGGCCGCGCGACATCATCACGCGCAAAGCGATCGAGAACGCCGTCGCGCTCATCATGGCGACCGGCGGTTCGACCAACGCGGTACTGCACTATCTGGCGATTGCCCATGCCGCGGGCGTGAAGTGGACGATCGACGATTTCGAACGCGTGCGGCGCAAAGTTCCGGTGCTGTGCGAATTGAAACCATCCGGACGTTTCGTCGCCACCGATTTTCACCGGGCGGGCGGCGTGCCGCAGGTGCTCAAGATGCTGCTCGCGCACGGCCTCCTCCATGGCGAATGCATGACCATCACCGGCAGCACCATGGCCGAAGAACTCAGGAACGTACCGGATACCCCGCGCGCGGATCAGCAGGTGATACGCCCGTGGTCGAATCCGCTGTATCCGCACGGCCATCTCGCGATACTCAGGGGCAACCTCGCGCCGGAGGGATGTGTGGCGAAAATCACCGGTCTCAAGAACCTCTCGATCACGGGGCCGGCGCGCGTGTTCGATTCCGAACCGGCGGCAATGAAGGCGATCCTTGCCAAAAAAGTGAGGCCAGGCGATGTCATCGTGATCCGCTATGAAGGCCCGAAGGGCGGACCCGGAATGCAGGAGATGCTCGCGCCGACTTCCGCCATCATCGGCCAAGGACTGGGCGAGTCGGTCGGCCTGATCACCGACGGGCGCTTCTCCGGCGGCACCTGGGGCATGGTGGTGGGGCACGTGGCGCCGGAGGCTTTCGTCGGCGGGCCGATCGCGCTGGTGAATGAGGGCGACTCGATTACGATCGATGCCCATAAGCGCCTGATCCAGCTCAACGTGCCTGCGAAAGAGCTGGCGGCGCGCCGGAAGAAGTGGAAGCAGCCCAAACCGCGATATACGCGCGGCGTGCTGGCAAAATACATCGCCCTGGTTTCCACCGCGAGCACCGGTGCCGTGACCGACTGACATGAGGGGCTTCTGCGCGCGCGTCGTTTCCGCCGGATGGTTCGAGCCGTTCATGATCGGCTGCATCATCGCGAACGGCATCATCATCGGCCTGGAGACGTCGAAGGATATCGACGAAGCTTACGGTCAGCTGCTGCACCTCGGGAACGACATCTTTCTCGTCACCTTCATCATCGAAGCCGCGCTGAAAATCACCGCCGTCGCGCCGAGACTGCGGCTTTATTTCGGCAACGGCTGGAACCTCTTCGACTTCACCGTGGTGGTGCTCTCGCTCGTGCCCTCGACCGGCGAGTTCGCCCTCGTGGCGCGGCTGATACGCGTATTGCGGGTGCTGCGCCTCGTTTCCGCGGTGCCGCAGTTGCGCCTGATCGTCGCCACGCTGGTGCGCTCGATCCCGAGCATGGGCCACGTCATCCTGCTGATGGGGGTGATCTTCTACATCTACGGGGTGACCGGATACCACCTCTTCCATGCGCATGACGCGGACAACTGGGGCACGCTGGGCGCCGCGCTGCTCACGCTGTTCCAGATCGTCACGCTCGAAGGCTGGGTTGACGTGATGGAAACAGCGATGGAAGCGTTGCCCTGGGCGTGGGTCTATTTCGTCACCTTCGTGCTGATCGGCACCTTCGTCATGTTGAACCTCTTCATCGCCGTGGTGATCAACAACCTCGAGGCGAGCAAGGTCGAGGAGTTGAACGCGTTGAGCGCCCCACCCACCCATGACGAACTGGTGAGGGAGCTCGAACGCACCCGCACGGCGCTCGACGCGCTGCAGCGCAGGCTCGCGGCGGCCGGCGGCGCCTCGCTCGCGATCGAGCGCAGGCCCGCGTAGCGCACCCACATCACCTTGCTCTGCCCCTTCAACTGCTGCGCAATGGCGAAAGCGTTAGCGCAGATGCGATCCATGCGTACCGCGATCGTTTCGATTTTCATCGTGCGTCTCCCTCGATGAAATGCCGGGAATTGTCCGACAAGGTAACAGGGATTTTTCAGTGAACCGCAGGCCCGGGTTAAGGGCGCTTTTATGCCAGAATGCGCTGCCCCCCATGCGGCGCATCGCGCGCCGTTGACCCGGGCAGACCACCGACATGTCCAATCGCCTTGCCCGTGAAACCAGTCCGTATCTGCAACAGCATGCGGACAATCCCGTCGACTGGTATGCGTGGGGCGAGGAGGCGCTCGCGCTCGCGCGCCGGGAGGACAAGCCGATCCTGCTCTCGGTCGGCTATTCCGCCTGCCACTGGTGCCATGTGATGGCACACGAATCGTTCGCGGACGCGGAAGTCGCCGCGGAGATGAACCGGCTCTTCGTCAATATCAAGGTCGATCGCGAGGAGCGCCCCGATCTCGACCAGATCTATCAGACGGCGCACCAGCTGCTTACGCAGCGCGGGGGCGGCTGGCCGCTCACGATGTTCCTCATGCCGGACGGCACGCCGTTCTTCGGCGGCACCTATTTTCCCAAGACACCGCGTTACGGCATGCCGGGTTTCCGCGATCTGCTGCCGCAGATCGCCGCCGCCTACCATGAGCGGCGCGGCGATATCGAGAAACAGAACACCGGGTTGCTGCAGGCGCTGTCGCAAACGGCACCAGCCGCCGGCGCGACGCTGGAGCTCAAACGCGGACCGGTCGATCTCGCGGTGCGCGAACTGACGCAGATCTTCGACGACGTCCATGGCGGTCTCGGCCAGGCGCCGAAGTTTCCGCACCCCCATGAACTCGCTTTCTGCCTGCGCCGCCACGCACTCGACGGCGGCGAGATGGCGGCGACGATCGCGCGCCTCACGCTCACCAAGATGGCGGAGGGCGGGATCTACGACCAGCTCGGCGGCGGATTCTGCCGCTACAGCGTCGACCCATACTGGACCATTCCGCACTTCGAGAAGATGCTCTACGACAACGGACCGCTGCTCGCGCTCTACAGCGAGGCCTGGCTCGTGACGCGCCAGGCGTTGTTCGAAAAAATCGCGCGCGACACCGCGGCCTGGGTCATGCGCGAGATGCAATCGCCGCAAGGAGGGTATTACTCCTCGCTCGACGCCGACTCGGAGCATGAGGAAGGCAAGTTCTACGTGTGGACGCCGGACGAGGTGAGGGCGCTGCTCACGCCGGAGGAATACGCAGTGGTCGAACCGCACTACGGGCTCGACGGCGCACCCAACTTCGAGAGCGCGACCGCGGAGGGCGGAACAGGGGGCCCTCGTCCTACGCTCCGAGGCGCCTGCTGGCACCTGCGCGTGATGAAGCCGCTCGCGTTCGTGGCGAAACGCCTCGACATTGCGCTCGATGAGTGCGAGAAGCGGCTCGACGCTGCGCGCGCGAAGCTCCTCGCCGCGCGCGCGCAGCGCGTGTGGCCCGGCCGCGACGAAAAAGTGCTGACGAGCTGGAACGGTCTCATGATCCGAGGTATGGCGCGGGCGGCGGCGGTGTTTGGCCGCAGCGACTGGCTTGCTTCGGCGCAGCGCGCCGCGGATTTCGTCCGCGTCACGCTGTGGCACAACGGCCGCTTGCTTGCCACCTGCAAGGACGGCCGCGCCCATCTCAATGCTTACCTCGACGATCACGCTTTCATGCTCGATGGCCTGCTTGAACTCATGCAGGCCGGGTTCCGGGTCGAGGACCTCCGGTTTGCCCGCGCTCTCGCCGACCTCTTGCTCACTCAGTTCGAAGATCGGGAGCGGGGCGGATTTTTCTTTGTCAGCCACGACCACGAGAAACTCATCCATCGCGCCAAGCCTGGGCCGGACAACGCGACGCCCTCGGGCAACGGCATCGCCGCGATCGCGCTCCAACGTCTCGGGCACCTCACCGGAGAAGCGCGCTACCTTGATGCCGCAGAACGAGCGCTGAAGCTCTTCTATCCGCTGATGGAGCGCCGGCCGAGCGCGTTTCCCAGCCTGCTCGTCGCCCTGGAAGAATGGTTGCAGCCGCCGCGGACGGTGGTATTGCGCGGACCCGAACGCGAGCTCGGCGGCTGGCGCCACGATCTCGCCGCCGCCTACCGGCCGGACACGGTCGTTCTCGCCATCCCGGCGGACATTGCAGAACTGCCCCCGACCCTCGCCAAGCCGGAGGGCGCGAGCGTCAGCGCGTGGGTGTGCCGTGGCGCTACCTGTCTTGCACCGATCACCAGCCGCGAGGAATTGATGCGCGCATTGAGCAGCGCTTAGAAGACATCAGGGCTGCCATGGCGTGGATGCGCGCACTGGAGCCGCGTTGCGCCTTCTCCCGCATGAGGGCCGGCTCGTGCCGGCTTCAGGTTGGCGGCACGCAAATTGACAAGCTTCCGGGCGCTACGGATAATCGTTCCCCTTCTCCGCAACAATCATCCAGCCACAGGGAGTCATAATGGATCGCAGATCGTTCGGCGCCATCGTTGCGGGTCTCGCCGTTGCGGTGACCTTGACTGCGTGCGGCAAGGAAGCACCGCCGCCGCCCGAATCCGAGAAGAAGGCGGAGGCGCCGAAGCCGCCCGAGGCCGTCACCGTCAAGATCGGATCGGCTTCGCCGCTCACCGGCTCGCAGGCGCATATCGGCATCGATATCCGGAACGGCGTGCAACTCGCCATCGAAGATCTCAACGCGAAGGGGGTCGAGATCGGTGGCAAGAGGGTGAAACTCGAGATGATCGCCGAAGACGACGAAGCCAATCCGACCAAAGCTACCACCGTCGCCCAGAAACTGGTCGACGCCAAGGTCGCCGCCGTGGTGGGGCACTTCAATTCCGGCGCATCGATCCCCGCTTCCAAGATCTACTCCGACGGCGGCATTCCGCAGATCTCGCCGTCGTCGACCAACCCGAAATACACGCAGCAAGGATTCAAGACCACGTTTCGCGTGGTGGCGCATGACGATCAGCAGGGGCCGACCCTGGGCCGGTTCGCCATCGAGAAACTGAAGATCAAGACCGTCGCGGTGATCGACGACAGCACGGCTTATGGCCAGGGGATTGCCGATGCATTCGAAAGAACCGTCAAGGCCGCGGGCGTCAAGGTTCTCGCGCGCGAGCACACGACCGACAAGGACACCGACTTCAAGGCGATCCTCACCCGGATCAAGGGCCGCAAGCCCGATCTCATCATGTTCGGCGGCATCGATCCGCAGGCAGGACCGATGGTGAAGCAGATGACGGAGCTCGGCATCAAGGCGAAATTCGCCGGCGGCGACGGCATACAGACGCCCAACTTCATCAAACTCGCGGGCAATGCCGCCGAGGGTGTCATGGCATCCATCCCGGGGCTGCCCAAGGAACAGATGCCGGGGGGCAAGGATTTCCTCGCCAAGTACAAGGGCAAGTTCAATGCTGAAGTGGAATTGTACGCGCCGATGGGGTACGACGCGGTGATGGTGTTCATCGACGCCATGACGCGCGCCGGTTCCACCGATCCGGCGAAGTTCCTGCCGGAAGTGGGCAAGACGAAATACCAGGGCGTGATCGGCCCGATCGCGTTCGACGACAAGGGCGACCTCGTCAACGGTCCGATCACCATCTACATGGTCAAGGGCGGCAAGTGGGACCCGCTCGAAACCGTGACGCCGGGCCCGGCTCCAGCCGATGCCAAGCCTGCCGCAGCACCGGCGGCCGACGCCAAGAAGTAGGCAGCCCCTCCGCTGAAAAAAAACGGCACCCTCGCGGTGCCGTTTTTGTATCATCGGTCCCGCGATGGACATCCTGCTGCAACAGCTCATCAACGGACTGGTGCTGGGCAGCATCTACGCGCTGGTCGCGCTCGGCTACACCATGGTCTACGGCATTCTGGGCCTCATCAATTTCGCCCACGGCGACATCTGCATGATCGGGGCGCTGGTGGCGCTCACCGCCGCGCAGGCGCTCGCGGCGTCACCATCGAGCGTGTCGCCTACCGCCCGCTGCGGCGCGCGCCGCGGCTCGCCCCGCTCATCACCGCGATCGGCGTGTCGATCCTGCTGCAATACTCGGCGGCGCTCGTGTGGGGCAAACAGTACATCGCGATGCCCGAGATCGTGAAGCCGACGCCGCTTGCCGTGGGCGGCGCCCAGTTCACCGATTTGCAGGCTTTCGTGTTCCTGCTCGCCTGCGCGCTGATGGCGGGCCTGCTGTGGTTCATCAAGTCGAGCCGCATGGGCCGCGCGATGCGCGCCACCGAGCAGAACCCCGAGGTCGCCGGGCTGATGGGCGTCAATATCGACCGCATCATCGCCTTCACCTTCCTGCTCGGCTCGGCGATCGGCGCGGTCGCGGGCGTGATGGTGGTGCTCTACTACGGCCTGGGGCACTACTTCATGGGCTTCATGCTGGGACTCAAGGCGTTCACCGCGGCGGTGCTCGGCGGCATCGGCAACGTCGCGGGCGCGGTGCTCGGGGGGCTGCTGCTGGGCGTCATCGAAAGCCTCGTCTCGGGCTACATCGGCGACTGGACCGGCGGCGTGCTTGGCAGCAATTACCGGGACATCTTCGCGTTCCTGGTGCTGGTGATGGTGCTGGTGCTGCGGCCTTCGGGGCTCCTGGGCCGGGCGAGCGGCGAGCGCGCCTGACACTTGACGAAAGGGTGAGCCGTGAATCGTGAGCCGATGAAGCCCCGTGCCGCCTCCATGGTGTCGGATCACGGATCACGGATCGCGGTTTCCAGGTAAACGGCATGTTCGGACGCTTCGACATATCAAGACGCTCGGCAGCCGGGTGGATCGGTATCGCGCTGGTAGTGCTTGCCTTGCTGCTCCTGCCGTTCGTGGTGGACGCGACGCTGGGGCGCGCCTGGGTGCGCATCATCGACGTGGCGCTGCTCTTCATCATGCTTGCGCTGGGACTCAACATCGTCGTCGGTTTCGCCGGCCTGCTCGACCTGGGTTACATCGCGTTCTTCGCGGTCGGCGCCTACAGCTATGCACTGCTCGCTTCGCCCCAGTTCGGGATACACTGGCCGTTCCTCGCCCTGCTGCCGCTGGGCGCGCTGGTCGCGGCGACGTTCGGCGTGCTGCTGGGCGCGCCCACGCTGCGGCTGCGTGGAGATTATCTCGCGATCGTGACCCTCGGCTTCGGAGAAATCATCCGCATCCTCCTCAACAATCTCAATCGTCCCGTCAATATCACCAACGGTCCGCAAGGCATCACGCTGATCGACCCGCTCCAGGTGGGCGGCTTTTCATTGAGCCGGACCCACGACCTCGCCGGCCTCATCATCGCGCCGGTGCACAGCTACTACTTCGTGTTCCTCGCCTGCGCGCTCGTCTCCATCTTCATTTCGCTGCGGCTCGAGGATTCGCGCATCGGCCGCGCCTGGATCGCGATCCGCGAGGATGAACTCGCGGCCGCCGCGATGGGCATCAACACGCGCAACGTGAAGCTGCTCGCCTTCGCCATGGGGGCAACTTTTGGCGGCATTGCGGGGGGGCTGTTCGCATCGTTCCAGGGCTTCATCAGTCCCGAGAGCTTTGCCCTGCTCGACTCGATCATGGTGCTGTGCATGGTGGTGCTGGGCGGCATGGGCAACGTCGGCGGCGTGGTGCTGGGCGCGATCCTGCTCACCGCGCTGCCGGAGGCGCTGCGCTACATCGGGCCCCTGCAACAGCGCTGGTTAGGCGAGGTGTACGTCGAGCCTTCCGACTTGCGCATGCTGCTCTTCGGCCTGGCATTGGTCCTGATGATGCTGTTCAGGCCGGCCGGCCTGTGGCCCTCGTCCATCCGGCGCCGCGAACTCTCCGACGAAGACGAGCCGCGCGCGGAGCAGGCACGTGCCTGAGGCGCCGCTCCTGGTCGCGACGGCGGTCAGCAAGCAATTCGGGGGACTCGCCGCGCTCACCGGAGTGTCGCTCGCGATCGCGCACGGCGAGATCTTCGGCCTGATCGGCCCCAACGGCGCGGGCAAGACGACGCTGTTCAACGTGCTCACCGGGATCTACCGGCCGGACAGCGGCGAGTTCGCCTTCGCCGGGGCACGCGTCTCGGGACTGCAGCCGCACCGCATCGCGGAACACGGAATCGCGCGCACGTTCCAGAACATCCGCATTTTCGCCAACATGACGGCGCTGGAAAACGTGATGGTCGGCTGCCATGTGCGCACGCACGCCGGGGTGATAGGGGCGGTGCTGCGCGGCGCGCGCACCCGCGCCGAGGAGGCCGCGATCACGCGGCGCGCGCGCGAATTGCTGGATTACTGCGGCATCGCTCGGCACGCAAACGAGCTCGCGCGCCATCTTGCCTACGGCGACCAGCGCCGGCTGGAGATCGCGCGCGCACTCGCCACTGAACCCAGGCTCCTCGCGCTGGATGAACCGGCCGCCGGCATGAACGCCACCGAGACCGCGGAATTGAAGGGCTTGCTCGAGCGTGTCCGCGCGCGGGGGGTGACACTGCTGCTGATCGAGCACGACGTGAAGCTCGTCATGGGCCTGTGCGACCGCGTCGCCGTGCTCGACTACGGCCGGAAGATCGCCGAAGGCGTTCCGGCCGAAGTGCAACGCGACCCCGCGGTGATCGAAGCCTACCTCGGAAGCGCCCATGCTTGAAGTCACGGGGCTGAAGGTTTCCTATGGCGGCATCAACGCCGTCAAGGGCATCGATTTCCGGGTCGGGCCCGGGGAGCTCGTCACCCTGATCGGTGCCAATGGCGCGGGCAAGACCACGACGTTGAAGACGCTCGCCGGGCTGCTTCGTCCCGCCGCGGGGCGTATATGCTACGACGGGCGCGAGATTCACGCCGCTCCCTCGTACCAACTGGTGCGGCTCGGCCTCGCGCTGGTGCCGGAAGGACGCGGCGTGTTCAGCCGTCTCAGCGTCGAGGAGAATCTTGCGTTGGGCGCGTATTGCCGCAACGACCGCGCCGGCGTGGGAGCGGATCGTGAGCGCGTCTACGGACTCTTCCCGCGACTCGCCGAGCGCCGCGGCCAGCTTGCCGGCACGCTTTCCGGGGGCGAGCAGCAGATGCTCGCCATCGGGCGCGCCTTGATGAGCCGCCCGCGGCTGCTGCTGCTCGATGAACCGAGCATGGGGCTCGCTCCCATCATGGTGACGAGGATCTTCGAGACCATCCGCACCATCGCCGCAGAAGGGGTCACGTTGCTGCTGGTGGAGCAGAATGCCAGGCTCGCATTGGAGATCAGCGATCGCGGCTACGTCATGGAAAGCGGCGCAATCGCGCTCGCCGGCAACGCTGCGGCGCTGCTGAACAACCCGCAAGTGAGGCACGCTTACCTTGGCGAATGAAGCCGCCCGCGGGGCTTCGCCGAAGACGTCCTGGTGGCGCGGGTTAAGCCGCAAGGATGCGGTGATTATCGCTTGCGGTGCGCTCGCCACTGTTGCTGCGGTCGTGCTCTTGGCGTTGCCTGCCCTGTGGTACATCGGTGGGGCGGGCGCGGGCCCCGCCTGGTACCACGAAGTCATCGCCGATCTCGCCGAGTTGAGCGCACTCGATGTGCGCTGGGAGCGCGAGGCGTTGCGCACGTTGAATGATTTGGCGCCCGGTCCCGCTGGCGACCCCGCCGCCTCGCATGCAGGCGCAACGAAACGTCTGGAGGCCGCGGCGCGGGACATCCAGAGTCCGGCGTTGCAACGCAGCCTGCCGGATGTGGTGCGCGCGTTCACCGAGAAAGCGGAGCTGGTGGCGCGCTTCGAGAAGGCCAATGCCGCATCCCGCAGCGCACTGCGGGACGCGCTCGCGATGGAAGCGGAGGTGGCGGGACTGCTACGCGAAGCGTGGCGCGATGCGCCGGATCGTCAAAGGCTGGTCGCCGCCGACAATGTCGTGACGCAACTCCTCGCCGATGCCCAGCGCTACTACTTCGTTCCCGCCGAATCCACCCGCAAAAACCTGGAAGCCTCGACCGCGGATCTGCGCGGCGCGGCGGAGGCTCTGCCGAGTACGCTCAAGCCCGCCGCCGCGCGTCTCGAGCGCCACGTCGCCGATCTGCTGCGTGCCAGGCCCCAGGAGCAGGTCTACTTCGACCGCGTGCGCCTCCACGACGCGGGGCCGCGGGTGGCCACGCTCACCCGCGAGCTGCGCCGCGAACTCGACCAGAACCAGCTGCAGCGGGACAGGCATCGCGCGTATCTCGCCGCATATTTCTGCGCGCTGCTGGTGCTGGCGGCCTATCTAGCGGCGCGCTTGACCCGGCGCGAGCTGGCAGTGCGAGAGATCACCGCCCGCGCCACGAGCGCGGCCGGGAGTGAGGGGCTGCCCGTGGAGCCGATCCTGCCTCCGCCTTCCGGTACCGCGCATAGCCCGTAACTGCCGCTCCGCGCTCACGGCCCGACCCATTCCCGCGCGGTGAGGAAATCACTGTAAAGCTTCGCTTCCGGGCTGCCGGGCTCGGGCTGCCAGTCGTAGCGCCAGGTGACCTGCGGCGGGAGCGACACCAGGATCGACTCCACGCGCCCGCCGGACTGCAGCCCGAACAGCGTGCCACGATCGTAGACGAGATTGAACTCGACGTAACGTCCGCGCCGGTAGGCCTGGAACGCTCGCTCGCGCTCCCCATACGGCCGGTCGCTGCGGCGCTCGACGATCGGCACGTACGCCGGCAGGAAATGCTCGCCGACGCTCTTCACGAGATCGAAGCACGGGCCAAATGCCGGTTCGCCGAGATCGTCGAAGAAGATGCCGCCCACGCCGCGAGGCTCGCGTCTGTGCTTGAGATAGAAATACTCGTCGCACCATTTCTTGTATCTCGGGTAGGCATCGGCGCCGAACGGCGCCAGCGCGTCCCGGCAGGCGCGGTGAAAATGCACCGCGTCCTCGACGAACGGATAGTACGGCGTCAAGTCCATGCCGCCGCCGAACCACCATGCCGCAGCCGCGCCCGGCGTTTCGGCGGTGAGGAACCGCACGTTGAGGTGCACCGTCGGCACGTACGGGTTGCGCGGATGCAGCACCAGCGAAACCCCCATGGCCTGAAACGAACGGCCGGCAAGCCCGGGGCGTGCGGCAGATGCGGCTTGCGGCAAATGCTCGCCATGCACATGCGAGAAGTTGACCCCGGCGCGCTCGAACACGCCACCCTCCTCGAGTACGCGGGTGATGCCGCCACCGCCTTCGGGGCGCTCCCAGACGTCGCGCAGAAACGGCTTGCCGTCGAGCAGCGTCAGGTGCTCGACGATCCGTTCCTGCAGACCGAGGAAAAACCGCCTGACCGCCGCCGCGTCCACCGCGCCCGTCCTCGTCGTCCTCCCTCTGTCGCCCGCGTCACCCGGAAAACGGGTCGCGCCCGGGGACGTAGTCGCGTTGCGTCTGGCGGGGATTGCGATTGACGAAGGCGCGGCCCCACAGCGGGTGGGTGAGGCTGCGCACTTCGTGTTCGATCTCGAACAACGGCGCGCCGTTGTCCAGGTCACACAGCGCCTTGAAGCGGTATTGATGCCGGCTGCTTTCCTCGGTGATGAGGCCGCGCTCCTTCAGAAAGCGGTGCGGCCCGGAAAAGTCGGCGATGTAGATCGCGATGTGGTGACCGTCGTAGGCCGGAAGCGGCGCCGCTTGCTCACGAAAATAGAGCGTCTGTCCCGGGCCAACCGGGATGCAGGCGCACGCACCACCGCTGTCAACGCGAGCGGCGACGCCGAACACCCGTTCATAGAAGTGCGCGATGCCGGCCGCGGCGCCCACGGGAATGTTGAATTCGACGTAGGGCATGCCGAGCACCGTGCTGCCGAACCGCGGCGCAGGCGCGTAACAGCGCAGCTCGTTGCCCCAGGGACTCGTCGCGGATAGATAGTCCGCGTGGCGCGTGTAAGCAAAGCGGGTTCCCGCGAGCTTCTCGCGTACCATGGCGAGGCGCGCCTCGAGCGCGTCAAGATCGGGCACGACGACGCCGGCGTGGCCGCGCAACACCTGCGCCGCGCGGGTTGGCGTGTGGAACTGCTGCTGCCCGACGTTGATCCACATGTTCTCGTCGCCCACGCTTAAGTACGGGTCGCGCGTGAAACCCATTCCGACGACGTAGAACAACGTCGCAAGGCGCTGGTCCGGAACCGTCACGTTGACGTGCTCGAGAGCGACGATGCCGCCAATGTCCTCGATGCTGCGGTCGTAGAGCTGTGCTGCCATACATCCTCCTATTATGCGCGGCGAGGCTGGGCGACGCGCCCCCCGCCGGGGGCCTTGATCGCGCGGTGCCCGATGTCGCGCCGCAGTTGCATGCCGTCAAAATGTATTCTGTCCGCCACCTCGTAGGCGCGCCGCTGCGCGGTTTTCACGTTATGGCCGAGGGCGGTCACGGTCAGCACGCGACCCCCGTTCACCCGCACCGTTGCGCCGTCGAGCGCGGTGCCGGCGTGAAACACGCGATAGTCCTCCCCAGCGGCCGGCAGCCCACCGATCGCGTCACCCTTGCGGGGCGCCTCGGGATATCCATGCGCCGCCAGCACCACCCCGAGCGCGACGCGTGGATCCCACTGCGCCTCTGCCTGGTCGAGACCACCGTGCAGGGCGAGCTCGATCAGTGCCAGGAGATCGCTCTTGAGCCGCATCATGATGGGCTGCGTTTCGGGGTCGCCGAGCCTGCAGTTGAACTCGAGAACCGTGACCGACCCGGCCGTGTCGATCATCAGACCGGCGTAGAGAAAGCCCACGTACGGCGCGCCATCCTTTTCCATGCCGGCGACCGTGGGCAGTATCACTTCGCGCATGACCTTGGCGTGGACGCGCGGCGTAATCACCGGCGCCGGGGAGTACGCGCCCATGCCGCCGGTGTTCGGCCCGCGATCGCCATCAAGCAGGCGCTTGTGATCCTGGCTGCTGGCGAGCGGCAGGACGTTGCGGCCGTCCGCAAGCACGATGAAGCTCGCTTCCTCGCCCTCGAGAAACTGTTCGATCACCAGCCGCGCGCCGGCCGCCCCGAGCCGGTGTTGCTCCAGCATCATGTCGATCGCTGCGTGGGCATCCGCCGCGGTTGACGCCACCACCACGCCCTTGCCGGCGGCGAGCCCATCGGCCTTGACGACGATCGGCGCGCCGCGCTCCTCGATATGGGCATGCGCCGCGGCAGCATCGCCGAAGGTCGCGTACGCGGCGGTCGGGATGCCATGCCGCGCCATGAAGGCCTTGGCAAAATCCTTGGAACTCTCGAGCCGGGCCGCGCGCTGGTTCGGGCCGAAGATCTTCAACCCCGCCCCCTGAAAGGTGTCGACCACGCCCTCGGCGAGCGGCGCTTCGGGCCCCACCACGGTAAGCGTAATCCCTTCGTCGCGCGCGAATGCGACGAGATCGGGGATGGAGGCGAGCGCCACGTTCTCCACGCCTTCTTCCACCGCGGTGCCTGCGTTGCCGGGCGCAACGAAAACCCGCGACGCGCGCGGGGACTGCGAAAGCCTCCACGCCAGCGCGTGCTCGCGTCCACCGGAACCGATGACGAGAATTTTCATGAACGGCGTGAACGGTGACCGGTGAAAGCGCGTCAGTGCCGGAAGTGCCTGTAGCCGGTGAACATCATCGCCACGCCGTGCTCGTCGGCGGCCGCGATCACTTCGTCATCACGCAGGCTGCCGCCCGGCTGAATGATTGCCTTTGCGCCAGCCTGTGCCACCACGTCCACGCCATCGCGGAATGGGAAGAACGCGTCCGAGGCCGCCACCGAACCGGCGAGAGTCAGGCCGGCGTTGGCCGCCTTGATTGCCGCGATCCGCGCCGAATCCACGCGACTCATCTGCCCGGCGCCCACGCCGAGCGTCCGGCCGCTCCCGCAAAAGACGATCGCATTCGACTTCACGAACTTGGCCACGCGCCAGGCAAACAGCAAGTCCTCCAGTTGCGCCGGTGTCGGCTTGACCCGGGTGACCGTCTTCAGCTGGGTAGCGTTTACATTCACGCTGTCGGGCGTCTGCACCAGCAATCCGCCACCCACGCGTTTCATGTCGAAGGTATTCGCCGCGCGTTCCAGCGGCACGGCCAGCACACGGATGTTGGCCTTCTGCCCGAGAACCGTCGCGGCGCCGTCCGCTACCGCGGCCGCGATCACGACTTCGACGAACTGCTGTGCCACGACTTCGGCCGTCGCCGCGTCCAGCTCACGGTTAAATGCGATGATGCCCCCGAACGCGGATGTGGGGTCCGTCGCAAACGCCTTGCGATAGGCCTCGAGCGCGCTCGCCCCCGTCGCCACGCCGCAGGGATTGGCATGCTTCACGATGACGCATGCCGGTTGCTCAAACGTCTTGACGCATTCCCACGCTGCGTCGGCATCGGCAATATTATTGTAGGAAAGCTCCTTGCCCTGCAACTGCCTGAAGTTGCCCAGGCTGCCTGCGGCCGGCTCGCGGTCGCGATAAAACGCGGCGCTCTGGTGCGGGTTTTCTCCGTAACGCAAAGTTTGCGCGAGGTCAAACTGCAGATTGAGGCAGCGCGGGAACCCGGCGGGCTTGCCCGCCGGGTCGAGCGCGCTCAGGTAATTGCCGATCGCGCCATCGTAGGCCGCCGTGTGCGAAAACGCCTTCTGCGCGAGCCGAAAGCGCGTCTCGGCCCCGAGCGCGCCCTGCGCGGACGCCATCTCCTGCAACAGGGCGGCGTAGTCCGCCGGGTGCGTCACCACCGCAACATGGTGATAGTTCTTGGCCGCGCTGCGCACCATGGCGGGCCCGCCAATATCGATGCTCTCGATCGCCTCGGCGAGCGTGCAGTCGGGCCGCGCGACGGTCTGGCCGAACGGGTAAAGATTGACCACTACGAGCTCGATCGTCGGGATGCCGGCGGCGCCGATCGCGGCAAGGTGCGCCGGCAAGTCGCGCCGGGCGAGTATGCCGGCATGTATCTTCGGGTGCAGCGTCTTCACCCGCCCGCCGAGCATTTCCGGGAATCCGGTGTAGTCGCCGACCTCGGTGACCGATATTCCGGCCTCACGCAGCAGTTTCGCGGTGCCGCCGGTCGAAATCAGGGCGACACCAAAGGACACGAGGCCGCGCGCGAATTCGACAATTCCGGTCTTGTCCGAAACGCTGATCAGCGCCTGCCGGATGACGGCCATGGGAGTGCGGGATCGTGGATTTCAGAGCTTGATGCCGTGGACCCGCATTTTCTTGCGCAGGGTGTTGCGGTTGATGCCGAGCATCTTCGCAGCGTCGGTCTGGTTGCCCCTCACCCGGTGCAGCACCGATTCAAGCAGCGGCTTCTCCACGCAGTTGATGACCATGTCATAGACACCGATGGCCCGCTCGCCGTCGAGGTCCCGGAAGTAGCCGTCGATCGCCCGGCGCACCATGCGCGCCATCTCGCATTCGTTCATCATGCCGCGAGTTCCTCAATGTAATCCAGGTAGCGCCCCCGGCCGGAAAGCTGCTCGAAGTACGCGTCGACCGCCGCGGTCTGCTCCGAGCAGGTCTCCAGCCGGGTCATGCCGTGGCGGAAAGCCGCCGAATCCGAGAGCCCCTTGGTGTACCAGGAAATGTGCTTGCGCGCCACGCGTACGCCCGTGTGCTCGCCGTAGAAACCGTATAGTTCGTGCACGTGCGCGATCAGCACGCGCCTGATCTCGGCGACTGCGGGCGGCGGCAGGTGCTCGCCGGTCTCGAGATAGTGGACGATCGCCCCGAACATCCACGGCCGTCCCTGCGCGGCGCGGCCGATCATCACGCCGTCCGCCCGTGTGTAGTTGAGGACGTTCCTCACACGCTCCGGCGTGTCGATGTCGCCGTTGGCGATGACCGGTATGCCGACATCGGTCTTCACCGCCGCGATCGTGTCGTATTCCGCCTCCCCCGAGAAGCCGCACGCGCGCGTGCGGCCGTGGATCGCGAGGGCCTGCACGCCTGCGCTTTCGGCGATCCTCGCGACGGTGCGTGCGTTCCGGTTGCTGCGGTCCCATCCCGTCCGGATCTTCAGCGTCACCGGTACGTCGACCGCCGCCACCACGCTATCGAGTATGCGCCCGACCAGCGCTTCGTCCCTGAGCAAAGCCGACCCCGCCATAACGTTGCACACCTTTTTCGCGGGACAGCCCATGTTGATGTCGATGATCTGCGCGCCCTGATCCACGTTATAGCGTGCCGCCTCCGCCAGCATCCGCGGATCGGCGCCCGCGATCTGCACCGAGACCGGTTCCACTTCACCTTCATGGTCGGCGCGCCGCCGCGTTTTCGCCGAGCCCCACAGCAAGGAGTTGCTCGCCACCATTTCCGAGACCGCCATGCCCGCGCCCATGCGCTTGCACAGCTGGCGAAACGGACGGTCAGTGACGCCGGCCATCGGCGCCACGACGAGATTGTTCTTGAGATGATAGGGACCGATGCGCATGGGCACGTGTCATGCGTGCTCTTGAGGAGTGCGTGATTGTAATCGCAGTGTTGGCGCAAGAAAAGCAAATGCTGTCTTGTTCGCCGAAGTTGTTGCAGGAAGGCGACGCAACGCCCGTGTGTGCGTGGCACCGCCACCGAACGTGCGCTATTCGAGGCACTTACCGGACGAACTTCAGGCGCCATATGCGTTGCCTGCGCCAACAAAGCATCGACTAACGCATTTTCCTGGCGCGCGGTGTGAACGATTCAGGCGCCACTATCGCGGTTGCATCAATGTCGCACTCGGTGCGCCCGCGAATACGCGCGCACCGCTTGCCCCGGCGAACGCATTTGCTGCAACCGCGAACCGCCGGATCCGGTCAGCTCACGCGCGGGGGCCGAACACCATGCGTCGCATCACGAAATCCCGCGCCGGCGGCACGCACCCCAGGGCGGTGAGGGCAATCCCGCGTGCCGTGCGCAACGGCGCGAGATCGTTCGAAAACCCCCGCACCAGCGCGTCTGTGAAACCGATGCCTCCGCTGCGGTCAAGGCGCCGTCGCGCGCGAAACGCGGAACACGCAGCGCTGCTGCCAATGTCGCGTGGAGCCGTGCGCGCAAGTTCGGCGGCGAGTTCCCAGGCATCACGCAACCCGAGGTTCAGGCCTTGGCCGGCGACCGGATGCAGCGTTTGGGCAGCATTGCCGACGCGTACCACACGGGGCGACCCGGAGTCGGCGGTCACTTTCAGTATAAGCGGGAAAGCCGCGCGTTGCGCGACACCGCTGAACGCGCCCAGCCTGCCGCCAAACTCCCGCTCGAGCTCGCAGGCAAATTCCGCCGCCGGCAGTCCGCACAAGGCCTGCGCATGCTCGGGCGCAACGCTCCATACCAGAGCATAGTGCTCGTCGTAAGGCAGTAACGCCAGCGGCCCCGCCGGCGTAAACCGTTCGAACGCGGTATTTCGGTGCGGTTTCTCGGTGCTCACTACCGCCACCACCGCATTTTGCCGGTAATCGACCGTATGCGACGGAAAATCGTCGCCTATGGCTCCGCCATCCGCGATCACAACGAGCTTGGCTTCGATCTGTCCGCTCGCGTCGCCGCACGAATACTCGACACGGGCCCGGTCATGACCCGGCACGACCTTCGTCACCGCCCCGCGCATCACGCGGGCGTGCGCTCGGGCCGCGAGCAGCCCGGCGAGCGCCGTACGCAGGCCTCCGTAGTCCACCACATAACCGAGCGCGGGCAGCCCGGCATTCCGGGCGGTGAGCATGACGCGGCCCAACCCCGAGCGCTGCGACACATGGATGTGAGTGATCGCTGTCGCGGGCGCAAGGCGCGCCCAGGCGTCGAGACGATCGAGAATGAGGCGGCTGCCATACGAAAGAGCCACCGGACGCGTCGGGCCCGCAATGTCGTCCGCGGCATGAGGCTCAACAACCACCGCCGCGCGACCGGCGTTGCCCAGCGCGAGCGCGAGCACCGCGCCGACCGGCCCGCCTCCGACGATCACGACGTCGGCCGTGTTACTCACGATCCGCCCGCATCAATGCTTCGATGTCGGCAACCTGCTTGGGCGCGCCCGCCGACAAGACCTCGCAGCCTGCAGCGGTAACCACGACATCGTCCTCGACGCGCACGCCGATGTTGGCAAAACGCTCGGGCACCCCTTCACCGGGACGAACATAGCAGCCGGGCTCAACCGTCAACACCATGCCGGGCTCGAGGGCGCGCCACGCGCCGTCGCGTTTGTAGTCGCCCGCGTCGTGCACGTCGAGTCCGAGCCAATGCCCCGTGCGATGCATGTAAAACTTCTTGTAGGCCTCCGTTTCCACGGCGGAATCGACGGCGCCCTGCAAGAGGCCCAGATCGATCATGCCCTGCGCCAGCACTCTTACTGCCGCATCGTGGGGCATGTTCCACGTATTGCCGGGCCGCACGGCGCCGATCGCGGCCGCCTGCGCCGCCAGCACCAATTCGTAGATGTCGCGCTGCGGCCCGCTGAAGGTGCCGTTCACCGGAAACGTCCGCGTGATATCCGATGCGTAACCCTCGAGTTCGCACCCGGCGTCCACGAGCAGCAGGTCTCCGTCCTTCAGCACCCCGTCGTTGCTGACATAGTGCAGCACGCATGCGCGCTCGCCGGCCGCGACGATGGGCGTGTAGGCCGGGGCGTCCGCCCCGTGGCGGCGGAACTCGTGCACGATCTCGGCTTCGATCTCGTACTCGCGGCGGCCGGCCCGGCTCGCGCGCATCGCGCGCTGGTGCGCCTGGACCGAAATGGCCGCCGCGCGGCGCATGGTGTCGATCTCCTCCGGGCGCTTGATCAGGCGCATTTCGTCGAGCACGGCATGCAGGTCGCGCACGTCCCGCGGCGCGGTCACCCCGCTCCGGGCCCGGGAGCGCACCTGGTTCACCCAGTCGATCACGCGCGCATCCCACGCCGGGTCGTCTCCCAGATGGCTGTGGACCGTGGCCTGATCGGCAAGCAGGTCGGGCATGCGCGTGTCCAGCATGCCGATCGCGTACGCCTCATCGAACGCGAACGCGGTGCGCGCCTCGCCCGGGCCGTAACGATAACCGTCCCAGACTTCGCGCTCCGGATCCTTTTCGCGGCAGAACAGGATGCTGCGCCGGTCCTTCCCCGCTACCACCACCAGCACCGCGTCGGGTTCGCGGAAACCGCAAAGGTGATAAAAGTAGCTGTCAAAGCGATACGGATAATGCGCATCGCGGTTCCGAATGCGCTCCGGCGCCGTGGGGAGCACTGCCACACCGCCGCCCATGGCATCCATGAGCCGGCGGCGTCGCTCGACATAAATATCGATCGGGATCATGAGCGCTCGATTCAAAACCCTTATTTAACGTCGCGAACAGCGCTTGCGCAAGCCGCATCGTTGGCCACGGCGCAGTGTTGGGATTGCCGGCAGTTATCGTCCCGCCAGATGCTGATCGAGCTCCGCGAGGCGCTGCGGGGTCCCGACGTCGAGCCACAGTCCGTGGTACTGCTCACCGCCGATCTCGCCCCGGCTGATGGGCTCACGCAACAGCGCGGCCAGGGAATGCCGGGCGCCCGGCGCGAGTGGCGAAAATAGCTCGGGGCGGTACACGCCGATCCCGGAGAACGTCAGGCGCGGTTCACCCTCGAGCGCCAGCACGCCCCGCCGCAGGCAGAAGTCTCCCGCGCGGTGGTGCGGCGGATTGGCAACCAGCACCAGGTGCGCCAGGCTGCCGCGCGCGAGCTGGCGGGCAATGGGACGCAGACGCTCGAACTCGTATTCGCTGTAAATGTCGCCATTGGCAACGACAAACGGCCGATCGCCGAGCAGCGGCAGCGCTGCTGCAATGCCACCGGCGGTTTCCAGCGCCTCGGCCTCGCGCGAATAGACGATGCGCACGCCGAGCGCCGCGCCGTCGCCCAACGCGCCCTCGATCGCAGCGCCGAGATGCGAGACGTTGATCACGATGTCGTCGAATCCCGCCCCCCGCAGCCGATCGATGAGATGCGCAATAAGGGGCCTGCCGCATACCGGCAACAGCGGCTTGGGCGTGGTATTGGTCAGCGGACGCATTCTCACGCCCCTGCCCGCTGCCAGTATCATCGCCTTCAAAGCAGCCGCGCCTCGCCGGGAGTGCCGTTGCGCCCTTGCACGCAGACGCGGACTCGAACCGGTCCCGGCCGGTTGCGAATTGCAGGCATTGCCTGGTCGCTCAGGTCAAGGCCGGCTTGAGTTCCTCAAGCCGGTCAAACAATCCGAGCAGCGGAGCAAGCTCCCGGTAACGCCGGCACACTGCGCGCACGTACTCCACAAAGCGCGGGGCATCTTCCACGTAGCCGGATTTTCCGTCGCGATGGCGAATCCGCGCGAAGATCCCCAGCACTTTCAGGTGCCGCTGCAGCCCCATCCACTCGAAGTCGCGGTAAAGGGATGCAAAATCCGCGGCGACCGGCAGCCCGGCGCGCCGGGCGCTTTCCCAGTAACGCACGGTCCAGTCCAAGACACGTTCTTCGGACCAGCTCACGAACGCATCGCGAAACAGCGAGGCCAAGTCGTAGGTGATCGGGCCGTACACCGCGTCCTGGAAGTCCAGGATGCCGGGGTTGGGATGCGCGACCATGAGGTTGCGCGGCATGAAATCGCGATGCACGTAGACCTGCGGCTGGGCAAGGTTGCTGGACACCACGCGGTCGCAGACATCACGGAAAGCCTGTGCCTCCGCGGCCGTGAACGTCGTTCCGAGGTGGCGATCGACGTACCACTCCGGGAACAACCCGATCTCACGCCGCAACAACGTTTCGTCATATGGCGGCAGCACGCCCGCGCGGCTCGCGAGCTGGATCCTGATCAGCGCATCGAGCGCGTCGCGGAACAGAGCATCGGCGTTCGATCCATCGAGCGCTTCGAGATACGTGGTCGTGCCCAGGTCGGAGAGCAGCAGAAAGCCAAGATGCAGGTCCTGCGCGATAATGTCAGGAACGTGCACCCCGGCGCCGCGCAGCAAACCGGCGACCTTCAGGAACGGCCGGCAGTCCTCGCGCGGCGGCGGTGCGTCCATGGCGATCCACGTTTCGCATCCACACTCCACGCGAAAATACCGGCGGAAACTTGCGTCCGCGGATGCCGCGTACAGCGAAAATGAACTGCGTCCGAAGTGGGACGTCAACCATTCCTCGAGCAGCTGCAGGCGAGTATCGGAGCGCGTCTCCAAGCGGTTGCCTAAACACCGAATTTGTGCGATTTTAGCACCTCACCCCAGGTTGCCCTTCCACGATGTCCAAGCTGTTTGCACGCGTATCGTTCGCAGTGTGTTGCGCGCTGCCGCTCACTGCATACGCGCAGGAGGGACTCAGGCTCAAGAGCCAGCCATCGCTTACGCTCGATCCGCCCGCCCCCGGAAACGCGGTGCCGGTCTTTATCGAGGCCGACCGCCTCCAGGGACACGCCGAGCGCGACACCGAAGCCGAGGGCAGCGTGAGGTTGCGCAGCCGGGGCCAGACGGTGTTTTCCGACTGGCTGCGGCACGACGCGTTAAAGGATGAGATCACGGCGGTTGGAAACGTGCGCATCCAGCGGGGGGGCGACGTCGTAGAAGGCGCGCGGCTGCGTTACAACCTGGGGACCGACCGCGGCTTCATGGATGCGCCCCGTTATACGCTTACGCAGGTTCCGCGTGACACGCGTCCGATCACCGCGCCCACGCCCGCCCCGCCGCGCTTCAGCAGCGGTGATGCCCGCGGCCGCGCGCAACGCCTGCTGTTCGAAGGGCGAGGCCAGTATCGCGCACAGGGCGCCGAGTACACGACCTGCGAGCCGGGCAACGACGATTGGTACATACGAAGCGCACAACTGCACATCGACAAGGACCGCGATGTCGGGACCGCCCGTGATGCCAGCATCGTATTCATGGGTCAGACGATACTTTACTCGCCGTACCTGTCGTTCTCCCTGCACCAGCAGAGGAAGTCGGGATTCCTGACACCGCATTACGGCAGCTCCAGCAAGACCGGAACCGAACTCACCGTACCGTATTACTGGAATATCGCCCCCAATTACGATGCGACCTTTTACCCGCGCACGATGACCAAGCGGGGGCTGCAGCTAAGCGGTGATTTCCGTTACCTGGATCCGGCTTTCCGGGGCGACTTGCGGCTGGAATTGCTTCCGAGCGACCAGCAGCGCAATCAGGACCGCTATGCGATGTTTCTCAAACACACGCACGTCCTGCCTGGCGGCTGGAATGCAGCGCTCAATCTGAACCGCGTCTCCGACGGCCAGTACTTCACGGACCTCTCGACCTCGATCGCGCTCACGTCGCAGACGATTCTGCCGCAGGAAGGCACGCTCACCCGGGCCGGCGCCTGGGGAAGGGGCGGCATCTATGGATTCACCGCGCACTATCAGCGATGGCAGACTTTGCAGACCGATCCGCTGGCTCCGGTCACGGCACCCTATGACCGGCGACCGCAACTCACTCTCACCGCGCAGCACCAGAACGTCCTGAAGAGCGATTTCCACTTTTTGGGCAATTTCGTCGCTTTCGACCACCCGACCCTGGTCACCGGCCGGCGCCTGCTGGCATATCCCAGTCTGAGTCTTCCGCTGCAGACCTCGTACGCGCACCTGATTCCCAAGGTCGGTGCTCACCTGACGCACTACGCGCTCGACCGGCGCACGACCGTGCTGCCGGACGCGACGCGCACCCTGCCGATCGTCACGGTCGACACGGGCCTCGTGTTCGAGCGCAATACCGTGCTCGCGGGGCAAGCACTCGTCCAAACCCTCGAGCCCAGAGTCTATTACGTCTACATTCCGTTCCGCGATCAAAGCCTGCTGCCGAACTTCGAGAGCGGAGTGCAGGACATCAACATGGCGACGATCTTCGCGGAGAACCAGTTCAGCGGACACGATCGCATCAATGACGCGAACCAGGTGACGTATGGCGTCACGTCACGCCTGATCAGCTCGGACACCGGGGTTGAGCAACTGCGCGGGGCGCTCGCCCAGCGCTATTACTTTCAGTCGCAGCGCGTGACAATTCCGGGCGTGCCGCCGCGCTCGGATCAGAGTTCGTCCTCGGATCTGCTCGCCGCATTGAGCGGCACGGTGGCGCCCAACTGGGTCGCCGACGCGGGCTGGCAATACAATACCGACATGTCGCAGACCCAGAAATTCAACGTGGGCGTCCGCTATCGACCGCAGCCGGGGAAGGTCCTCAATCTGGTCTATCGCGACACCATCAACTCGGTTCGGCAGACGGACATCTCCACGCAATGGCCGCTCACCCCGCAATGGACCGCGCTCGCGCGCTGGAACTATTCGCTCCGTGACGATCGGACCCTCGAAGCCCTGGCTGGCTTCGAATACAACGGCGGCTGCTGGGCGCTGCGCATCGTGGGACACCGCTTTGCGACGGCGACGCAGCAGGCGTCCACCTCGGTGTTTATGCAACTCGAACTGAACGGAGTCTCCCGCATCGGGTCTAATCCGATGGATACCCTGCGCAACAACATAAGTGGATTTGTGCGGCCGGATCCCCGATCGAGCTGGTCGGAGGAATCCCGAGTGCCCTATCGCTGAAATCCGCCACCTGCGCAAACCCGGCGTTACCTGATGAAAAGACGCTTGTTGCATCTCGTGCGCGCAGGCCATGCGGCCGCGCTCGTCGTGCTGCTCGCATGGCATGCTGCCGCGTGGGCACAGAAACCGCCACCGATCGTGGTGCTCGACCGCATTGTCGCAGTGGTCAACGACGAGGTCGTGACCCGCCTGGACCTCAATGAACGAGTGCAGCTTGCAATGAGGCAGCTCAAAGCCCAGGGCACGCCGCCCCCGCCGCGCGACGTACTGGAACGACAGCTCCTCGACCGCATGATCACGGACCGCGTGCAGTTGCTGTACGCAAGGGACACCGGGTTGCGTGTCGACGACACGGAGCTTGACCGGGCGCTTGGCCGCATCGCGCAGGGCAACCGCCTTACGCTGCAGGAGATGCGCCGCGCCATTGAGAAGGACGGCATCCCGTTCGCCAAGTTTCGTGAGGATATTCGCGGTGAAATTGTGATGGGGCGGCTGCGCGAGCGCGAGGTCGAGGCGAGGATCGTCATCACCGAAAGCGAAATCGACAACTTCCTCAAGACCCAGCAAAGCCGCAAGGGCGGCAACGATGAATTCAACCTGTCGCACATCCTTGTCGTGGTGCCGGAAAACGCCAGCCCCGAGCAGGTTCAGGCGCGACGCGCACGCGCGGAAGAAGCCCACGCGCAGGTCAGGAAAGGCGTGGATTTCCGGCAGGTGGCGGCGGCATACTCAGATGCGCCGGACGCCTTGCAGGGTGGCGCCATGGGCTGGCGGCAAGCGTCGCGGCTGCCGACGCTTTTTTCCGACGCGCTCGCGTCGATGCGTTCTGGTCAGGTGAGCGATATCCTGCGCAGCTCGAATGGTTTCCACATCCTGAGGCTCAATGACCAACGGGGGGGCAGCGCGCCGGTGCTGGTCGATCAGACGCGCGCGCGGCACATCCTGATCAAGGCCAACGAAGCCGTATCGGAGTCCGAGGCCCGCAACCGCCTGCGGGCGCTGAAGGAACGGCTCGACAACAACGCGAATTTCGCCGAGCTTGCGCGCGTACATTCCGAGGATGCCAGCGCCTCCAAGGGCGGGGAACTGGGCTGGCTGTCGGCAGGCGACACGGTCCCGGAGTTCGAGCACGCCATGAACGCCCTCAAGCCAGGCCAGGTGAGCGACCCCGTGCAATCCCCCTTCGGATGGCACTTGATCCAGGTGCTCGAGCGGCGCACCGAGGACATGTCGCGGGAACGCCAGCGTCTGGTGGCGCGGCAGGAGTTGCGCGCCCGCAAGTCCGATGAGGCCTACCAGGAATGGGTGCGGCAGCTGCGTGACAAGGCGTATGTCGAATTGCGTCTCGAAGAGCGCTGATATCCCGCTTGTGGCGATCACGGCCGGTGAGCCCGCCGGCATCGGTCCTGATCTGTGCGTCATGCTGGCGTCGCATGACCTGCCCGCCCGCATCGTGGTGGTTGCGGACCGACACTTGCTGCAAGCGCGCGCGCGGCTGTTGGGTGCGCCCGTAAGCTGCGTCGAGTTCGACGCACGCGCGGCGCCTGCCGCCGCGCGCGGGCGCTTGGTGGTCGTGCATGTGCCGCTTGCGGCATCTGTCACCCCGGGCAGGCTCGATCCGGCCAACAGCCAGTATGTCCTGCGTACTCTTGAACTCGCCGCGCGGGGGTGCCTCGACGGGACGTTTGACGCGCTGACGACTGCCCCTGTGCACAAGGGCGTCATCAACGACGCCGGTTATCCTTTTACCGGCCACACGGAATTCCTGGCTGAACGCACCGGTGCTCCACACGTGGTGATGATGCTCGCCGGAGGCGGACTTCGCGTGGCGTTGGTCACCACTCACCTGCCGCTGAAGGACGTGGCGCGGCATATCACGCGGGAGCGCCTGGAAACAACGCTCCGAACGCTGCGCCACGACCTCGTCCTCCGCTTTGATCTCGCGCATCCGCGCATCGCAGTCGCGGGATTGAATCCCCACGCCGGCGAGTCCGGGCACCTCGGCCGCGAGGAAATTGAGGTCATTATTCCCGTGCTCGAGGCCCTGCGCAATGAAGGCTTTGATCTGGTGGGGCCGCTGCCTGCTGACACGCTGTTCAATCCGGAACGGCTGCGCGGGACGGATTGCGTGCTGGCGATGTACCACGACCAAGGGCTCCCCGTCCTCAAATATGTGAGTTTCGGGGCGGGCGTGAACGTGACGCTCGGTTTGCCCATGATTCGCACGTCGGTCGACCACGGCACGGCGTTGGACCTTGCGGGCACGGGAGCGGCGAACCCCGGCAGCCTGATCGAGGCCGTCGGGTGCGCCGCCGAGCTCGCCGGACGACAAGCCGCGCGCAAACGCCGCGCGGCGATTGCATCCCGGTGATGCAACACGTTCCGCGAAAGCGCTTCGGACAGCACTTTCTCGCCGATGAACGCGTGATCGCGCAGATCGTGCGCGCGATTGAACCGCAGTCCGACGACCTGCTGGTGGAGATCGGCCCGGGCCTGGGCGCGCTGACCGCGCCGCTTGCCGCGCGCCTGAACCAACTCCACGTCGTGGAATTGGACAGGGATATCGTCGCGCGCCTCAGAAGCGACTACCCCGAGGACAAGCTCGTGATGCATGCGGGCGATGCGCTAGCCTTCGATTTCTCCGCGCTGGGTTCCGGACTGCGTGTCGTCGGCAATCTGCCCTACAACATCTCGACGCCCATCCTGTTCCACCTCATGCGCCACATCGCCGCCATCCGCGACGTGCACGTCATGTTGCAGAAAGAGGTCGTGGCGCGCATCGTCGCGCGCCCGGGCACGCCCGAGTACGGGCGGCTCTCGGTGATGCTGCAGCACCACTTCGACGTCAAAAAAATCCTCGACGTCACGGCGGCGGCGTTTCGCCCCCGACCGAAGGTGGAATCCGCGGTGGTGCGCATGTCACCCCGGGAACCCACAAACCAGTGCAGCTGTGACGAAGCGGTGTTCGGGGAGGTGGCAAGAGCCGCATTCTCCCAGCGCCGCAAGACACTGCGCAACGCACTCAGGGCCTACCTGCAGGCGGACGACTTCGCGGTGCTCGGGATCGCCCCGGCCGCACGCGCGCAGGAATTGCGCGTTGACGACTTCGTGCGCATCGCAAACCACCTCGTTGCACGGCGCGCCGCGCACGCGCAGGAACCGCGACCACACTAAAGGCGGTCACGCTGGCGCGGGCCCGCGCTCAATGAACTCGATCTTGTAGCCGTCAGGATCCTCGACGAAGGCGATCACCGTCGTCCCGTGCTTCATCGGCCCTGCCTTGCGCGTGACCTTGCCGCCGCGCGCGCGCACCGCATCGCATGCCGCGCGGGCATCGTCCACCTGAATAGCGACGTGGCCGTAGCCCGCCCCCAGGTCGTAGGACTTGGTGTCCCAGTTATGTGTGAGCTCCAGCACTGCCGATCGCGACTCGTCATCGTAGCCGACGAAGACATTGGTAAATCGGCCCGCCGTAACAGCTTCATGCCCAGCACATTGGTGTAAAAATCTATCGACCGCTCAAGATCACCCACGCGGATCATGGTATGCATGATGCGCATCTCAAACCTCCACCATCTCGAAATCCTCCTTGCGCGCGCCGCACTCGGGGCAGGTCCAGTTCATCGGCACGTCGTCCCACCGCGTTCCGGGCGCGAGGCCTTCGTCGGGCAGGCCGGCGGCCTCATCATAGATAAAGCCGCAGATGAGGCACATATAGGTCTTGAACACTTTGCTGTCGGTTGCTGTCATGCACGAGTCGATGGCGGGGAAAAGTGGGCTAGAATCTGATTTTAAACGAATCGCCTCCTGTGCTCACGAACGCGTTCGCTGACCGGCATTTCCGCCGGACGTTTCGCCCCCCGCATGGCTGATCTTCCCCCAATTGTTCTCGTGTTTGCGGCGACCGACCCGAGCGGCGGCGCTGGGCTCCAAGCCGACATCATGGCGCTTTCAAGCATGGGCTGCCACCCGTTGACCTGCGTGACCGCGCTCACGATCCAGGACACGATGGGGGTCGAGGACATGATGGCGATCGATGCGGAGTGGATCGCGGATCAGGCGCGCTGCGTGCTCGAGGACATGCCGGTGTCGGTCTTCAAGGTCGGGCTGCTCGGCAGCGTCGAAGCGATCACCGCGGTCGCCGAGGTCGTATCCGACTATCCGGAAATCCCGCTGGTGCTGGACCCGGTGTTGGCATCGGGCAGGGGCGACGAGATCGCGAATGACGAGATGATCGCCGCGCTGCGCGAGCTGCTGATTCCGCAATGCACGATCGTCACTCCCAACAGTATCGAGGCGCGGCGCCTCGCGATCAACGAGTCGGACGATAACGACCACCCGGACCTCGCGGAATGCGCGCGCCGCCTGATCGCGAGCGGCTGCGAGCACGTGTTGATCACCGGCACCCACGAGAACACGGCGGAAGTCATCAACACGCTGTATGGCGAGGGCGGCGTCCTTCGCACCGACTCCTGGGCGCGGCTGCCGGGTTCGTATCACGGCTCCGGCTGCACGCTCGCCTCGGCAATAGCCGCTACCCTCGCAAACGGCCTTGCCATCACCGACGCCGTGAAGGACGCGCAGGAATACACCTGGCAGACGCTGAAGGCGGGATTTCGGCCCGGCATGGGCCAGCACATACCCGACCGCATGTTCTGGGCGCGCGAGGATCCCCCTGCAGGGGAGCACGAACCAGGCGACTCGTGATGGAACAGGCGGCAGTCTCTATAGCGGGCCGCCGCATCCGCGGCCTGTATGCGGTGACGCCAGATGAGCGCGACACGGCGGTGCTTGCCGCCAAGGTGCGCGCGGCGCTTGCCGGTGGCGCGAATCTCGTCCAGTATCGGAACAAGGCCGTCGATCCCGCCACACGCCGCGAGCAGGCCATCGCGCTGCTCGAAATCTGTCGTGAACGCGAGGTGCCTCTGATTATCAATGATGACCTGCGCCTTGCACTCGATATCGATGCCGACGGCGTGCACCTGGGAGAGGACGACGGTTCCCTCGAGGCCGCGCGCGCGCAGCTGGCTACGGACAAAATCGTCGGGGCATCGTGCCATGACCGCCTGCCCTTGGCGCGGGCGGCGCAGCGCAGCGGCGCATCGTATGTCGCGTTTGGCAGTTTTTTCCCGTCGAACGTCAAGCCCGCGGCAGTGCGCGCCCCATTGCAGCTGCTGCGCGACGCGAAGGCATCGATGGCGATCCCCGTGGTGGCGATCGGCGGAATCACCGCCGTCAATGCCCCGCAGCTCGTTGCAGCGGGCGCGGACTGCATTGCAGTCATCTCGGCGCTGTTTGCAGCCGGCGATGTGGAAGCCGCTGCGCGACAGTTTGTCCGGCTTTTCTCGCCCGCGCGATGAAACGCAGCCAGAAATTGTTCCAGCATGCCCAGCTCGTCATCCCGGGCGGGGTCAATTCACCGGTGCGTGCGTTCCGCGCGGTAGGGGGCACCCCGCTTTTTCTCAGGCGCGGCAAGGGCGCCTGGGTGTGGGATGCCGACGGCAACCGCTACATCGATTATGTCGGTTCATGGGGTCCCCTGATTGCGGGTCACGCTCATCCGGACGTATTAAAGGCGGTCGAGGAAGCGGCGAGCCGCGGATTGAGCTTCGGTGCGCCCACCGAATCGGAGGTCGAGATCGCGGCCCTGCTGTGCAAGCTAGTGCCCTCAATGGAGCAGGTGCGGCTGGTGAGTTCGGGCACCGAGGCCACAATGAGCGCGATCCGCCTCGCCCGCGGCCATACCGGACGCTCGAAGATCCTGAAGTTCGAAGGGTGTTATCACGGTCACGCCGATTCGCTGCTGGTGAAGGCCGGTTCAGGTGCGCTTACCCTGGGTCAACCGTCGTCCGCCGGGGTGCCCGCGGAGATCGCCGCGCAGACGATAGTGGTCGACTACAACGACATCGGCGCCGTGGAGCGGGCGTTCCAGGAAGACGGGAAAAACATTGCGGCCGTCATCGTGGAGCCGGTCGCGGGCAACATGAATCTGGTGACACCGCGAGCAGGGTTTCTCGAGGCGATGCGAAAATTGTGCACCAAACACGGGACGCTGCTGATCTTTGACGAAGTCATGACGGGTTTTCGTGTCGCGCTGGGAGGCGCGCAGGCGCTCTTTGGAATAAGTCCGGATCTGACGACACTCGGCAAGGTGATCGGCGGAGGCATGCCGATGGGCGCGTTCGGCGGCTGCCGCGCCATCATGCAGTGCATCGCGCCCCTCGGACCGGTTTATCAGGCGGGTACCCTCTCCGGCAATCCAATCGCGGTTGCGGCGGGACTCGCCACGCTCAAGCTGGTGCAAGCCGCGGGTTTCTACGAGCGATTGACTGCGACAGCGCTCGACCTGTGCGAACGGTTGACCGCGGCCGCGCGGCAGCACCGCGTCGCGTTTTCAGCTCAGAATGTCGGTGGGATGTTCGGGATGTATTTTCGCGCCACCCCCCCCTCGACCTACGCCGAGGTCATGCAATGCGACCGCGCGACTTTCAGCCACTTCTTTCACGCGATGCTCGCCGACGGTGTGTATTTTGCCCCATCCGCATTCGAGGCATGCTTCCTCTCGGCTGCGCACGGGGCGCCGGAGGTGGAGAAAACCATCAGGGCGGCGAAGAGATTTTTCGCTACGCTGAATGCGCCGCACAGTACGTAATGGGCGGAGCCGGCGTTCTGGATTTGGCGTGCGCGCCCGGCGCCGGCTGAACTCGGGTAAGGCGGCGCGTTCAAATCAGCGCAACCCGGCGACGTACTCTGCGACCGCCCTGATTTCACCATCCGACAGTTTGGCCGCCACACCACGCATCATGCCGTTCGGGTCGTTCCTGCGCTCGCCGCTGCGAAACGCCTTGAGTTGCGTTTCTGTATATTCTGTGTGCTGGCCCGCGATCCGCGGGAACTGCGCTGGGACGCCGGCGCCGTTGGGCGCATGGCAGGACGCGCAGGCGGCGACTCCCTTGGACACGATGCCCCCGCGGTAGATTGCCTGCCCCAGTCTTGCGAGCTCGGGATCACGCGCCGCTCGGAGGGCGGGCTTCTGTCCGGCAAAGTACGCCGCAAGATTGGGCAGGTCATCGTCTTTCAAATTTGCGACCATGCCAGCCATGACTGCGTTGCTGCGTTCAGGCGGTTTCCCGCCCTGTGGCCGGAAGCTCATGAGCTGCCGCAGGACATACTCCGGATGTTGCCCGGCAAGGTCGGGATTCACGGCTGCCGTGCTGATGCCGTCTTTACCGTGACAGGCGGCGCACACCTGTTCGACGATGGGCCGGGCCTTGGCGGGATCGCCTTTTAAAGCCCCTTGAGGCAGCGTGGCCGTCGACATCATTGCCATCATGGCACCTGCAACCATCATGACAACTCGGCGGAAATTCATGTGCTCCCTTCGCGACGGCACGTATAAAAAGAGAGGTATTGTATATTAACCACCACTACTCCGGCCAGTTCATCAACGAAAACAAGCACTCATGCCACAACCTGCACGCGCAAGCTGGGATCGCGCTATCGGTGATCTGGATCGACTGCCTCCGGATGGGGGCGCGGAAGTCGCCTTCGTCGGGCGGTCAAACTCTGGAAAATCAAGTGCCATCAATGCCATCACCGGTCTCAAGCATCTCGCATATGTGAGCCGAACTCCCGGGCGCACGCAATCGATCAATTTCTTCGGGTGGGGTCCAAACCGTCGTCTGGTTGATTTGCCCGGCTATGGCTATGCGGCGGTGCCTGCACGGCAAACGCGTCTCTGGGCAATGTTAATAAGTCCTTACCTACAAACACGCGCATCGCTTCGAGGTTTGGTCTTGGTAATGGATGTGCGTCATCCATTCATGGAGCGGGACCGCCTGCTCCTCGAGTGGGTGGCGCCGCTGAAGCGACCGGTGCTGGTTTTGCTGACGAAATGCGACAAATTGGGCAGGCAACAGGCATTGCGGGCGCTTGAACTCGGCCGGGCCACTCTGGCTTCGGTTTACCCACGCGGAGGTATTCAACTCTTCTCCGCAACCTCGGGATTGGGGGTGGCAAACGCGCGGGCTGCCATCATCCGATGGTTGGAGTCAGGCAAAAAAAATCCCCCGGTTAAAGGGGAGTAAAACCGGGGGCAAATGCCTTAATAAGGATTAAGGCACCCGCTCAGGGAGGAGAAGCGGGAGACGAAAATATCGTCTAGCAATAAGACGGTTATAATCGCCTTAAAGTTCCCGGTGGGATCGGGACGAAGAAAAGCCTCCATTCAATGGGTTGAGTCGATCATGCGAATTCTCGGGCGGTACCCCCGACGCCGGATGCGGCGCATGCGGCGAGACGACTTTTCGCGCCGCCTGATGCGCGAAAATCGGATCACTACCGACGATCTGATCTATCCGGTGTTCGTGACCGACGGCAAGAAGCGCGCTGAGCCAATACCCTCCATGCCGGGGATCCACCGCTACAGCCTAGACCGGCTTCTCCCGCACATCGAGCAATGCGCAAAGGCCGGTATCCCCGCGATTGCCATTTTCCCCGCGATCGACCCCAAGCTGAAAACCGCGGATGGACGGGAAGCCGTCAACCCACGGGGACTCGTACCCCGCGTCGTGGCAGCGCTCAAACAGAACTTTCCCGAAGTCGGACTCATTACCGACGTTGCGCTCGATCCTTACACCACCCACGGTCACGACGGGATCGTCGGCCGCGACGGTTATGTCCTTAATGATGAAACGATCGCGGTGCTCGAAAAACAGGCATTGGTCAACGCCGCTGCGGGCGTCGATGTCGTGGCGCCATCGGACATGATGGACGGGCGAATAACGGCAATTCGCGCGGCGTTGGACCGCAAGGGATATATCCATACCCGCATCCTGGCCTATTCGGCGAAATATGCATCCGGCTTCTATGGCCCGTTTCGGGACGCAGTGGGCTCCGCAAAGAGCCTGGGCCGCGGCAGCAAGTTCACCTACCAGATGGATCCGGCGAACAGCGATGAAGCGCTATGGGAGGCGGCGCTCGACTTGGACGAGGGAGCGGACATGATCATGGTCAAACCCGGACTGCCCTACTTGGACATCGTTCGCCGCATCAAAGACGAATTCAGGGCCCCTACTTACGTCTACCAAGTGAGCGGTGAGTACGCAATGCTCAAAGCCGCTGCGCGCAATGGCTGGCTCGAGGAGGAACCCTGCGTGCTGGAACTGCTGCTCGCGTTCAAGCGTGCCGGCGCCGATGGCGTTCTGACCTACTTCGCGCTCGATATCGCGCATTGGTTGAAGGCCCAGCGCTGAACCGCCCACCCGGGTGTCGCGCCGCGCGCCGCGCAGGTCCCGCGCTGCGTTCAGCCCTGCCGCAACGGCGCAGCTCAGCCCGCGGCGAGAAGCTCCACCACCACCTGCAGCTTCGCACGCTCGATCGACTTTCCGCCGGGAGTGCTCTTCAGCGGTACGCGCAAGGCGTGTCCCGGGAGCACCGTAATCTGGAAGTCGACGGTTCCGTCGCTCACGGTAAATACCGGGACCGCGCACGGACTGTCTCCGAAGTAAAGCCTGCTTTGCGACGTCCTGTAAGGAATCCGGTGTTCGAGGAGAAAGAGTTCCACTGCCTTGGCATTATCGGTGAACAGATGCAGATCGATGTCGGCATACCGTCCCGCATTGCCGCTCAGCACCGGGCCGGTCAGGTATGGATTGAATTGTGCGAACTCCTGCATGACGCCAAGCGCGCGGCGGCGCAGATCGTGCAGGCGCTCGCCGTGCTCCGGGTGCTGGTAGAGCGTCTGATGCACCCGCAACGCCGCGTCTATTTCCTCGTTGCTCGGCAGCTGCCCGGTATCCGCCATGCCGGCCTGGCGCGCCGCCTTGCGCTTGGCGCGCGCGTAGTCCTCGATACCGTCCTCGGCCATGAGCCGCGCCGCCAGATGAGCGATGCGGCTTCGGGTGTCGTTACGCGCGTAATCCCTTCCCACGTCTTGCCCGTCAGAACAGTTGATTTCTCACTTCCTCCGCCGCGGCCCCAGTGCTGGGAGCTCCGGCGAGGGCCTGGTCCGTCGGCGGAAACTCGTGGAAGAAGAAATCCACTATGCCGGGCTGGCCGTCGTCCACCCTTAGCCCCGAGTCCGGGTCCACGCGAAGCGCCACCACACCGTCCGGCGGCTTGAACGGCTGTTCCGGCACGCCGGGCAGTACGCTCCCCATGTAGCCCATCCAGAAGGGCAGTGCGGTGCGCGCCCCTGTTTCATTGCGCCCCAGGGTCTGCGGCTTGTCGAAGCCGATCCATGCGACTGCCACGAGGCTGGAATTGAATCCGCAGAACCATGCATCTATGAAATCATTAGTGGTCCCGGTTTTCCCGGCAAGGTCGTTCCGACCCAGCTTCATCGCGCGCGCGCCCGTGCCCATGCGAACCACATCACGCATGATGCTGTTCATGATGAACGCATTACGCGGATCAATGACGCGCCGGGCGCCCTCGCCCGCGCGCTGTGGAACCGTTTCCGCCACGACATTCCCGCGGCCGTCCTCGATACGCACGATGAAATAAGGCGTGATGCGGTGACCGCCATTGGCGAATACCGCATAGGCCGCGACCATCTGAAGCGGGGTCACGTTGCCTGCCCCGAGTGCCATGGTGAGATACGGTGGGTGCAGCTTGGGATCAAAACCAAAACGTGCGATGTAGTCCTGCGCGTACTGCGGGGTGATCGCCTGGAGTATGCGTACCGATACCACGTTCTTCGATTTCACCAGCCCGGTTCGCAACCGCATCGGGCCCTCGAACGTGCCATCGTAGTTCTTCGGTTCCCATGGCTCCGAACCGGTCTGCGCTGCGGTAAACGTCAGCGGCGCGTCATCGATCACCGTTGCAGTGGTAAACCCCTTCTCAAGCGCCGCCGAGTAGATGAACGGCTTGAAACTCGACCCCGGTTGACGCAACGCCTGAGTCGCGTGGTTATACTGGTTACGCGCGAAGTCGAATCCCCCCGCCAGCGCGCGAATCGCCCCGTCGCGCGGGTCGAGCGATACCAGCGCCGCCTCCACCGCCGGAAGCTGGGTGATCTGCCAGCGCCCTTTTTCGTTCTTCTGCACCCGAACGATCGCGCCACGCCGGATGCGCTGGTTCGGACTCGCCTTTTCCCCAAGCATGCGCCCGACGAACTTGAGCCCCTCTACCCCGATATCCAGCATCCCGCCGCCACGGCGATAAACCCTGACCCGCGCCGGGCTCGCCTGAAGCACGATCGCGCCGAAAATGTCTTCGCTGTCCGTGATTTCCTGCAATGCCTCCTCGAGCGCTTCCTCCGGAGCACCCGCCGGCAGGTCGGCATAGCCCTCAGGTCCGCGGTATCCATGGCGCTGGTCATACTCCAGAACGCCACGCCGTAGTGCCGCGTGGGCTGCTTGCTGGTGCGTTACCGACAGGGTCGTGTAGACCCTCAATCCCCTAGTGTAGGCGGCGTCCTGGAAGCGCTCGTAGAGGGCTTGCCGCACCATCTCGGCAAAATGCCCCGCTTTCGCTGAGTAATCGGCGAGTTCCTTTTTTACCACGAGCGACTGGTTGTCCGCCGCCTCGAACTGCGCCGGCGTTATCAGTTCGAGTTCACGCATGCGGCGTAACACGTACTGTTGCCTCTGTTTCGCCCGTCGCGGGCTTGCCACCGGATTGAAGCGCGAGGGCGCCTTGGGCAATCCGGCCAGCATTGCCTGTTCGGCAAGCGTCAAAGCCATGAGCGGCTTTCCGAAATAGATCTGGGCGGCGGCGGCAAAACCGTACGCGCGCTGGCCGAGGTAGATCTGGTTCACGTAGAGCTGGAGAATCTGGTCCTTGGACAGGCTATGCTCGATCTTGAAAGCAAGGAGAATCTCGTTGAACTTGCGCGTCAGCGTTCTTTCCTTGGAGAGAAAAAAATTCCGGGCCACCTGCATCGTGATCGTACTCGCGCCCTGACGCACACCGCCCGACACTAGGTTGGAAAGCGCGGCGCGCGCAACGCCGACGTAGTCCACCCCGCCGTGCTGGTAGAAGCGCTCGTCTTCCGCGGCGAGAATCGCGGAAACCATGGATTGCGGCACGTCCGCGATTGCCACCACCGCGCGCCGTTCCTCGCCGAATTCACCGATAAGTTCGCCCTCGGCACTGTAGATGCGCATCGGAATCTTGGGCTGATAATCTGTAAGTACCTCAAGCGATGGGAGTGTTGGATAAATGATAATGGCCGCAAAGGCGGCAAGGAGAGCCGCGGCAATGGCTGAACCAACCACAACTAATAGGGGCAAGAACCAGAAACGGCTGCGCATCTAGTGTATCGATCCTCCAACTGACGCCGCGATGCCGGAGTTTTCATGGCATGCCGCCGGTGCTGAAATCGTTGCCAAAAGTGCAAATTTGATGCAGTGTAGCCTTTGTGCCACGTACCGCGCGAAAATACCATTCCCGGGCAGCGTAGCAAGAACGAAAAACTTTACACGCATGATAGTTGTTGGTAGCATTTAAAGTAAACTATGGGTATGCTGTCCTAGAGACCTATGTTCAAAGGAAAATTAAGCTTTAACTTGGATGCGATAGAGGCTTTGCTCAAGCCCCGGACGCCGCCGCTCATCGGGGCGGATATCAGCTCCTCGGCGATCAAGATGGTGGAAATCGCTGACGCGGGGAAGGGGCTTTATCGGGTCGAACGCTATGCTATCGAGCCGCTTCCTAAGGACTCGGTGGTGGACGGCAATATCAATAATCTCGATGCGGTAAGCGAGGCGCTGAAGCGATGCCACAAGCGCTTGGGGACCGGCCTTAAGAGCGTGGCCATGGCTCTGCCCAACGCAGCGGTCATCACCAAAAAGATCCAGGTCCCGGCCGGTCAACGCGAGGAAGATCTCGAGTTGCAGGTGGAAACCGAGGCAAACCAGTATATCCCGTTTGCGCTCGACGAGGTAAATCTCGACTTCCAGGTTATCGGGCCGGCGCCCAACAACCCGGAGGATGTCGAGGTGATGATCGCGGCATCTCGCAAGGAAAAGATCGAAGACCGTATCGCCGCTGCCGAAGTCGCCGGCCTGAAGACGGTCGTCATGGACGTCGACATCCTCGCCAGTCAGACCGCCTTCGAGCTGATGCAAAATCAGTTTCCCGACAACGGCAAGGACCAGAACATTGCCATCGTCGATGTCGGCGCCACGATGATGAACGTCAACGTCCTGCGCAACAGTCAGTCGATTTATATGCGCGAGCAGCCGTTTGGCGGGATGCAGCTTACGCAGGAAATCCAGAATCACTTCGGCCTGTCGGCCGAGGAGGCCGAGGCGGCTAAGCGCGCGGGTGGGTTGCCGGAAAATTACGAATCGGACGTGCTGCAGCCGTTTCTCGACACATTCGGATTGGAAGTGGCGCGAGCGCTGCAGTTCTTTTTCACCTCGACGCAGCACAACCAGGTGAACCACATCGTGCTGTCGGGAGGGTGTGCGGCAATCCCCGGGGCGGATGTAGCGGTCACCAAACGCACCCAGGTCAATACCATCATCGCCAATCCGTTCGTGAATATGGCCCTTTCGTCAAGAATCAAGCCCAAGAGTTTGACGCAGGACGCGTCCTCGCTGATGGTGGCGTGCGGTCTGGCGATGCGGAGGTTTGACCCATGATACGCATCAACCTGCTGCCGCATCGTGAAGAACGCCGCAAGAAGCAGCAACAACAGTTCTTCATCATGCTGGGAATCGTGGTGGTGATAGGGGCCGCCATCTGGGGATCGGTGCACACGTATTTTTCCGACCGCATCGAGAACCAGATCAGTCGTAACAGGTACCTGAACGAGGAAATCGCCAAGCTCGAGAAACAGATTGCGGAAATCAAGACGCTCCAGGATCAGATTGCGGCACTGCTCGCCCGCAAGCGCGTCGTCGAGTCGTTACAAAGCAACCGCGCTCAGACCGTCCAGCTGCTCGATCAGCTGGTACGACAGTTGCCTGACGGCATCTATCTCAAAGCCATCAGGCAAACCGGGCAGAGGGTCACGATCACCGGGCTGACCCAGTCCCAGGCGCGGGTATCGACGCTGATGCGCAACATCGAAGCCTCGCCGGTGCTTGCGAAACCCGGCTTGATCGAAATCAAGGCGGTTCAGCAGGGCGCGCTCCGGAACAACGAATTCACCCTCAACATGGTACTCAAGCAGCCGCAGGAAGAAGAGAAGAAGCCAGCACCGAGGCCGGTCTCCGCGGGGGGCAAGAAATGACACTCGACGAACTGAGGCGCCTCGATCCCAAGCAAATCGGCAGCTGGCCCATTCTGCCCAAGTTGGGCGTGTTGCTGATCCTGCTGCTCGTCATCGTCGGCTTGAGCTACTGGCTCGACTGGCAGCATCAGATCGACGCTCTGAGCGCAGAAGAACAGAAAGAAGTCCAGTTGAAGACAACGTTCATCGACAAGAAGAAGGTGGCCATAAACCTGCCGGCTTACAGGAAACAGCTCGACGACATCGAGAAGCAGTTCGGGTCGCTGCTGAAACAGCTCCCCGGCAAGTCGGAAATGGACGCTCTTCTGACTGATATCAACCAGGCCGGGCTGGGGCGCGGGTTGCAGTTCGAGTTGTTCAAACCTGCAGCCGGCGAGGCGGTGAGGGATTTCTATGCCGAGCTTCCGATCACCCTCAAGATCAGCGGTAGCTACCACGACATGGGCGCTTTTGCGAGCGACATCGGCAAGTTGTCGCGGATCGTGACGCTGAACGACGTCGCCATCAGCCCCGCCCCGGCTAAAGGCGGGGGGCTGACCATGGATGCCACTGCGCGTACCTATCGCTATCTCGATGACGACGAAGTGAGCCAACAACGGAAGGCGGCCGCGAAAAGCAAGCCCGCGCCGGGGAAAAGATGAAACGCGCGATATCGGTCATCGTTCTGGGGCTGCTCGCACTGGCCGGTTGCGGCGAACAGCACTCGGACCTGAAGCAGTTCGTGAAGGATTCCGACAGCCTCCCGCGCGGGCGGATACCTCCATTACCCGAGGTCAAACCCTACGAACCCGTTGCATACAATGCGTTTGACTTGGTCGATCCGTTCACACCACGGAAGATCGAGCCTCCGAAAGGTGCCGCGGCCGGAGGCGGACTGCAACCGGATTTCAACCGGCGCAAGGAACCGCTTGAAGCCTATCCTCTCGAAAACCTCAAGATGGTGGGCGTCCTGGTGCAGAATCGGGTCGCGCACGCGCTGGTCAAGGCACCTGACAACAACTTGTATCGCGTGAGGGCGGGAAATTACCTTGGGCAAAACTTCGGGCGCATCGTGAATGTCACCGAGTCGGCTGTGCTGCTCAAGGAAATCGTGCAGGACAGCGGGGGCAGCTGGGAAGAGAAAGAACAGAGTCTGCAGCTGCAGGAATAACAGGAGGCTAGGAAATGAGATTCAAGGCACTTACGACGATTCAAGCATGGGTTGCCTGCGCGACGTTCCTGGTCGCCGCCGCCAGCGCGTCGGCCTGGGCACAGACCAACAGCATCGAGGCGATCAGCATATCGCCGCAGGCCGCCGGCACGATCATCGTACGAGTGACGCTCAAGGAGGCGCCCGCGAATCCTCCCGCCGGGTTTACCGTCAACAATCCGCCGCGTATTGCTTTCGATTTCCCGAACACGACGAATGCCCTCGGACGCAGCGTCGAGGACGTCGGAGGTGGTGATCTCCGTCGAATCAATGTGGTGCAGTCCGGTGGGCGCACGCGCATGGTCCTGGAACTAAGCCGCACCCTGAGTTATGACGCGAAGGTGGACGGTAAGTCGGTGCTGATCACCCTCCAGGGCGGCACGGCCGCGGCGGGAGCGGCGAGCTCCGGCCTGAGCCAGCAATTCGCCGAAGCGCGCCCGGGCGACCAGAGACACGGTTTGCGCAATATCGATTTCCGGCGCGGCGACGCCGGCGAGGGACGCGTCATCGTCGATCTGTCGGACAACAATATAGGGATCGATCTGCGACGGCAGGGGAGCTCGATTATTGTGGATTTTGTCAATACGCAGCTGCCGAAGAACCTGGAGCGACGCCTGGACGTCAGCGACTTTGGCACGCCGGTGCGGATGGTGGACGCCGTGTCCCAGGGCAGCAACGCGCGGCTGATCATCACGCCTCGCGGCAATTGGGAACATTCCGCCTACCAGACCGATAACCGGTTTGTCATCGACGTCAAGCGCATCGTGGAAGACCCCAATAAGCTGGTGCAAGGAAGCCGCCCGGGGTACCAGGGTGAGAAACTGTCACTCAATTTCCAGAGCGTCGAGGTGCGGGCGGTGCTGCAGGTGCTCGCCGACTTCACCGGCCTCAATATCATTACGAGCGACACGGTCAGCGGGAATGTCACCTTGCGCCTGAAGGATGTGCCTTGGGATCAGGCACTCGACATCATTCTGCAGACCAAGGGGCTCGACATGCGCAAAAGCGGCAACGTGGTCTGGATCGCGCCACGGGACGAGCTTGCGACACGCGAAAAGCTGGCGCTGGAGGCGAAACAGCAAATCGCCGATCTCGAGCCCACCCGCACCGAAGGGTTTCAGCTCAACTACCAGAAAGCCCAGGATGTGCAGGCATTCCTGAGTACCGGCACTCAGAGGATACTTTCCAAGCGCGGCAGCGCGGTCGTTGATGCGCGCACGAACACGGTATTCGTACAGGACACTCCGTCGCGGCTGGACGAGGTGCGGAGACTGATCCGCCAGATCGATGTCCCGGTTCGACAAGTGATGATCGAATCGCGAATCGTCGAGGCCTCGGATACGTTCAGTCGTAACCTGGGAGTGCGCCTGGGGTACAACGCCAGCGGCGAGGGGATGCAGTTTCCCGGTGGCGGTGACCAGCGCTTTACGGTCGGCGGGCAATTATCGAACACTGGCGCACAGACCGGTCAGGTTCTCGGGACCCCGCTTTTCAACGAGTCGCTTAGCGTAAATCTGCCCGGGGGCAGTACCTCTGGAGCCAATCCAGGGGTGTTTTCGTTCATCCTGTTCAATGCCAACAGGTCGCGCTTTCTCAACCTCGAACTGAGCGCGCTGCAGGCGGACGGCAAAGGCAAGATCATATCGAGTCCGCGGGTCATCACGGCCGACAAGAATGAGGCCACGATCGAACAGGGAACCGAGATCCCGTTTCAGCAGGCCACTTCGAGCGGTGCGACGAGCGTTCAGTTCAAGAAGGCCACGCTGTCACTCAAGGTCAAGCCCCAGATCACGCCGGACGACAACGTGATCATGAACCTTAAGGTCAACAAGGACAGCGTGGGGCAGGTTACCGCTGCCGGCCCGAGTATCGACACCAAGCAGGTTTCGACCGAAGTGCTGGTTGAGAATGGCGGCACCGTCGTAATCGGGGGGATCTACACCCAGGAGGAGCGTTCAACGACCAACAAGGTGCCAGTGCTGGGCGATCTACCCTACGTCGGTTTTCTGTTCAAGAACAACATCAAGTCGGATGATCGCCGCGAACTTTTGATCTTCATCACCCCCCGTATCCTCAAGGAGGGCATCAGCACGCGGCCCTGATTCGCACGAGTCACGGGAAGGCGGCCCGGGGCCGCCTTTTTTGTTGGTGCACAGCGAATGGGCTCGCGGCGCAGTGCAAACGACGCGATTCCGCTAGAATCTCTGCATGGAGTCCCCGCCCCCGAAGGCGCCGCCCGCGCACGGCGTACCCGAGAATATCTACCTGGTCGGCCTGATGGGTGCCGGCAAAACCGCCGTTGGCCGGGCGCTTGCGAAGCATCTGGGCAAGGAGTTCTTCGACACCGATCAGGAGATCGAGCGCGCGACCGGCGTGCGGATTCCGTTGATCTTCGATATCGAGGGCGAAGCCGGGTTTCGTGCCCGCGAATCGAAGGTTCTCGGAGAACTCACCCAACACGCAAATATCGTACTTGCGACCGGCGGCGGTGCCGTGCTGTCGGCGCACAATCGACGGCTTCTCACCGAGCGCGGCACGGTCGTCTATCTGCGCGCGACGGTAGCCGACCTTGCGAAACGCACGCGGAACGATCGGAATCGTCCCTTGCTCAGCGTGCCGGACCCGCTGGTCGTATTGCAGCGACTTCACGGGGAACGCGATCCGCTGTACCGCGAGGTGGCGGACCTCGTGATCGATACCGGCAGCCAGAGCGTCGCCGTTCTGGTGCGCAAACTTACCGGACAACTGGCGACATTGCGCCGGTCCGCCGCGGCTTCCACGTGAAATGCCCCGCTGATCAGAAGATGCGGACTTTGACAGTTCAGCTGGCTGACCGGAGCTACCCGATCCATATCGGCCCGGGCCTGCTGAAACGGGTCGAGCTCATGATTGAGCGTATGCCCCAGAAGGCGGCGGCCCTTGTTACCAACACCACAGTTGAGCCGCTCTACTCCCGCGGGCTTGTGGCAGCGCTCGAGGCCAACGGCGTGCGCGTGGTGCCTGTCGTCCTACCTGATGGCGAAGCTCACAAGAATTGGGAATCTCTCAACCGGATATTCGACTTGCTCATCGCCGGCCGCTGCGAGCGCAACACGACCGTCATTGCTCTCGGCGGGGGGGTAATCGGTGATCTGGCGGGCTTCGCCGCCGCGATATACCAGAGAGGCACCCCCTTCATACAGGTACCCACGACGCTGCTCGCCCACGTGGATTCGGCGGTGGGGGGCAAGACGGCGATCAACCATCCTCTGGGTAAGAACATGATCGGGGCGTTCTATCAGCCCCGGGTGGTCGTCATCGACACCGATACGCTGGAAACCCTCCCCGCGCGCGAGTTCGCAGCCGGTATTGCCGAGGTCATCAAATACGGAGCGATCCGTGACGCGGCGTTTTTCGCCTGGTTGGAGCAGCACATCGAGCGGCTGATAGCCCGCGATCCGGATGCACTCGGCTACGCGATCGAGCGCTCTTGCATCAACAAGGCGGAAGTCGTTGGGCAGGATGAGCGCGAGACCGGGCAGCGTGCGCTGCTCAACTACGGCCATACCTTCGGCCATGCGATCGAGGCCGGTGTCGGCTACGGCGCCTGGCTCCATGGGGAAGCGGTCGCAGCGGGCATGGTACTTGCCGCGAAACTGTCCCGGCGCCTGGGGTTCCTGGGCGAGCCGGAGGTTACGCGTATCACCTCGCTCTTGCGGCGCGCCCGATTGCCCGTGGATGCGCCCGAACTCAGCAGGGAACGCTATTTCGAACTCATGGCGCACGACAAGAAGGTGGAGGGCGGCCGGCTGCGATTCATACTTTTGAGGGGCCTCGGGGAGGCATTTTTGGCGTCCGACGTACCTGTAGTAGCGGTTGAGGAAGCACTGGCGCAGCGTCACGCATCCGATGTCTGAGTGCGCGCCCTACGCCGCCTCGAGCGCTGCTTCCCGGGGACGCCGCTATCGGGAGCCGCCGCCGCGGAATCGCTCAGAGTTCCAGCGCGATCGCGACCGCATCATTCATTCCACGGCATTTCGGCGCCTGGAGTACAAGACGCAGGTCTTCGTGAATCACGAGGGGGATCTGTTCCGAACGCGTCTGACGCACAGCCTGGAGGTCGCCCAGATCGGGCGCTCGGTGGCGCGCAGCCTGCGCCTCGACGAGGATCTTACCGAGGCGATCGCCCTCGCCCACGACTTCGGGCATACCCCTTTCGGCCATGCCGGGCAGGATGCGCTCAACCGGTGTATGCGTGCCTATGGCGGCTTCGAGCACAACCTGCAGAGCCTGAGAGTGGTCGATGTGCTTGAACAGCGCTACGCCGCATTTGACGGGCTGAACCTTACGTTCGAGACGCGCGAAGGGATACTCAAGCATTGTTCGCGCAAAAACGCTCGCATGCTGGGAGAAATAGGCGAGCGCTTCCTCCGGGGCGGACAGCCGTCTCTGGAGGCCCAGATCGCCAATCTGGCTGACGAGATTGCGTACAACAATCACGACGTGGATGACGGGCTCCGTTCCGGACTGCTCTTGCTCGAAGAGCTGGCCGAAGTGCGCCTATTCCGGCGCCACATGAAGGCCGCGTTGCGGAACTTCCCGCGGCTCACGGGACGACGGCTCATACATGAAACCGTGCGGCGCATGATCGATATGCTGGTGACCGACCTCGTTGCGCACGCCGGGCGCAATCTTCGCCTGCATCGACCAACCAGCATCGCGGATGTGCGAAACGCGCCGTCCCTCGTCGGTTTCAGCAGCGCTGTCGAGAAGCTGCACCTCGATCTCAAGCAGTTCCTTCGTGAGAAACTGTACCGCCATTACCGCGTCGCACGCATGAGCGCCAAAGCGCGGCGCATCGTGAGTGATCTGTTTGGGGCATTCCTCACGGACCCGAGGCTCATGCCGCCCGAGTTCCAGGCGCGCGCGACCGATGACGCGCCACGTGCCATTGCCGATTACGTCGCCGGGATGACTGATCGTTATGCGATTCTTGAGCATCGCCGCCTGTTCGCGATCGAGTCCAACTAAATCTGTAAGTGGGCACTTGCGTACTCTCGTGTACGTTGAAGCAAGCCCTTGAGCCATGTAGAATTATCGGGTTTCGCTCGGCATTTGCTGGTGCTTGGCGGCGGCGCTTGTTGCGGCGCGTCAATCAGCCCATGACAAGGCCGGGATCCACGACTTACGCAATGGGGGCTTTGTGAGCGCAGACCATTTCGGGCCGCCGGTTGCCCAAGGGTTATACGACCCAAGGTATGAGCACGATGCATGCGGCGTGGGGTTTGTCGCGCACATCAAAGGCCGCAAGAGCCATGCGATAGTCGAACAAGGGCTCACCATCCTTCGCAACCTCACGCATCGCGGTGCAGTGGGATGGGATCCCAAGCTCTCCGACGGCGCGGGCATCCTGATCCAGGTGCCGGACCGCTTCCTGCGCGACGAGATGGCGAAGCAGGGCGTGAGGCTGCCACCGGTCGGGAGCTATGGCGTCGGGATGGTATTCCTGCCACGAGAGCCGGCTTCGCGTCTCGCGTGCGAGTACGAGCTCGAGCGCGCGATCAAGGATGAGGGGCAGAGGTTGCTGGGGTGGCGCGACGTGCCGGTCGACAATTCCGACATCGCCGAGCCCGCCCAAAAGCTGGAACCGGTGATCCGCCAGATTTTCATCGGGCGAGGCGAAGCGATCACCACCACCGACGGTCTTGAGCGCAAGCTCTATATCATCCGCAAGAGCGCCGGCCACGCCATTCAGGCGCTCAAGCTCGCCCACGGCACGGAGTTCTACGTGCCGTCGCTGTCGGCGCGCACGATCGTATACAAGGGCATGCTTCTGGCACGCCAGGTCGGCGAGTATTATCTCGACCTCAAAAATGCGCGCGCGGAGTCTGCGCTGGCGATGGTGCACCAGCGGTTTTCGACGAATACGTTCCCGTCATGGGGCCTGGCGCACCCGTTCCGCATCATCTGCCATAACGGCGAGATCAACACTCTGCGCGGCAATGTCAACTGGATCCGTGCCCGGCAGGGCGCGATTTCGAGCCCGGTATTGGGAGACGATCTGGCGAAGCTGTGGCCGCTGATCTACGACGGGCAGTCGGATTCGGCCTCGTTCGACAACGCGCTGGAACTCCTGGTCATGGGCGGTTACTCCGTGGCGCACGCCATGATGCTGATGATCCCGGAGGCGTGGGAGAACCACACCCTTATGGATCCGTCGCGCCGCGCGTTCTACGAGTACCACGCCGCGATGATGGAACCGTGGGATGGCCCGGCCTCGATCGCGTTCACCGACGGGCGACTGATCGGCGCGACCCTCGACCGCAATGGCCTGCGGCCTTCGCGCTACATCGTGACCGATGACGACCTCGTGATCATGGGTTCGGAGTGCGGCTGCCTGCCGGTGCCAGAGGAGCGGATCGTCAGGAAGTGGCGCCTGCAGCCGGGCAAGATGTTCCTCGTCGACCTCGAAAAGGGGCGCATAGTCGACGACAAGGAACTCAAGGACTCGCTCGCCGGCGCCAAGCCGTACGCCGAATGGATCGAGCGCATCCGCGTCAAGCTCGACGAGGTCGATACGGAGAAGACCGCGCCGCTCAAGTCGGACGTGCCGTTGCTCGACCGGCAGCAGGCGTTTGCCTACACGCAGGAAGAGATCAAGATCATCATGGAGCCGATCGCGGCGATCGGCGAAGAACCGGTCGGTTCGATGGGCAACGACTCGCCGCTTGCGGTGCTCTCGAGCAAGGACAAGACCCTTTACCACTATTTCAAGCAGCTCTTCGCGCAGGTCACCAACCCGGCGATCGACCCGATCCGCGAAGAGCTGGTGACTTCGCTGGTGTCGTTTATCGGACCGAAGCCGAACCTGCTGGGCATCGACGAGATGAACCCGCCGCTTCGCCTCGAGGTAAGCCAGCCGGTGCTCGACTTCTACGAGATGGAGAAGATCCGGCACATCGAGCGTTACACGGGCGGCAAGTTTCGGTCCCTCGAACTCGACGTTACCTATCCCGTTGCCTGGGGCAAGGAAGCGATCGAGGCGCGACTGGCGTCGCTCGCCGCGCAGGCGGAGGACGCGGTGCGCGCCGGCTTTTCGATCATCGTGATCTCCGACCGGCTGGTGAACGCCGAGAGGCTCGCCATTCCGGCCTTGCTTGCACTGTCGGCAATACACCAGCACTTGGTGGGCAAGGGCTTGCGCACCAGCACCGGACTCGTGGTCGAGACGGGCAGTGCGCGCGAGGTGCACCATTTCGCCCTGCTCGGCGGCTACGGCGCGGAAGCGGTGCATCCTTACCTCGCGATCGAGACGCTGCTCGCGATGCACCCGGGGGAGCCCGCTGCGGGCACCAAGGCGATCAAGAATTTCGTCAAGGCGGTCGGCAAGGGGCTGAAGAAGGTCATGTCGAAGATGGGCATCTCGACCTACATGTCCTACACCGGCTCGCAATGCTTCGAAGCCGTGGGGCTTGCGAAAAGCCTGGTGGACAAATACTTTACCGGCACGGCATCGAACATCGGAGGCATCGGCGTGTTCGAGGTCGCCGAGGAGGCGATCCGCATCCACAAGAGGGCTTTCGGCGGCGACCCGATACTCGCCACCGCACTCGATGCGGGTGGTGAATACGCATACCGCGTGCGCGGCGAGGAACACATGTGGACGCCGGATGCGATCGCGAAGCTGCAGCACGCGGCGCGCGCCAATTCGTATTCGACCTACAAAGAGTACGCGAACATCGTCAACGACCAGGCGCAGCGGCACATGACGTTCCGCGGCCTGTTCGCGTTCCGCTTCGACCGCTGCAATCCGGTAGCAATCGAAGAGGTCGAGCCGGCCGCCGAAATCGTAAAACGCTTCGCCACCGGCGCCATGTCCCTCGGTTCGATCTCGACCGAGGCACACACAACCCTCGCGGTGGCGATGAACCGCATCGGCGGGAGGTCGAACACGGGCGAAGGAGGAGAGGACCGCAAGCGTTACGCGCCGGTGCAGGCGGGTGAGACCCTGATGACACGGCTCGGCCGCGACCGTGTTGAGACCGACATCGCGCTGCACGAGGGCGACTCGCTCAATTCCAAGATCAAGCAGGTCGCCTCCGGCCGTTTTGGCGTGACCGCCGAGTATCTGGCCAACGCAAAAATGCTGCAGATCAAGATCGCACAGGGGGCGAAGCCCGGCGAAGGCGGACAGTTGCCGGGGCGCAAGGTGTCCGAGTACATCGCCGAGTTACGTTATTCAACGCCCGGCGTCGAGCTGATTTCGCCGCCGCCGCACCACGACATTTATTCGATCGAGGACATCGCGCAGCTCATCCACGACCTCAAGAATTCAAGTCCGGAGGCCGATGTCTCCGTGAAACTCGTCTCCGAGGTCGGCGTCGGCACCATCGCGGCGGGCGTCTCGAAAGCCAAGTCCGATCACGTCACGATCGCCGGGTTCGATGGCGGTACCGGCGCTTCGCCCTGGTCCTCGATCAAGCACGCCGGCACCCCGTGGGAGCTCGGGCTCGCCGAGACCCAGCAGACGCTGGTGCTGAATCGCCTGCGCGGGCGCATCGCCGTGCAGGTGGACGGTCAAATCAAGACCGGGCGCGATGTAGTGGTCGGTGCAATACTGGGCGCCGACGAGTTCGGCTTTGCCACTGCGCCGCTGGTGGTCGAGGGCTGCATCATGATGCGCAAATGCCACCTCAACACCTGCCCGGTGGGAATAGCCACGCAGGATCCGGTGCTCAGGCGCAGGTTCGAGGGCAAGCCGGAGCACGTGGTGAACTATTTCTTCTTCGTCGCCGAGGAAGTACGCGAGCTGATGGCGAAACTCGGCATCCGGAAACTCAATGATCTCATCGGACGCACGGATCTGCTCGACACGAGCAAGGGGATCGAACACTGGAAAGCCAAAGGACTCGATTTCTCGAAAATCTTCTACATGCCGAAGATGCCTCCCGAAGTGGCGCTCTACCACTGCGAGACGCAGCAGCACGGCCTGGAAAAAGCGCTCGATAACCGTCTCATCGAGCTGGCGCGGCCGGCTCTCGAGCGGCGCGAGAAAGTAACGATCGAAATGCCGATCCGCAACATCAATCGCACCTTCGGCACGATGTTATCTTCGCGGATTGCCAAACGCTATGGGCATGAGGGGCTGCCGGAGGACACGATTCACGTGCGCCTCGCTGGCTCGGCCGGACAGAGTTTCGGCGCGTTCCTCGCGCGCGGCGTCACGCTGGATCTGATCGGCGACACCAACGACTACTGTGGCAAGGGGCTCTCAGGCGGGCGTATTTCGGTGCAGCCTTCGCCCAAGTTTCGCGGCGAGCCGACCGAAAACATCATTACCGGCAACGTTGTGCTTTACGGAGCGGTCGCGGGCGAAGCGTATTTCCGGGGCGTCGCAGGCGAGCGTTTCGCGGTGCGTAACTCCGGTGCCCGGGCGGTAGTTGAGGGCGTAGGCGATCACGGCTGCGAGTACATGACCGGTGGCACCGTCGTAGTACTGGGAACGACGGGGCGGAACTTTGGCGCCGGGATGTCCGGCGGCATCGCCTACGTACTTGACGCAGATGGTGAATTTATCAAGCGCTGTAACACCGCGATGGTGGACCTTGAACCGGTGCTGACGGAATTGGAACAGCAGGCAAAACTTGCTCCCGAGTTCTGGCACGGCGGACGCTCCGACGAGACGATACTGCGTGCCCTGATCGAGAGGCACGCCCGGCATACCGGCAGCCGCCGCGCACAGGCGATACTCGATGGCTGGTCCGAGAACCGGGGGCGCTTCGTGAAGATATTCCCGAAGGAATACCGCCGAGCGCTCGGGGAGCTCGCCGCGGCACGCAAGAAGGTGGCTGCGTAGATGGGCAAAATTACCGGCTTTCTCGAGTTCGGGCGCGTCGAGGAGACCTACGAGCCGAAGGAAGTTCGCAAGAAACATTACCGCGAATTCATCCAGCACCTTACGGATGAACAGGCGAAGATCCAGGGCGCGCGCTGCATGGACTGCGGCATTCCGTTCTGCATGAGCGGCTGCCCGGTCAACAACATCATCCCCGACTTCAACGATCTGGTATTCAGGCAGGACTGGAAGACTGCGATCGAAACGCTGCATTCGACAAACAACTTTCCCGAGTTCACCGGCCGCATATGCCCGGCACCGTGCGAGGAAGCATGCGTATTGCGCATCAATGAAGACCCGGTCGGCATCAAGTCGATCGAACACGCGATCATCGACAAAGCCTGGGAAGCGGGCTGGGTGCGGCCCACGCCCGCCGCGCACAAGACCGGAAAGAAAGTAGCCGTCGTTGGTTCCGGCCCCGCGGGGCTCGCGTGCGCCCAGCAGCTTGCCCGCGCCGGGCACGAAGTCGTGTTGTACGAGAAGAATGACCGTATCGGAGGGCTGCTGCGTTACGGCATCCCGGATTTCAAGCTGGAGAAGTGGATCATCGACCGGCGCCTCGAGCAGATGGCGGCCGAGGGCGTCGAATTCAGGGCCGACCACGTCGTGGGCGACGCGCCGCTCGGCGCGGGCAACAGCGCGGCCACGCGAATCGACCCGCAGTGGCTGCTCGAGGAATTCGACGCTGCGGTGCTTGCGGGCGGCGCTGAGGTGCCACGCGATTTGCCGGTGCCCGGGCGCAATTTGCGGGGCATCGAATTTGCGATGGATTTCCTGCCGCTGCAGAACCGCCGGGTAGCGGGCGATGCCGGCGTGCCCGACCTGTGGGCAACTGGCAAACACGTGGTCATCATCGGCGGAGGCGACACGGGCTCGGATTGCGTCGGCACTTCCAACCGCCATGGTGCGGCCTCGATTTCGCAGTTCGAACTGCTGCCGATGCCGCCGGATGTCGAGCGCAATCCAGTCTGGCCGTACTGGCCCGTACGGCTGCGAACCTCGTCTTCGCACGAGGAAGGCGTCGAGCGCGACTGGTCCATCACCACCAAGCTGTTCCTGGGTGAGAACGGAAAGGTGAAGGCGCTCAAGGCGGTGCGCCTTGAGTGGAAGGAGGGCAAACCGAGCGAAATTCCCGGTTCGGAATTCGAGGTTCCCGCTGACCTGGTGCTGCTCGCCATGGGTTTCGTGTCGCCCGTGCAATCGGTGCTCGATGCCTTTGGCGTCGCGAAGGATCCCCGCGGCAATGCCAGAGCCACGACCGATGGCGTGGGTTGCTATGCCACCAACGTCCCGAAGGTATTCTCGGCGGGCGACATGCGCCGCGGGCAGTCGCTGGTGGTCTGGGCCATCCGTGAAGGCCGGCAATGTGCCCGCGCCGTGGACGAGTTCCTGATGGGAAGCTCGGAGCTTCCGCGATGAAACGTGAAAAGTGAAAGGTGAAGGGTAACATCACTCTTGCGCGCCCCCATCTCGGCGCGCCCACTCTGCCTGACGTTTCATGTTTCACGTTTCACGCTCATGTCCCGCCTGAAGAATGACACGCTGATCCGGGCTCTGCTACGGCAGCCCACCCCATACACGCCGGTATGGATCATGCGCCAGGCCGGGCGCTATCTCCCCGAATACAACCGCACGCGGTCGCGCGCCGGCAGCTTTCTTGATCTTTGCCGCAATCCCGACCTTGCCACCGAAGTCACGCTCCAGCCGTTGTCGCGGTTTGCGCTGGATGCCGCCATCGTCTTCTCCGACATTCTTACTATCCCCGACGCGATGGGTCTCGGTCTGTACTTTGCGGAAGGGGAGGGTCCACGTTTCGACCGCCCGCTGCGGGACCAGGATACGATCCACCGCCTGCCGATTCCCGACCCCGAAGAACAGCTGGGCTACGTGCTCAATGCCGTGAGGCAGATTCAGCGGGCGCTAGCCGGTAAGGTTCCACTCATCGGTTTTGCGGGCAGCCCGTTTACGCTCGCTTGCTACATGGTGGAAGGAGGCTCAAGCACGGATTTCCATGTGTTAAAGGCCATGCTATACGCCCGGCCCGACCTGGTGCATCACATCCTCGATACCAACTGCCGTGCAGTGACCGGGTATCTGAACGCGCAGATCAACGCAGGCGTGGATGCCGTGATGATCTTTGATACCTGGGGCGGGATCCTTAGCACACCCGCCTTCCGCGAGTTCTCTCTCGCATACCTCGAACGGATTATCGAGGGTCTTTCGGGCGGAGAAAACGGGGAGCCAGTCCCGAGCATCGTTTTCACCAAGGGTGGCGGTCAATGGCTAAAGGATATTGCGGCGACCGGGTGCGACGCCGTCGGGGTGGACTGGACGACCGACATCGGCGCCGCGCGCGCGCTGATCGGGCGTGACGTGGCGCTGCAGGGAAACCTCGATCCGGCAGTGCTGTTTTCGAGCCCGGACGTCATACGAAAAGAGACACAGCAAGTACTGTCAGCATTCGGACCTGGGGGTGGACACGTGTTCAATCTCGGGCATGGGATTTCGCAGTTTGCCCCGCCCGAGCACGTGGGTGTGTTAGTGGACGCCGTGCACGAGCTTAGTCGCCCGTTCCACTGACGCCACCAGAGGCCCTGCCATAGCGCACAAGAAAACTTATGCACACCAAGGGCTTGCGCAGGGTCGTCACAGCCCAGGCTCGTGCACGTCGCCAGGAGACACTATCAACCCTTTGTTTTTACAAAGATTTTATTTTTCATTGTCTGCTGCGCGCGGGCCCGCATGACATCGCCAAGCAAGGACGCAGGGGGTCGACCAGAATCATTCACTTGGTTATCCACAAGGCAATGTGAGTAAGATCGAATTGTGCTGCAGCGTGAGTCACTTGCCACAAATTCGCAGACGCTGCATGAGCAGCGGGTTGTAACTTCCTTTTTGCCGGCCCGTCGCGATTACGATGAAAATTGCTCGCGTCGCCATCGACGTGCCGGTTCCAAAACTGTTCGATTACCACGCCGAAGGGCTGGGGCCCGGCGACATCGGGCAGCGTGTTCTCGTCCCGCTTGGGAACAGGAACGTGGTTGGACTTGTGGTGGCGCTGGACATCGACAGCGCGGTGGCGCCGGAGCGGCTGAAACCCGTGCGCCGCGTGCTGCGTGAGGTGCCTGCTCTTTCCCCGTGCGACCTCGACCTGCTGAGATTTGCCGCGGCCTATTATCACCATCCATTGGGTGCCGCAGTCATGGCTGCGCTCCCGGGCGCGCTGCGGCGCGCCCGCCTCCCGCGCGATAGATTGGCCCTCGATTATCTCGTGACTCCGAAAGGCGAAAGCGCCAACCTTGATACCCTGCCGCGGCGCGCAACCGTGCAGCGCCGACTTCTTGCAGCGCTCAAGCATCACCGCGAGCTGAGCTGGGACGCGTTGAGATCAGCCGCCGGACCCAAGGCAGGGGTCGCCGTCAAGCAGCTGATAATGCGCGGCTGGGTGCGTAGCGAGCAGCGCGCTGATGCGCCGGCCCAAGCACCGCGCAGCCCGACCGTCGCCGGCGGACCCGCACTCACGCCGGAGCAAATCCAGGCCACGGGCGCGATAGCCGCCTCGTTCGGCCGGTTCGGGGCATTTGTCCTGCTCGGCGTCACCGGCAGCGGGAAAACGGAGGTCTATCTGCACGCGATCGCCGCTGTGCTTCGTGCCGGCGGCCAGGCGTTGCTGCTGGTTCCCGAGATCGTGCTGACGCCGCAGCTCGAGGCATTAATACACTCGCGCTTTCCCGACACAGTCGTCGCGACGCTGCATAGCCGGTTAAGCGAAGCGGAGCGATTGCAGCATTGGCGCGCGGCCCAGGATGCGCGGGCAGGGGTGGTGCTGGGAACACGCCTCGCAGTTTTCGCCCCCATCCCCAGGCTCGCGCTGATCATCGTGGATGAAGAGCACGACCTCTCATTCAAACAGATGGACGCTTTACGCTACTCCGCACGCGATCTCGCCGTGGTGCGGGCAAAGCAGATGCACGTACCGGTGGTCCTGGGGTCCGCGACGCCCGCGCTCGAAACCTATCACAACGCGGTCAGCGGCCGTTATCAGCTTCTGCACCTCACGAAGCGGGTCGGTGCCGTGATGCCGCAGATCGAATGCATCAATACGCACGGCGAGCGCCTCGTGGACGGCCTCTCACAACCGCTGCTGCAGGCGATCGCGGCACGTCTCGGCGGACATGAACAGAGCCTGGTATTCATCAACCGCAGGGGGTACGCGCCGGTGCTGATGTGCCGGGCTTGCGGCTGGCTCTCCGCATGTCACCGCTGCACGGCACAGCTCGTTCTGCACGTTGCCGACCATCGGCTACACTGCCACCACTGCGGCTCCCAAGCCCGTGTGCCCGTTGCGTGCCCGGACTGCGGCAATCAGGACCTGGCGCCGCTTGGCCAGGGAACGCAGCGCGTGGAGGTCGCGCTTGCCAGGCAGTTTCCTGCCGCACGAATCATGCGGATCGACCGTGACAGCACTCGCCGCAAGGACGTGTGGCCGACCGTGCGCCAACAGATCCAGGCGAGGGAGATCGACATTCTCGTCGGCACCCAGATTCTCGCGAAAGGGCATGATTTTCCCCATCTGAGCCTCGTTGGAGTACTGAATGCTGACAGCCTGCTCTACAGCACCGACTTCCGCGCGCCCGAGCGGCTTTACGCGTTGCTCACGCAGGTCGCCGGTCGCGCAGGGCGTGGTGACAAACGTGGCGAGGTCATGATCCAGACCGAGTTCCCGCGTCATCCGCTCTACGAAGCGCTGCGCAGGCAGGACTACGCCTCGTTTGCTGCAGCCGCGTTGACAGAACGTCGTCAGGCGGGTTTCCCGCCGTTCGTGCACCAAGCATTGCTGCGGGCGGAAGCCGCCGGGCTCGAGACATCTCTGGCGTTCCTGGACGATGCCGCCCGGGCCGGCAAAGCGCTGTCGCAACACGTTGTCATCTACGACCCGGTTCCCGCAGGCATGGTGCGCCGCGCCGGTCGTGAGCGCGCGCAGCTCCTGGTGCAGGCGGCATCGCGCAGCCGATTGCGTGAATTCCTCGGCAAATGGTACGAGCGACTGTCCGCAGCGCCCTCGACCCGCGCGCGCTGGTCGCTCGACGTGGATCCGGTGGAGTTCTAGGCGCCAGGCGTATTCCGGCACGGCAAACTCGGTCCGCGTATGCGGCTCGTTTATAATGGCGCGCTTCCGGCACGTCCCCACATGAACTCCCCGGCTTCCCCCGACCTTCGCGCCCACCTGCGAGAGCTTTTCGAAGCGGCGCTGCACGAAGTCGCACCGAACATGCGCGGCGCGAGCATCGTCCTGGAGCGGCCGAAGCTCGCGAAGCACGGCGACTACGCCTGCAATCTCGCCCTGCAAGTTGCAAGGCAGCTGCGCGCGAAGCCGCGCGAGATCGCGGCGCGGCTGCTCGACGCGCTGCCGGTTTCACCCTGGATCGAGAAAGCGGAAGTCGCGGGCGCCGGATTCATCAATGTGTTTCTGCGCCCTACCATCAAGAAGCAGGCGGTGAACCGCGTTTTGACGGCGGCCGCGTCGTACGGCACAACCACGCTGGGGCAGGGCAGGCGTGCGCAGATCGAGTTCGTGTCGGCCAACCCGACGGGCCCGCTACACGTGGGTCACGGCCGCGGTGCCGCATTTGGAGCGAGTCTCGCCAACGTGCTCGCTGCCGCGGGCTTTGCAGTTACGCGGGAGTTCTACATCAACGACGCCGGCCGGCAGATGGACATACTGGCGTTGTCGACCTGGCTGCGTTATCTGGAACTCGCGGGCGAGCGCGTGCCGTTTCCGCCCAATGCGTACCAGGGCACCTACGTCGCCGATATGGCGCGCCAGATCCTCGCGGCACACGGCACCCATTATGCGCGCCGCGCCACGGAGTTCACTGCCGGGCTCCCCGACATGGACGCCGACGCCGAGAGCTACCTCGATGCCCAGATCGGCAGGTCCAAATCGCTGCTGGGGCCGGATTTCGCCTATTTTCACAGCTTCTCCCTCAACGAGCAGCTTGCCGACTGCCGTGACGATCTTACGGAATTCGGCGTCACCTTCGATCACTGGTTCTCCGAGCGCTCGCTCTACGACTCGGGTCTCATCGAGCGCGCGATACGCGATCTCGATCAGCGAGGACACCTTTATCAGCAGGATGGCGCACAGTGGTTCAGATCGTCGGCGTTCGGCGACGAGAAGGATCGCGTGATTCAGCGCGAAAACGGGTTCTATACCTACTTTGCGGCCGATATCGCCTATCACCTGAACAAATTCGAGCGCGGATTTGATCTGCTGATCGACGTCTGGGGCGCCGATCACCATGGTTATATCGCACGCGTCAAGGCGGCGCTCGGCGCGCTCGGCCGCAATCCCGAGCAGCTGACCATCGCGCTGGTGCAGTTTGCGGTACTCTATCGCAATGGCCAGAAGGTCCCCATGTCCACGCGCTCAGGAGAATTTGTGACGTTGCGCGAACTGCGCAATGAGGTCGGGAACGACGCCGCACGTTTCTTCTACGTGTTGCGCAAGAGCGACCAGCATCTCGATTTCGACCTCGATCTTGCGAAATCGCGGAGCAACGAGAATCCCGTTTACTACATTCAATATGCGCACGCCCGCGTCTGCAGCGTTCACGAGCAGTGGGGTGGCGATGCCGCTTCGCTGACGGACGCCGACGCGGCACCGCTCGCCTCCGAGCAGGAGCTGGGCCTCCTTCAAAGACTGATTGATTATCCCGATATCGTCGAGGAAGCTGCCCGCGAACTGGCCCCGCATCTCGTCGCGTTCTACTTGCGCGACCTCGCCGCGGATTTCCACGGTTACTACAATTCGACGCGCCTGCTGGTGGACGACCCGCCGGTGAGGCTGGCGCGACTCGCCCTCGTTACTGCGGTGCGCCAGGTGTTGCGCAACGGGCTGGCACTGCTGGGTGTTTCAGCACCCGAAAAAATGTAAGATAACCGTGTGACCAAGGACTACAAGAAAACAGAACGCACGAAGGGTCGACGCTCGGGGGGCGGTTCGCTGTTGCTGGGTATTCTGATCGGCCTGATACTCGGACTCGGCATTGCGCTTGCTGTCGCGTGGTATATCAACAAGGTTCCGAGTCCGTTTCTCGGGCGTCAGCCGCCCGCCGCCAAGAGCGAGGCGCCCGACACCGCAACCGGTACACCTCCGGCCAAGAGCGATGACAAGGCGGCTAAATCGATCGAGGCGAAACCGCGTTTCGATTTCTACAAGATCCTGCCCGGCAACGAAGAACCCGCCACCGACCAGCAGCTGAGAGAAGCGCAGACGAGGTCAACGATAACGTCCAAGGAAGCGTTTTTTCTGCAAGCCGGGGCTTTTCAGAGCCCGGCGGATGCGGACAATCTCAAGGCCAGGCTCGCTCTGCTGGGTATCGAGGCGACAGTGCAGACGACGTCCCTCCCCGACAAGGGTGTCTGGCACCGGGTGCGCGTGGGTCCTTATACCAGCGTCGAGGAACTGACCCGGACCCGGGATACTCTCAAGCAGAACGGCGTGAGCACCTCATTGATAAAGGTGCGGGACGCCGGCACGCGCTGACCTCGCGCACCACTTACGGAGTCGTTATGCGTTCAGTGAAGTCCTGCGGCTGGCTCGTTCCGTTGCTCTTGCTCCTGTTCGCATCCCGCATCGCTTCGGGGCAGATCGTCCCCGGCAGGGATTTCCGCGTGCTCGACCGGCCGCAACCGACCGCAAGCGGAAAGAACGTGGAGGTGATTGAGTTTTTTTATTATGGCTGCCCGCACTGCAGCAATCTTCAGGGGCCGCTTGAGACGTGGCTGAAACGCAAGCCGGCCGACGTGGAGTTCAAGCGGCAACCGGTGGTATTTGATGATGCCTGGCTGCCGCTTACCAGGGCCTATTACGCGATCGAGGCGATGAAACTCACCGACACGCTTCACCAGCAGGTATTTGCGGCGATACATGGGCAGAACCTGCGGCTGAACAATACCAAAGTCCTATTTGACTGGATAGCCACCAAGGGGGTGGAACGACAGAAATTCGCGGATACCTACAACTCGTTTTCGGTTTCCGCCCGCGCCAATGGCGCCAAGGAAATCACCCGCAAATTCGATATTCCCGGCACGCCTGCGATTGTCGTCGACGGCCGGTATCTGACTGCCCCGTCGATGACGGTGAAGTCCAACAACGAAGTCGACTTCGTCCGCTACTTCCAGGTTTTGGACCACGTGGTTGCGCTCGCACGCAAGGGCGGCGGCGCAAAATAGACGATGATATCAAGGCGGGTGGTGCTGGCGGGCTTCATCGCCGCCCTCTGGCCAGGCAGCCTTCTGCGCGCCCGGCTCGCCGCCGGTGCGCAGCTCGATCGACACTATCGCCTGCTTGCCCCGGGTCAGCCGGTCGCTACGGGCGATCACGTGGAAATCATCGAGTTCTTCTGGTACGGCTGCCCTTACTGTTTCGAACTCCAACCACTGCTGGAGGCTTGGCTGCGGCGCAAACCCGCAGATACGGCGTTTCGCCGGATTCCGGCGGTGATGCGCGAAACCTGGGCGCCTCACGTGCGGATCTTCTACACGCTGGCGGCATTAGGCGAGTTGGAGCGGCTTCACCAGAAAGTCTACGATGCCTATCATGTGGACGCGCTCGCGATGAGCAAGCCCGACGTGGTCGCGCAATGGGCTGCCCGTCATGGCATCGACCGGGAGACATGGCTGGCTGCGTACATTTCTCCTCAGGTTGACCAAGGCGTGGATATGGCTCGCGAGTCCACCTCGCGCTACCAGGTACCGGGAACGCCTTCGCTTGTGGTTGACGGGCGGTACATGACGTCCAGCGCGCTCGCGGGAAGCGTGCCCGGTGTCATCCCCATACTTGACGAACTGATACGCCTCGCCCGCTTGGATCGTGCCCCTCGCTAGGGGGCTTCCTGCCGCCGGCCAGTCAGAGCAAGCTCGACGAACGCGGATCCCTCGCGCTCGCACGCCGCCCCCTTCGAGCGCAAACACTTTGCGGCGGCACACGAATCATGACTTCGGCTATTCGACCGTCACGGACTTGGCAAGGTTGCGCGGTTTGTCGACGTCGGTGCCGCGCCGCAGCGCCGCGTGATACGCAAGCAATTGCAGCGGGATGGTGTGGAGAATGGGAGACAGCAGTCCCGCGTGATCGGTAAGGCGTATGACGTGCAAGCCGTCGCCCGGCTCAATGCAGGATTCCTGGTCCGCCAGCACATGCAGCTCACCCCCGCGGGCTCGCACTTCCTGCAGATTGGACTTGAGCTTTTCCAGCAACGCGTCGTTGGGCGCGATTGCCACCACCGGCATGGAGCGGTCCACCAGCGCCAAGGGGCCGTGCTTGAGTTCTCCGGCAGGGTAGGCTTCCGCGTGAATATACGAGATCTCCTTCAACTTCAGCGCCCCTTCCATTGCAATCGGATAGTGAATGCCGCGCCCCAGAAACAAGGCGTGATTGCGCCCGGCAAACTTCTCCGCCCATGGGAGGATTGCCTGCTCGACCTGTAGCACCCGAGACAACGCGAGAGGCAGATGCCGAAGGCTCCTGATAAGCTGCTGCTCGGACTCCAGCGATAACCTGCGTCGCAGCCGCGCGAGCACCACGGCGAGCAGGACGAAGGCCGTCAGCTGCGTGGTAAAGGCCTTGGTCGAAGCGACGCCGATTTCCGGGCCCGCGCGCGTGAGAAAGCGCAGCTCGCTTGCCCGCACCAGCGAGCTTTCAGGGGCGTTGCAGATCGCCAGGCAATGCTCGTGCCCCAGCGATTGCGCGTGCTTGAGCGCAGCGATCGTATCCGCGGTTTCTCCTGATTGCGACACCGTCACTACCAGCGCCCTGGGATTCGGCACCGATTTGCGGTAGCGGTACTCGCTCGCGATCTCCACGACACAGGGGATGCCGGCAATCGCCTCAAGCCAGTAACGGGCGACCAAGCCGGCATGGAAACTGGTTCCACAGGCGAGTATCAGCACGGCGTCCGCCTCGCGCAGGACACGCTCCGCGTCTACGCCAAAAACCTGCGGGGAGATCGATTGTGCGCCCGCGACCATCTCGAGGGTGGCGGCAACGGCGCTCGGCTGCTCGAAGATCTCCTTCTGCATGTAGTGCGAGTAGGTCCCCAATTCCACTGCATCCGCCGAAAGTTGACTCCGGGTCACAGCGCGCTGCACGCCGCGTCCTTCGCCGTCGCATACGCGCACGCCGCCCGGCCGCACTTCCACCACGTCGCCTTCCTCAAGGTAAATCACGTCGCGGGTCTGCGCCACGAGTGCGCTCGCGTCCGAAGCGATGTAGTTCTCGCCTTCGCCCAGCCCGACGAGCAACGGTGAACCCTTGCGTGCCCCGATCACGACATCCGGCTCACCGCTCGACACAAATCCGACGGCGTAGGCTCCCTCCCATTCCCGGCTCGCCCGTCTTACGGCTTCAAACAGCGGCATGCCTTGTGCAACCAGGGAATGCACATGGTGCACCATCACCTCGGTATCGGTTTCCGACGAGAAGTGGTATCCCAGCGCCTTCATGCGGGCGCGGATCGGCTCGTGATTCTCCACTATGCCATTGTGAACGATGCCGATTTCGAGGCCGTCGCGCGCGGAGAAGTGAGGGTGTGCATTCGTCTCGGTCGGCGCGCCGTGAGTCGCCCAGCGCGTGTGCGAGAGGCCGGTTCTTGTGTGCACGCCCTGCCGGCGCGCAAGTTCGTCGAGATGCGCGACCCGTCCCGTGGAGCGCAGCCGCGCGAGGTGCCCGTCCTCGACATAGGCGATGCCGGTCGAATCGTAGCCACGGTACTCGAGCTTACGGATGCCCTCTATGAGGACATCCACCACGTCGCGCGTGGACGCCGCACCGACGATGCCGCACATAAATTTCAGTGATGAATTATGAATGATGAATGATGAATGGCGTCTCTTGTTGGAGCGATCGGCATTTCACTCCGCATTCCGCATTCATCGTTGTTTCTTCGCCGGGCGCTTCCATCCCGGCCGGGTGACCTGGGTCTTCTCGTTGATGGTTAGCGCACCCGCCGGCGCGCGCTTCCACACCGTGGTGCCGGCCCCGACCGTGGCGCCTTTGCCGACCGTGACCGGCGCCACGAGCTGGACGTCAGAGCCGATCTGCACGTCGTCCTCGATCACCGTGCGGTGCTTGTTCGCGCCGTCGTAGTTGCAGGTGATCGTACCGGCGCCGATGTTTACGCGGGCTCCAACCGCGGCGTCCCCTATGTAAGCAAGATGGTTCGCCTTGGAATGCTCGCCGATGGTGCTGTTCTTGACCTCGACGAAATTGCCGATGTGAACGTCGCGCGCGAGCCTTGCGCCGGGCCGGATGCGGGCATAGGGCCCGATCCGGCAGTCGGCCCCGATCACCGAATCCTCGATCAGCGTATACGGTTCGACCACGGTACGGTCTCCGATCGCGACATTTTTCAGCACGCAGTTGGGTCCGATGCTGACATCTGCGCCAAGCGAGACTGCGCCCAGGAAAACGCAATTGATGTCGATTGCCACATCGTCTCCGCATTCGAGTTCGCCGCGCACGTCGATGCGCGCCGGATCGGCGAGCGAGACGCCCCGCTCGAGGAGGTTCTGCGCGTAACGGCGTTGATAGGTGCGCTCAAGCTGCGCGAGGTGGTCCCGGCTATTCACGCCGAGCACTTCCGCGGGATCCGCGGCCGTGGCGGCCTCCACCGGCACACCGTCTGCCCCCGCCTGAGCGAGCACGTCGGTGAGATAGTATTCGCCTTGGGCGTTGCGAGTCTCGAGCCTGCCAAGCCACGAGGCGAGCCTCTTCGTCGGCAGCGCCATGATGCCGGTGTTGATTTCGCGAATGCGCCTCTGCACCGGGGTTGCGTCCGCGTCCTCGATGATGCGTTTGATCCTTCCCCTGCGGTCGCGCAGCACGCGCCCGTAACCCGACGGATCATCCGGCATGGCGGTGAGCACCATCACCCGCTCGATCTTGCCCGCAACCATCGGCGCAAGCGTCTCGGCACGAACCAGCGGTACGTCGCCGTACAGTACTAAGGTAACGTCCGATTCTCCGATCATCGGCAATGCCCGCCGCAGTGCGTCGCCGGTCCCCAATTGAGGCGCCTGCCGGACGAATACTACGTCTCGTGCCCCGATTGATTGCCGCACCAGTTCGCCGCCATGCCCGTAAACCACGCAGATTGTCGCGGACTTCAGCCGACGCGCGGTGGTTATCACCCGATCGATGAGCGTCGTTCCGCCAACGCGGTGCAGCACCTTGGGCAAGCGCGAAACCATGCGCTTACCCTGACCCGCTGCAAGAATCACGACGCTCAACGACATCATAAAATTATCGCACAGCGTCAATGAACCTGCTGACGGACGTAGTCCTCGACCGCCTGCCGCTCGGTCGCGGTGAGGTGCAGCCCGCACTTGGTGCGACGCCACAAGACATCTTCTCCCGTGCGCGCCCATTCACGGGAAATGAAGTAATCGACCTCCCTGGTATAGAGATCCGCCCCCAGGTGCGCGCCCAGGGTGCCGGTCGATTCGGCATCGCCCAGGACCTCCCCGATCAGCGTGCCGTGGCGGCGGAGCAGTGCGGCGACGAGTTGGCCTGGCAGCCCGGAATAGCGTCCACCGAGCGTGTCCGTCGCCGCTGCGGGTCCGCCCGCAACGGCCTCGCCGCCCGGCAGCGGCGCGCTTGCTGTCCACGGGCCCCGCGCCCCCGGAAACCACGGCGCAAGGGCTTCAAGAGCGCGCTCGGCAAGCCGCCGATAGGTCGTAATTTTGCCGCCAAACACCGATAGCACCGGCGCCTCACCTCTTGTCCCATCGACGCGCAATACGTAATCGCGCGTGATCGCGGATGGATTGCTCGATCCGTCGTCGAACAGGGGACGTATGCCACAGTAGCGCCAAACCACGTCGCGCGCGTGCAGTTCACGCGAAAAATAACGGTTGGCGGCACGACACAGGTACGCCACCTCCTGCTCGGTCGCCTCACATGGCCCCGGCTTTCCTGAAAACTCGATCTCCGTGGTGCCAATCAGGGTGTAGTGGCGCTCGTACGGGTAAACGAACACCACCCGGCGGTCGTCGTTCTGCAGAATGAATGCATGCTCGCCGTCGTAGAGCCGAGGCACGACGATGTGACTGCCTTGCACCAGCTTGAGATTGAAGGTGGCCGGCTGGTGGACGGTATCGACGAGAAACTTCCGCGCCCACGGACCGCTGACGTTCGCGATCGCTTTCGCCACCACGTCCGACTCGCACCCGGCCGCGTCCCGCAAGCGGGCGCGCCACCGCCCGTCGGTTCGCACGGCCGCCGTGCACGTCGTATGCGTCGCTATCCGCGCACCCAAGTCGGCGGCCGCGCGCGCGTTGCAGATTACCAGGCGCGCATCATCGACCCAGCAATCCGAATAGACGAAGCCCAGCTCGAGACCGGGTTTGAGGCCCGCACCATATGGTGATTTGCGCAGATCCACGCGATGTGATCCCGGCAACGTCTGGCGGCGGGCAAGGTAGTCGTAAAGAAACAGTCCGGCGCGGATCATCCACGCGGGCCGCAACTGAGGCACGTGGGGCATCACGAAGCGCATCGGGCGTACAAGATGCGGCGCGCAATGCAGCAGGACCTCGCGCTCCGCCAACGCCTCCGCGACAAGACGAAACTCGTAGTGCTCGAGATAGCGCAACCCCCCGTGGATGAGCTTGCTGCTCGCCGAACTCGTCGCCGAACCCAGATCGTGGCTTTCGCACAGCAGAACGCTCAGGCCACGCCCGGCCGCATCGCGCGCGATGCCCACGCCGTTGATGCCACCGCCGACCACGAGGAGATCGTAAGTGTCCATGAATGAATAAAGGCAGCGCCGGCGCCGCCTCCTGCTTTTTCCCGGGAGTTGAGCGGCGTATGCGTCCGTTCCAACTCACGGTGGTAAGCCCGCGTCGGACGACGTCGGGACTTACCGCTATTTCTTGCGCAGCTTGCGAATCGCCGCAAGCTGGGCAGCCATCATCGCGAACTCGGCCTGAAGGGTGGCGATTTCCTGCTTGTCCTGCGACTTCGCCATGGCCTCCTGGGCGGCGCGCAGTGCTTCGTTCGCCTTCGCCTCATCGAGGTCGTGGCCGCGGATTGCGGTGTCAGCCAGCACGGTAATCACCCCCGGCTGCACCTCGAGTATGCCGCCCGCGACAAAAATCAATTCTTCGTCACCGCCTCCCGCCGGAAGAATCCGCACCGCTCCCGGCTTGATCCGTGTGATGAGCGGCGTGTGGCGCGGATAGATGCCGAGTTCGCCGGCCTCGCCCGGCAGCACCACGAACTGCGCCTCGCCGGAGTAGATCGACTCTTCGGCGCTGACAACGTCAACCCGCATGGTGGTCGCCATGATTACTGCAGCGTCTTCGCTTTCTCGAAGGCCTCCTCGATCGGGCCGACCATGTAGAACGCCTGTTCCGGAAGCGCGTCGCACTCGCCGTTGACGATCATCTTGAAGCCCTTGATCGTGTCCTTGAGCGTGACGTACTTGCCGGGCGTGCCGGTGAAGTTCTGCGCCACCGTAAATGGCTGAGACAGAAAACGCTGGATCTTCCGGGCGCGCGCGACCGCGAGCTTGTCTTCGGGAGAAAGCTCGTCCATGCCCAGGATCGCGATGATGTCGCGCAATTCCTTGTAGCGTTGCAGCGTCGCCTGGACCGCGCGCGTGGTGTTGTAGTGTTCTTCACCGATGGTATTCGGGTCCACCTGACGCGAAGTGGAGTCGAGCGGATCCACCGCCGGGTAAATGCCGAGCGAAGCGATATCGCGCGAGAGCACCACCGTGGCATCCAGGTGGCCGAACGTGGTTGCGGGTGACGGATCGGTGAGGTCATCCGCAGGTACATACACCGCCTGAATCGAGGTAATCGAGCCGACTTTGGTGGAAGTGATACGCTCCTGCAGCCGCCCCATCTCCTCGGCGAGCGTCGGCTGGTAGCCCACCGCCGACGGCATGCGCCCCAGCAACGCCGACACCTCGGTGCCCGCGAGCGTGAAGCGGTAGATGTTGTCGACGAAGAACAGGATATCGCGGCCTTCGTCTCGAAAGTGCTCCGCCATGGTCAGGCCGGTGAGCGCGACGCGCAAGCGGTTGCCCGGCGGCTCGTTCATCTGGCCGAACACCATTGCCACCTTCGATTCGGTCAGGTTGTCGAGCTTGATGACTTGCGCTTCCGCCATCTCGTGGTAGAAGTCGTTGCCCTCGCGCGTGCGCTCGCCGACGCCCGCGAATACCGACAGGCCCGAATGCTGGGTCGCGATATTGTTGATCAGTTCGAGCATGTTGACGGTCTTGCCGACGCCGGCGCCGCCGAACAGACCGATCTTGCCGCCCTTGGCAAACGGGCAGATGAGGTCGATCACCTTGATGCCGGTCTCGAGCAGCTCGACCGAGGGACTCAACTCGTCGAACTTCGGTGCCGCCTGGTGTATCGAGCGGCGCGTGTCCGACAGGATGGGACCGGCTTCGTCGATCGGACGGCCGAGCACATCCATGATGCGCCCGAGCGTACCCTGGCCCACGGGCACCGAGATCGGCCCGCCGGTACTACGTACCTTCATGCCGCGGCGCAAGCCGTCGGAGGAGCCGAGGGCGATGCAGCGCACCACGCCATCGCCAAGCTGCTGCTCCACTTCGAAGGTGAGCCCTTTCTCCGCGAGGCCCGCCTCGCCCGATTCCTCGAGCACGAGGGCGTCGTACACCCTTGGCATCGCGTCGCGCACGAACTGGATGTCGATCACCGCGCCGATGGTCTGGACGATGGTGCCTTGTTCTTGATCCATGGTCTTGGTTCCTGGTGATTAGAACCTATCTCAATAATGGACGCGTGATGCGTTGTGGCCAGAACGCGATGAATGCTAGGAGCGGGGCGCAGCCCATATCGCGAATATGGGCAAGCCACGCGACAACGCAGGCGCGCGTTCTGGCCACAACCCGAAGGGACGGGGCGATCTGGGCGCATTTCGTCGTCGGCCTCCCTTGCAATATTCGCGATATTGCTGCACTCGCCCTCCTAGAACTGCATCCCACATCGCCTCCGTCGCACACGTGCCCATTATTGAGATAGGTTCTAGACGGCGGCCGCGCCGCCGACGATTTCAGAGAGTTCTTTGGTGATCGCGGCCTGGCGGTTCTTGTTGTAAACGAGCGTAAGCTCGTCGATGAGAGTGGCGGCATTGTCGGAGGCCGCCTTCATCGCCACCATCCGCGCCGATTGCTCAGAGGCCATGCTCTCGGCGACCGCATGATAAATGATGGTCTCGACATAGCGCGTCAATACCTGGTCGAGCACCGATTTGGCATCCGGCTCGTAAATGTAGTCCCAAACCCCCTGCGGCACGCCCAGCCCCTCGGGACCGGCGAGCGGCAGCAGCTGACTGATGGTCGGCTCCTGCTTCATGGTATTGAGGAAGCGGCTCGACGCGATCATGACCCGGTCGAAGCGGTCCTGCATATAGCCGTCCAGCATGATTTTCACCGCGCCGATCAAGCGGTCCATTTGCGGGCGGTCGCCCAGCTGGACTGCCGAGGAGACGATGCTCGCGCCGAGTCGCTGCATGAAGCCCAGCCCCTTGTTGCCGATACAGCAGACGTCGATCTCCTCACCCTGCGTCTGCCAGTCCTTGTACTGCTGCAGCGTCAGGCGCAGCAGGTTCGTGTTAAGCGCCCCGCACAGTCCCTTGTCCGTGGTCACCACGATCACGCCCACGCGCTTGACGGTGTCGCGTTCGACCAGGAACGGGTGCCGGTACTCGGGATTGGCATGGCTGATGTGCGCCGCAATCGCTCGGATCTTCTCGCTGTAGGGCCGGATCGCGCGCATGCGTTCCTGCGCCCGGCGCATTTTCGAGGCCGCGACCATCTCCATCGCCTTGGTGATCTTCCGGGTATTCTGCACGCTCCGGATCTTGAGGCGGATTTCCTTGGTTCCTGGCATGGGATTATGTCAGCCTGCAAATCGCTCGATGGCGCGGGTGTCGCCGGTTCTCACAGCGCCCCGTTCTGCTTCCAGTCCTTGATTGCACCGTGCAACGCCTGCTCATCCTCGGCAGCGAGATCCTTGTTTGCCTCCATCTTGTTGGCAAGATCTCCGTACTTGCCCTTGACGTAATCACGCATCGAACGCTCGGCGCCAAGCGCCTTCTTGACGTCGATGTCGTCGAAGTAGGCGTTGTTCACCGCGAACAGCGTCAGCGCCATCTCCCATACCTGCAGCGGCTGATACTGCGCCTGCTTCATCAGTTCCGTCACCATCCGGCCCCGTTCGAGCTGCTTGCGGGTGGCATCGTCAAGGTCGCTGGCGAACTGTGCAAAGGCGGCAAGTTCGCGGTACTGCGCCAAGGCGAGACGTACCCCGCCGCCGGTGTCGCGGCGCTTCATAATCTTGGTCTGAGCCGCACCGCCCACCCGCGACACCGAGATGCCGGCGTTGATGGCGGGCCGGATCCCCGCGTTGAAGAGGTCGGTTTCAAGGAAGATCTGACCATCGGTGATCGAGATCACGTTGGTCGGCACGAAAGCGGTCACATCACCCGCCTGGGTCTCGATGATCGGCAGCGCCGTGAGCGATCCGGTTTTCCCCGTCACTGCGCCCTTGGTGAAGCGCTCGACATACTCTTCGTTGACGCGGGCCGCGCGCTCGAGCAGCCGGCTATGGAGATAGAACACGTCGCCCGGATAGGCTTCGCGCCCTGGCGGCCGGCGCAGCAGCAGCGACACCTGGCGGTACGCCCACGCCTGCTTGGTCAGGTCGTCATAAATGATGAGAGCGTCCTGGCCGCGGTCGCGGAAGTACTCGCCCATGGTGCAGCCCGAATAGGGGGCGATATATTGCATCGCCGCCGATTCTGAGGCCGACGCGGCGACCACGATGGTGTACGCCATCGCGCCGTGCTCTTCCAGCTTTCTCACCACGTTGACGATGGTCGAGGCCTTCTGGCCCACCGCGACGTAGACGCAGAACAGGTCCTTGCCTTTCTGGTTGATGATGGTGTCGACCGCAACTGCAGTCTTGCCGGTCTGGCGATCGCCGATGATCAACTCGCGCTGCCCGCGGCCGATCGGCACCATCGCGTCGATCGCCTTGAGGCCGGTCTGCACCGGCTGCGATACCGACTTGCGCCAGATGACGCCGGGCGCGACCTTCTCGATCACGTCGGACATGCGGGCATTGATGGGGCCCTTGCCGTCGATCGGCTGGCCGAGCGAGTCCACCACGCGGCCGAGAAGTTCCGGCCCCACCGGCACCTCGAGGATGCGGCCCGTGGTCTTGACCGTGTCGCCTTCGGTGATGTGCTCGTATGCACCCAGTACCACCGATCCCACCGAGTCGCGCTCGAGATTCAGCGCCAAGCCGAACGTGTTCTTCGGGAACTCCAGCATCTCGCCCTGCATCACGTCAGCGAGCCCGTGGATGCGGCAGATGCCGTCGGTCACGGAAATGACCGTACCCTGGGTGCGCGCCTCGGTGGTGGCGCTCAGCCCCTCGATGCGGCTCTTGATCAGTTCGCTGATTTCGGAAGGATTGAGTTGCATTGCTGACTCCTAGCGGGACAGGGCGGCGGCCATCGCATCGAGTCTGCCGCGCACCGTCCCATCAATGACCTTGTCGCCTACGATAATCCTGACGCCGCCGATCAACTGCGGATCGATTTCGATCCGGGCGCGCACCTTGCGCTGGTGCCGCGCTTCCAGCCGGGCGACCAGATCGTTCACCTGCTCATCCGCCAGCGGCAATGCCGATACGATGCGTGCCTCCAGCACCCCCTCGTAATCCCGGCGCAGCGCTTCGTACTGGGCGCGAATCTCGGCCAGCAGTTCAAAGCGTCCGCTTTCGATCAGCACCTGAACAAAATTGCGCGCCGAGCCGTCCAGCCTGTCGCCGGCGACCCCGAGCACCAGGCTTTCCAGCGCCTGCGGGCTCACCTTGGGGTCGCTGATGCATGCCCGCATCAGCGGCTCCTGCACCATGACTTCGAGCAGGCCCAGCGCGTCCGACCACGCAGCGAGCGCCGACCTCTCCCGGGCCAGCTTGAACGCGGCTTCCGCGTAGGGGCGGGCGACAGTTGCGAGTTCGGCCATGATTCCTGATCGTCCGGCGTGCGCGCCGCCTACAGCTGGCTCTGCACGCCGCGGAGCATTTCGGCGTGTGCCTTGGCGTCCACCTCGCGCTTGAGGATCTGCTCTGCGCCTGCCACCGCGAGTGCTGCGACCTGCGTGCGCAGCGCCTCCTTGGCGCGTGAGACCTCCTGCTGGATCTCCGCTTTGGCGCCGGCGACCAGACGCTCACCCTCGGTCCGCGCCATGACCTTGGCCTCTTCGAGCAACTGCGCGGCGCGCCGGTCCGCTTGGCCGATGATTTCCTGCGCCTGCTGCCGGGTCTGAGCCAGCATCTGGGCCGTCTGCTTCGAGGCCTGCTCCAGATCCTGCCGGCCGCGTTCTGCCGCGGCCAAGCCATCGGCGATCGTCTTCTGCCGCGCCTCAATCTGTTTCATGAGCCACGGCCAGATGAACTTCGCGCAGAGAAAAATGAACACGAAGAACATGATCGCCTGGGCAATCATCGTAACCGTCAGGCTCATGATTTTCCCCCCAGGGAAACTATCTGAGGCTGCCCAGCAATGGATTGCCGGTTGCAAACCACAATGCGAGCCCCACGCCAATAATGAACGAGGCATCGATCAGCCCAAGCAACAAGAACACCTTTGCCTGCAGTTGGGGCATCAATTCCGGCTGGCGCGCGGCGCCCTCCAAGAACCGGCTGCACATGATGCCCACGCCGATGCAGGCCCCGGCGGCTCCAAGCCCGATCATCAGGCCGATTCCGATGCCGGTATAGGCCTGCACCATCGCGATCAGTTGCAGTTTGTCCATTGCGTTCTCCTTTATTTAGTTTCAGTCGTAGGACACGAGGTCAATGCTGTTCGTGCGCCATCGCGACATAAACGATGGTGAGCATCATGAAGATGTATGCCTGCAGGCCCACGATCAGGATATGGAATATTGCCCAGGCAAGCCCTAGGGGGATGGCAAACAGGGAACCAATCCAGCCCGTTGCGGCCCACATCCAGAGCAGCAGGAAAATAATCTCGCCAGCATACATGTTCCCATATAGCCGCAGCGAGTGCGACAGCGGCTTGGAGATATATTCGACGAGATTGAACAGGAGATTGAACGGCCACAGCAGCACGTTGCTGCCGAACGGCGTGCAGAACAGCTCGTGCGACCAGCCACCGATGCCCTTGATCTTGAGATTGTAGAAGATCATCAGTCCCCACACCGACAGCGCCAGCGCAAACGTAGTGTTCACGTCCGAGGTGGGTACCGGCTTCCACTCATGCTGCCGCAGGATGTGGGTGGTAAACCACGCCGCGAGATCGACCGGAATGAAATCCATCGCATTCATCAGAAGCACCCAGACACCCACGGTCAGGGCGAGCGGTGTGACGAAGGCGCGGTTGCCGTGGAAGATACCCTTCACCTGGTCGTCGACAAAAACGACGAGAAGTTCCACAAAGGCCTGGCGTTTGCCCGGTACACCCGGGGTCGCGCCGCGAACGACCCACCATAGGAAGCCGAAGCCGATGACACCAAGCGCCGCGGCCGTTGCGACGGTATCCAAGTTGAGCGTCCAGAACGGATCCTCGCCGAGCGCGATGGTGCGGTTGGTCAGATGGTGCCCGATGTAGGAGCTGGGTGTCAGTTCGGCAGCAGCCATAAACATTTTCTTGTGGCTATTTTCCGCGTACCGCTATCGCCATGCTGAAAATCACGACCGTCAGGATAAAGGTGCCGATGAATACGCCCGGAACCACCTGTCGGTAATGCGCGAGCACCAGCCACAACAGGCAGACGACCAGCGCGACCTTGCTGACCTCGGCCCGGATGGCGGTGCGTAGAATCTCCCCTGCTGTTCTGCCATGACTCCGCGCAGCGACCCAGGCGAATACCGCACCGGCCACGATATTGATGATCCCACCGAGCAACGCGGATATGGCGCCGTGGTGGCCTTGCCACACCCACGCAATCAACGCCGCTGCAGCCGTAGCGTACACCATGCGCCATAGCGCGGCCTGAATCGGACCGACGCCGCCGGGGTGCGCCACGCGAGTCATCCGCGGAAAAAACCTGCGGATTATACGCTGCGCGCGCGCTCTCCGTCAAAACTCTGCCCCGCACTCGGCCCTGCAAATCGCGAACGTGCCGCGGTGTGGCGCACCCGGTCGCGACCTAGACGCGGCGCGCTATCCTCTCGATGAAGTCCTGCAACTGATCCAGGCTCTCGTAGTGGATGACCAGCGTACCGTGACCGGACTTGCCCCGCGTCTTGATGCGGACTCTCGTGCCGAGACTGCTTGCAAGATCGTCTTCGAGTCGCGCTACGTCGCGATCGACGCGGCGCGGTGCAGAAGCGCTCCCCGCGCGTCTTGTCGCGTTCCCCACGCGCCGTTCGACATCGCGCACCGACCACTGTCTGGCGGCGGCCTCCCGCGCGAGCTCCACCTGCTGCAGCGGCGGCAATGCAAGCAGCGCGCGCGCGTGCCCCATGTCGAGCTTGCCTGCCGCGAGCAGCTCGCGCACAGGGGGTGCGAGCTCGAGCAGCCGCAGGATATTTGTCACTGCGGCGCGCGAGCGTCCGAGGACTTCGGCGATGCTTTGGTGTGTCATCGAAAATTCCTGCACGAGCCGCTGAATGCCGCCCGCCTCCTCGAGCGGGTTGAGGTCCTCGCGCTGGATGTTTTCAACCAGCGCGGCGGCCAGCGCCTGCCGGTCGGGAATATCCCGTACCAGCGCCGGAACTGCGGTGAGACCCGCCATGCGTGCTGCCCGCCAGCGCCGTTCGCCAGCGATGATTTCATAGCGCCCGCCAGGGGCCGGGCGCACCAGGATCGGTTGCATGACACCCTGGGACTTGATCGACTCGGCAAGCTCTGCCAGGCCCTCTCCGCCCGGCCGCACGCGCGGCTGGTACTTGCCGGGCTGCAATTCATCGATGGAGAGGTGACTCAGCCCGTCTTCGGACCCCGGTCGCGGGTCATCTCCCAGCAGAGCATCGAGTCCACGTCCCAGCCCTTTCGCTTTCACCATGACAGTCTACGGCCTCCCCGGCGGCGCATCGCGATTAAGCATCTCGCCCGCGAGCGCCAGATAGGCCTGCGCGCCCTTGGAACCGCGGTCGAACTTCAGCGCCGGCAAACCGTGACTGGGTGCCTCGGCGAGACGCACGTTGCGCGGGATGACAGTGCGATAAACCCGCTCGCCAAAATGTTCCAGGAGCTGGGCCGATACCTGCTGTGAAAGAATGTTCCGTGGGTCGTACATGGTGCGCAGCAGGCCCTCGATCTGCAACCCCGGGTTGAGGTGTGCGCGTACCTTGCGGATCGTCGCCACCAGATCGGAGAGCCCCTCGAGCGCGTAGTACTCGCACTGCATCGGAATCAGTACCGCGTGGGCCGCGACGAGGCCGTTCACCGTGAGCAGGTTCAGCGCCGGGGGACAATCGATGAGTACATATTCGTAGTCTTCCTGCACCGTGGCCAGCGCATCCTTGAGGCGCGTCTCGCGGTGCTCAAGGTCGACCAGTTCAACTTCGGCGCCCGCAAGGTTGCGGTTGGCCGGCACGACATCGTACTCGCCGCTCTCGGAGCGCAGCCGGACTTCGATCATGGTGCGCGCGCCCAAAAGTACCTGGTACACCGTGGCGGTAAGCGCGCTTTTCTCGACGCCACTTCCCATCGTGGCGTTGCCCTGAGGATCCAGGTCGACCAACAACACCCTGCGTTGGGCCGCAGCGAGGCTTGCAGCAAGATTGACACCGGTGGTCGTCTTGCCCACGCCACCTTTCTGATTTGTGATTGCGACGACCCTCGTCATGTTCGGCTCACACTGGCTGGATCAGCACCAAGTGGCGTTCGGCACCCAGGCCAGGAACGGCGAGCGGCACCACGCCTTGAAGCCGGTAGCGTGCAGGCAGCCGCGCGAGTTCCGCGCGAGGATACGCGCCCTTCATCGCCGCGAGTACGCCGTTGACGTCGCACAACGGCCCGCCCAGCGCCAAGAACCGCGGCAGGTCGGAGAGTGCGCGCGAGATGACCACGTCAAACCGCTGGCCCGCCTGCCACTGTTCGACGCGGATGCACACGACGTTCACGTTACGCAGTCCGAGTTCCAGGACCGCCTGCCGCAGAAACGCCGCTTTCTTGTGACTGCTCTCGACCAGCGTCACGGCGGCGTCCGCGCATGCGAGCGCGAGCGGGATTCCCGGCAAGCCCGCGCCGCTGCCGACATCGAGCCAGGAGGCGCCGCGCACATGGGGAATCACCGCCAACGCGTCCAACAGGTGGTGCGTGAGCATGTCCCGGCGCTCGCGTATTGCCGTGAGATTGTAGGTGGCATTCCATTTTTCGAGCAGCGCCAGATAGTCCAGGAGTTTCTCCTGCGCTTCACCTGGAAGGCTCAAGCCGAGCGCGGCAATTCCCTCGGCGAGGTCCGCTGCAAGGCTCATGCCATCCTGGCTCGCGCTCCGGCAAAGCCGCGTTTGGCGTGAACCAGCAGCACGGATATCGCGGCCGGTGTGACACCCGAGATCCGCGCGGCCTGGCCGATCGTCTCGGGCCGGACGCGATTCAACTTTTGCTGAACCTCGACCGACAGTCCGCCGACCTCGCGATAGTCGATATCCGCGGGCAATGGCACGTGTTCGTGAGCCTCGCGTCTCTCAACTTCCTCCTGTTGGCGGCTGATGTATCCGTGATACTTCGCCTGGATTTCGACCTGCTCGGCAATCTGCGCATCCTCTACCCCGGGGCCCGCCCCCGGTAGGCTCGTCAGCGCACCGTAGGACACTCCCGGTCGGCGCAGCAGATCCGCGAGCGTGTAATCGCGCTCGATGCCCTGTCCCAGCACTCTCACCGCATCGGCTTCAGGCAGCAGGCGCGGATTCACCCACGTCGACCTGAGCCGCTCCTGCTCCCGCGCCAGCGCATCGCGTTTGCGCGAAAACGCTTCCCACCGATGATCATCGACCACTCCGAGCGAACGGCCGATTTCAGTGAGCCTGAGGTCTGCATTGTCCTCACGCAGGCTCAATCGATACTCCGCGCGGCTGGTGAACATGCGATAAGGCTCTGACACCCCGCGCGTAATGAGATCATCGACGAGCACCCCCAAATAGGCCTGGTCGCGCCTCGGGCACCAGGGCGTGCGGTCCTGCACCGCGCGCGCGGCATTGATGCCCGCCAGCAATCCCTGGGCAGCGGCCTCTTCGTATCCGGTCGTGCCGTTGATCTGCCCGGCGAAATACAGTCCCGCGATCGCCTTTGATTCGAGTGAGCTCTTGAGCCCCCGCGGATCGAAGTAGTCGTACTCGATGGCATAGCCCGGCCGCGTGATATGCGCGCGCTCGAGCCCCGTGATCGAGCGCACAAGCCTGATCTGCACGTCAAACGGCAGGCTGGTCGATATGCCATTGGGATAGAACTCGTTCACCGTCAGTCCTTCCGGTTCGAGGAACACCTGATGCGAGGACTTGTCGGAAAAACGATGTACCTTGTCCTCCACCGACGGGCAATAGCGCGGCCCGATTCCTTCGATCACGCCGGTGAACATGGGTGATCGATCGAGCGCGCCTCTGATGATCTCGTGCGTATGCGTGTTCGTGTGCGTGATCCAGCATGGAACCTGCGCCGGATGCTGATCGCGCGCGCCCAGGAAAGAAAATACCGGCGCCGGGACATCGCCTGGCTGCGCTGTCAGGCACGAGAAATCGATGCTCCGGCCATCGATCCTCGGTGGCGTTCCGGTCTTCAGTCGCCCCACCGGCAAGTTCAACTCGCGCAGGCGGCGAGCGAGGCTTGCGGACGACGGATCGCCGGCGCGGCCCGCCTCGTAGCGCCGCAGTCCCACATGCACCAAACCCGCCAGGAAAGTCCCGGCGGTCAGGACCACCGCGCGTGCATCGAATCGCAAGCCGATCTCGGTCCTCACACCCGTGACGTGGTCGTTCTCAATCGTAATGTCATCGACCGCCTGCTGAAAAATCTGCAGATTCGCCTGATTCTCCAGGCGTGCCCGAATTGCCCCCCTGTAGAGGGTGCGATCCGCTTGCGCGCGTGTGGCGCGAACGGCTGGCCCCTTTCGTGAATTGAGGATGCGGAACTGGATGCCGGCTTCGTCGGCTGCGCGCGCCATGACTCCACCAAGTGCATCTATCTCCTTGACCAGGTGCCCTTTTCCGATTCCGCCTATGGACGGATTGCAGGACATTTGACCCAAGGTTTCGATATTGTGTGTCAGCAACAGGGTGCGGCACCCCGTGCGGGCTGCGGCAAGTGCTGCCTCGGTCCCCGCGTGGCCGCCGCCAACCACAATTAGGTCATATTTTTCAGTAAATTGAGACATGTATTAGATCTCGCGTCACCAGTGGAATGATACCGTATTTCACGATCCCCATGAAGTAACCATGTTGGCGAATCCACAGCACGGTCGCGATGTTTCACGTGGAACCGTAAAGGCTATTTACCGATGCAAAATCGGGAAAAAATGTTTGCCAGTAAATCGTCCACGGAAAATTCGCCTGTAATGCTGGAGAGACTGAGTTGCGCGAGCCGCAGCTCCTCCGCTACGAACTCGAGCTGCTCCGGGTGCCTTTCAGCCTCCCGCACGTGCGCCTGGGCCCTACCTAGTGCATCCAGGTGACGTTCCCGCGCGAGATACAGCCCTTCGTAAGTACCCTTCCAGCCGGCAGCCTCCAGTAATACGCCCCTCAAAAGATCTATACCTGCGCCGGTCTTTGCAGACACCCAGACCGTGATCGTTTCGCCGACCCGTTCGACCCGTGGAGTTTCCGGTGCCAAGTCAACCTTATTCATAACCTTGATGCAGGGAAGTTTCGCCGGAAGACGCTCGAGAATCGTCGCGTCCTCTTTTGTCTCACCGCGCCGGACATCGATTATTAGAACCACCAGATCGCCGCGCGCAATCGCCTCCCACGTTCGGGCGATGCCCAGACTTTCAACCACATCAGTCGGCGTGCGAAGGCCCGCCGTATCCAAGATTCGCACGGGAATTCCATCCAAGTCGATTACCTGCCTGATAACGTCACGTGTCGTTCCCGGAACCTCGGTCACAATCGCGAGATCTTCTCCTGCCAGGCGGTTCAACAAACTCGATTTCCCGACGTTAGGTTGCCCAGCCAGCACCACATCCATGCCCTCGCGCAGCAAAGCACCCTGCTGCGAAGCTTCCAGCACAGCCTCAATTTTCTGCAAGACGCCCCGGAGCCGCGCTTGGATATCAATGCCAGCTACGGTATCCACGTCCTCTTCAGGAAAATCCAAATTCGCCTCCACGAGCGTCCTCAGGTCGATGAGGTAAACTATAACTGATTGAATTTGCGAGGAAAACTCTCCAGACAGCGACCGCACAGCGCAGCGCGCCGCTTGCTCTGTGGCGGCATCGATCAGATCGATGACGCCCTCCGCCTGCGCGAGATCGATCCTGTCATTCAGAAACGCGCGCTGCGTAAACTCGCCCGGTCGCGCGACTCGCGCTCCGAGTTCGAGGCAGCGCCGCAGCAACAGTCGCAGCACTACGGGCCCGCCATGCCCATGGAGTTCCAGCACGTCTTCGCCGGTATAGGAATGGGGTGTGGGGAAGTAAATCGCAATTCCCCGGTCGATCGCCACGTCCTTGTCATCGTGGAACTCGCACAGCACGGCGCGCCGACCGGGCAGCGTACGTCCGATCAGGGCTTCAGTGAGCCACTGGAGGCTTGAGCCGGAAAGGCGCACGATGCCGATCGCTGCGCGCCCGGGCGCCGTCGCGATAGCGGCAATGATTTCTGAGTGTGCCATCGGCGGCGAGTATACCGCCGCGAATCTGCCGGCGGAGCTACCCCTTGCCGGGGTGCTTGACGTTGCCGCGCTCGAGAACGCGGTTGATGTGCCACTGCTGGAGTATGGACAGCACGTTGTTCACGAGCCAGTACAACACCAAGCCAGCAGGAAAGAAGAAGAAAAATATACTGAACGCGACCGGCATGATCTTCATGACCTTGGCCTGCACCGGATCCGGCGGTTCAGGGTTAAGTTTGGTCTGAATGATCATCGTCGCCCCCATCAACACGGGCAAGATGAACCATGGATCGGGGCTCGAGAGGTCATCGATCCAAAGCATGAAGGGCGCATGGCGCAACTCCACGCTCGCCAGTAGAACCCAGTAAAGGGCAATGAAGACAGGTATCTGCACGACGATCGGCAGGCAACCCCCGAGAGGATTGACTTTTTCCGTCTTGTACAGGCCCATCATGGCTTGCTGTAACCGCTGGCGGTCATCGCCGTATTGCTCCTTCAGGCGCTGCAACTTGGGCGCGAGCACCCGCATCTTGCCCATCGAGCGATAACTCGCCTCCGACAGCGGATAGAAAGCGAGCTTGATCAGGACCGTGAGCAAGATGATGGCCATACCCCAATTCCCTACCAATCCATACATCCACGCCAGCACCCAGAACAAGGGCACCGCAATTACCGTCAGCCACCCATAGTCCACGGCTAGGTCCAGGCCCGGGGCGAGCCGATCCAGCTTGTCCTGTTCTTGGGGTCCGGCGTAAAGGGCTATCGCGATGCTTCCAGTGCTCCCGGGCGCCACGGTGCCGACCGGCACGATCACCCCTGCGGCGTACAGGCCGCCTTCCAGGTAGCGCGTATAAAACTCGCGGGGCGCGCCAGGCTTTGCCAACCACGCACTCAAGAAATAGTGTTGCAGCACGGCTATCCAGCCGTCCGCGCTGTTCTTCGCGTGTGACGCCTTTCCCTTTTCGATGTCGGAAAACGTCAGCTTCTGGAACTTCTCCTTGTCGGTGTAGACCGCCACGCCGGTGAACGTAGGCAACATTGCGGAATCGCCCGCGGGCGGCTTGCTGTCCCGCAGCATCTGGAAATACGCATGGGATTGCAGTTCGCCGGGGCCGGGATTGCGAATCTGGTGTTCAATGTCGATCACGTAACTGCCTCGACGGAAACGATAGATTTTCGCCGCCCCCGCGCTATCCGCGGCTTCGAGGCGCACCTCCAGCGTGTCAGCGCCGGCGGCGAGGCGATACTCGCGCGAACCCGTGCTATACACGCTACGGTGATTCGGCAGCCCCGCGCCGATGAAGCCGGACTGCGCCACGTAGACATGGTCCGGCTGCCTTTGAAAAAGCACGAAGCTCCTGCTCTTGTCGACCGTGTCCCTGTGCTGCTTGAACTCCAGCCGCAGTAAGTCACCCCCGAGCGTACTGACCTCGGCGCGCACCAGGTCCGTCTCGATCCGGATGCTTTCGCCCCGCTCCGCCGGCCCGGCGCCCTCCGGCGGCTTCGCGCTCTGTGCGGACGTCACTTTGTCCGGAGTGGGCACCGGCACCGGCGACCCGCCCTTCTGTTCGGGCTTCGCCGCTGTTTCCTTCGTCGCCGGAGCTGGCGCTCCGCCCTGTTGATCACGCTGCCACGCGTCGTACAGCAAGAACACGGAGAATGAAAACACGAAAAACAGGATTAATCGCTGCGAGTCCATGCCTTCACCCGACTACCGCTGCCGCTCCTGCATGATCTGCCCAAGCATCGCGGCAAGCCCCCCGCGCGCGGCGCGCGCCCTGGTACGCCCCCAGGCGCTTCGCACCTGGACCACTACGTCCGCTGGTGGCAGTGCGCCATGCACGGCTCGAAACGTCTCGCGCACCATACGCTTTGCACGGTTGCGGTCAACCGCACGCCCGAGCACTTTACTGCTCACGATGATACCGAGCCGCGCTGGCCCGGCCGGCCGGGCCAGTGCACGCACGATGAAACAAGGACTCACGAGCGCCGGCAGCGGTGACGCGAGAACTGCCTCGAACTCGCCGCGCCGCCGCAGCTTTTCCATGCGCCCCGGTGAAGACGAAGACGGGCGCCCGAGCGTCGTGCTCAGACCGCGAGACGGGCGCGCCCTTTCGCGCGCCGCGCCCGCACCACTGCTCTGCCGCCGCGCGTCTTCATCCGGACGCGAAACCCGTGGGTGCGCTTGCGACGGGTCTTTGACGGCTGATAGGTCCTCTTCATGGTCTCTGCGTCCCTGGCCAAGTGAAAAAGCGTGGTATTACACCCTTAGTCCCGAGCCCGTGTCAATTGGAGTCTCGCGATCGGTGCAGCCCTTGCTGTAAGAAACTTCGCGTGTGGATGGGCCGGGGTAAAACCGGTAAAATCCCCCTCATTCCCCGCTTCCTTGCCACCCCAACATAACACGCTTTCATCCAAGCAATGAAGAATTTCTGGCGCCATTGCCTCACCCGCTTGGAACAAGAACTTCCCCAGCAGCAATTCCGCAGTTGGATACAACCGCTGCACTGCAAATTGGACGGAAACATCATTGTCCTGACCGCGCCGAATCGCTTCGTCCTGCAATGGGTGAGAGACAGGTTTCTCGCGCGCATTCAGGAGCTCGCGGCCGGCGAGATCGGCGAGGGTGTCGAAGTTCAGTTGCGCCTTGGTGAAAAAACCGCCTCCTCCGGCGCTGCACCGCCCGCCCAGGCCGAGCCGCCCGCGCCGCGATCCAACGCACGCGAGATCTCGCGACTCAACAACTCGTTCACATTCGATACGTTCGTAACCGGCAAGGCGAACGAACTCGCACGAGCCGCTGCAACCCAGGTCGCAGAGCGGCCCGGTACAGCTTACAACCCTCTGTTCATCTATGGCGGCGTCGGACTCGGGAAAACCCATCTCATCCACGCCATCGGTAACGCCGTCAAGGCACGCGCGCCCGACAGCAAGATCCGCTACATTCATGCCGAGCAGTACGTGTCGGATGTAGTACGGGCATACCAGCACAAGGCGTTCGACGACTTCAAGCGCTACTACCACTCCCTGGACCTGCTGCTGATCGACGACATTCAGTTCTTTGGAGGGAAGAACCGTACGCAGGAAGAATTCTTTTATGCCTTCAACGCGCTTATCGAGGCGCGCAAACAACTGGTGATTTCCTGCGATACCTATCCGCGGGAGATGTCGGGAATCGAAAACCGTCTGATTTCCCGCTTTGGCTGGGGACTGACGGTATCCGTGGAGCCGCCTGAACTCGAGATGCGTGTGGCAATTCTCCTGAAGAAGGCCGAGGCGGAAGGCATCAGCCTGGACGAGCCCGTGGCTTTTTTCCTTGCGAAACACGTTCAGTCAAACGTGCGCGAACTTGAAGGCGCCCTCAAGCGTGTGCTTGCGTACTCCCGCTTTGCTGGCCAGGAGATTTCCGTTGAAGTTTGCCGCGAAGCGCTGCGCGACCTCCTGGCAACGCACAACCGTCAGATCTCCATAGAAAACATCCAGCGCACAGTGGCCGACTTTTATAAGATCAAGGTCTCCGAGATGTATTCCAAGAAACGCAGCCGCAACGTGGCGCGTCCGCGCCAGGTCGCCATGGCGCTGGCAAAGGAACTCACTCAATTGAGTCTTCCGGACATCGGCGAGGCATTCGGCGGGCGCGATCACACCACAGTCCTGCACGCCTGCCGGAAAATCGCGCTTCTGCGCTCGAGCAGCAGCGATCTTACGCGGGACATTAATTCTTTGCTCAAGGTCCTGCGCAATTGATCAACAGCATGTATGGTTTGTGCATAACCGCGCTTTCCCGGGAGGCGTCCCGATTCATCAACAAACCATCCTCCCTTCTCATCACCATGGTCCACAGGACATTTTGCACCGATGTTCCTGATCAGCAAGGAACTAACCACTTACCCCCCGGTTTAGCCGTGCTTATTAATACTTATTACTTAGAAAAGTAAGATATATGAAGCTGCTCAAGATCGAGCGCGATGCCTTCCTCGCACCACTGGCTGCAGTTTCCGGAATCGTCGAGAAACGGCATACGCTGCCAATACTCTCAAATGTCCTCCTGGATTGCAGGAAGGACGAAGTACTTCTGACGGCGACAGACCTGGAGATACAGATCTCCACGACTTGTCACGCCGCGGGCGCCAATGCAGATGATTCGCGGGTGACTGTTGCCGCGCGGAAGTTGCAGGACATTCTCCGCGCTTTGCCAGAAGAAGCGAAAGCGACACTGGAGATACAGGGTAATCGCATGCTGGTAAAGACCGCCAGCAGCCGCTTCAGCCTGCAAACGCTCCCGGCAGCCGATTTTCCCGTCATGGCTGACGGAGGTTCACGGCTGACGAGGGTGAATCTGCCACAGGGCCAGTTGAGGGAGCTTTTCCACCTGGTTCACTACGCCATGGCGCAGCAGGACATTCGCTACTATCTGAATGGTTTGTTGCTCGTGGTGGAAGGTAGTGAGCTGCGCGTAGTTGCAACCGATGGACACCGGTTGAGTTATGCAGCAGGCGCGATCTCCAGCCAGGAGGAGAAGAGGGAAGTCATTCTGCCCCGCAAGGCGGTGCAGGAGCTGGTGAAACTGCTTGCCGACAGCGACGAGGAGATAGCGATCGACCTGTTTCCATCCCAGGTGCGGTTCGTGTTCGGAAAAATCGAGCTCGTGACCAAGGTGATCGACGGCAAGTTCCCCGACTATGGTCGGGTCATACCCGTCAACTACCGGAACCAGATAGCCCTCTCGCGTGCGGGGTTGCAACAGGCTCTGCAGCGCGCCGCCATACTTTCGAACGACAAGGTGCGCGGCGTGCGCTGGCTGCTCACGACCAACATCCTGAAGATTTCATGCAGCAACAACGAGCAGGAGGAAGCCCAGGAGGAACTGGAGGTCCAATACGCGGGCGACCCTCTGGATATCGGGTTCAACGTGAACTACCTCCTCGATGTCCTCGCCAACGTTTCGAGCGAAACCGTCAATTGCTCGTTCGGCGAAGCGACCAGCAGCATGCTGGTCACCGTGCCGGACAAGCCCGATTTCAAGTATGTCGTGATGCCGATGCGGATCTAGTCGTCCGCGCGGTGAGAGAGCCGAATTTTGGGGCAATTGAGAAAATGACCGAAAAGGAACGTGAACAGAAGAGCGCCGAGGACTACGATGCGAGCAGCATCCAGGTGCTGAAGGGCCTCGACGCCGTGCGCAAGCGCCCCGGGATGTACATCGGCGATACCAGTGATGGAAGCGGCCTGCATCACATGGTCTTCGAAGTACTGGACAACGCGATCGACGAAGCGCTTGCGGGTTTCTGCAACGAGATCACGATCACGATTCACCCGGACAATTCCGTCAGTGTCGAGGACAACGGGCGCGGCATCCCAACGGAAATCTACCCGCAGGATGAGCAAAAGCGCTCCACCGCGGAAGTGGTGATGACGGAACTGCACGCTGGGGGCAAATTCGACAACAACTCCTACAAAATATCCGGCGGCCTGCACGGGGTCGGCGTGTCCGTGGTCAATGCGCTCTCCGAATGGCTGCGCCTGACGATTCGCCGCGACGGCCGGATGCACCAGATGACCTTCCATATGGGAGAGGCCGTCAGCCCGCTCAAGGCAGTGGGCAAGACCGAGCGCCGCGGCACCGAGGTGCATTTTCTCGCGAGCAAGGAAATTTTCGGCACGATCGACTTCCACCACGACATCCTGGCCAAGCGCCTGCGCGAACTCTCGTTCCTCAACCACGGGGTGAAGATCCTGCTCGTCGACCAGCGCACCGGCAAGGAGGAGAAGTTCGCCTTCAGCGGCGGGATCAAGGGTTTCGTGGAGTACATGAACCGCAGCAAGAGCGTGCTGCACCCGACCATCTTCTACGCCACCGGCGAGAAGGACGGCATCACGGTCGAAGTGGCGATGCAATGGAACGATTCGTACCAGGAATCGATGCAGTGTTTCACCAACAACATCCCGCAGCGCGACGGCGGAACCCATCTCACCGGGCTGCGGGCAGCGATGACGCGAACGCTCAATCAGTACATCGAGAGCAACGAGCTTGCCAAGAAGGCGAAGGTCGAGACCACCGGCGACGACATGAAGGAGGGATTGACTGCCGTGCTCTCGGTCAAGGTTCCGGAGCCGAAATTCTCCGCGCAGACCAAGGACAAGCTGGTGTCGTCCGAGGTGCGCCCGGTGGTCGAGGAGATTGTCGGCCAGAAACTCCTCGAGTTTCTGCTGGAGAAACCCAACGACGCGCGCGTCATATGCGGCAAGATCGTGGACGCGGCGCGCGCGCGCGACGCCGCCCGCAAGGCGCGCGAACTGACGCGGCGCAAAGGCGTCCTGGATTCGTTTGGTCTTTCCGGAAAACTCGCCGATTGCCAGGAACGCGACCCCGCGCAGTGTGAACTCTATATCGTGGAAGGCGACTCGGCGGGCGGCTCGGCGAAGCAGGGCCGCGATCGCAAGTTCCAGGCGATTCTCCCGCTGCGCGGCAAGATTCTTAACGTCGAAAAAGCGCGCTTCGACAAGCTGCTGTCCTCGCAGGAGATCACGACCCTCATCAGCGTGCTCGGCACCGGCATCGGCAAGGACGAGTATGCGCCGGAGAAGCTGCGTTACCATCGCATCATTATCATGACCGACGCGGACGTGGATGGCTCGCACATCCGCACGCTGCTGCTCACCTTTTTCTACCGGCAGATGCCGGAGCTGATCGAGCGCGGGCATATCTACATCGCCCAGCCGCCGCTCTACAAGATCAAGCACGGCCGCCAGGAGCGCTATCTGAAGGACGAACACGAGCTCAACCAGTTCCTGCTCAAGCTCGCGCTCTCCGAGGCGCAACTCTACACCGGCGGGGACTCCGCCCCGCTCACCCGGGATGCGCTGGAGGAGGTGGCGAATGACTATCTGCTGGCGGAAGCCGTGATCGAGCGGGTGAGCCGCATCGCGGACGAGGAAGTGCTGCACGCACTGCTGCGGGAGTTCGTCCCCCTGGATCTGAGTGACGAGAAAGCGGCCGAGAAAAGCGCAAACGCGTTGTCCGCGATAGTGGCCGAGCGCGAGATCAAGGTCGAGGCGCAGCTCGACGACAGGAGCGAAGGCTTTCTGCTGCGGGTCAAGAAAACGCGCCACGGCGTGCTGCACCAGAGCGTGATCGACGCCGATTTCGTGGCGAGCGGCGACTACGAGCGGGTGAAGAAGACGGCGGAAGTGCTGCACGGCCTGCTCAAGGATGGCGCGTACATCCAGCGCGGAGAGCAGCGTTATCCGGTGAAGGATTTCCGCGAGGCGATCGATTGGCTGCTGGCCGAAGTCGAGCGCGGGGTCAGCACGCAGCGCTACAAGGGCCTGGGCGAGATGAATCCGGAACAGTTGTGGGAGACCACGATGGATCCCAAGACGCGACGCCTGCTCAGGGCACAGATCGAAGATGCGATCAGCGCGGACGAAATCTTCACGACCTTGATGGGCGATGCCGTCGAACCGCGGCGCAACTTCATCGAGAGTAACGCGCTCGGCGTGCGCAATCTCGACATCTAGGAGTTTATCGGACCCCAGTCCGACAGGCTATGAGACGCGGCGGCGTGGCCGGGTCGCCCCGCGCTTGCGGGCGATGGGCGCGCGTTTGGGTGACGGTTTGCGGGCGGCGTCGACCTCGCCCGCCGCGGCGCTGCGGGCCGCCTCCGGCGCGGCCGGAGCGCTCCGCGCCGGGCGCGCGCTTTGCGCGCGCGGCGCGAACTCAAAACCCACCTTCCCGTCGGCGCCGCGCACGAGGAACGCCGAAAACGGGCGCCCTTTCTTCGAGATGAAGCGGTGAAGGAGGTCGGTCTTGCCGGTTTCGAGCAATTTTTTCACCTGCTCGGGTTCGATCGGGCGTTGCAGGATGATTTTCCCGGTGCGGAAATCACAGGCCCGTTCGGGGCCCGCCGCCTTCTCGCAGATATAGGCGAGTTCGTGGTCAAAAACGCGCGCGCCGCACTTCGGGCAGGCGCCGAGCGGGGTCTGCTCTGAAAAGTCAACCGGCGCGGCCGGCCGTTCGTCGGAAGCGCCCTGGCCGAAGTCGAGTTCGACCGACAGGTCGTCGCGGAGCTTCAGCATCGCCGCGAACGGCCGCCCCATGCGGCTGCGAAAACCCTGCAGCGGCCCGATCGACCGCGTGCGCAAAAGCTCCTCTGCCTCCTCGTTCTCAACGCGGCGGCTGGCGATCACCTTCCACATCGAGAAGTCGCACTTCGAGCACTGGAACTTTTTGTAGTTCTCGTTGATGGTGCCGCCGCACTTCGGGCACTTGACGCTCAGCGTCGACTGCGGCTCATCGATGCTGGTGCCGGTCTTGATCCGCGCGACGAGGTCGCGGGTGGTGTCGACGATGTGATCCATGAAAGCGTCGCGGCGGAGCTTGCCCTGCTCCATCTGCTTCAGCTTGAATTCCCAGTCCCCGGTCAGCTCCGGCGAGCGCAGCTCATCGATGCCGAAGCGGGACAGCGCGTAGAGCAGGTCGAAGGCCTTCGCCGTCGGCTGCAGCTCGCGGCCGTTACGGTGGATGTAGTCCTCGAAGATCAGCCCTTCGATGATCGAAGCGCGCGTCGCCGGCGTGCCGAGTCCCTTTTCCTTCATCGCCTCCGCCAGCTCATCATCGTCCACCAGCTTGCCGGCGGTCTCCATCGCCGAGAGCAGCGTCGCTTCGGAGTAACGCGCGGGCGGCCGCGTCAGATCGGCTCTCACCTCGATCGCAACAGCCTTCGCTTTGCCGTCGGGCACCGGTGCGAGGGTCGGGGAGTCCCGGTCCTCGGCCTCCTTGCCGTAGACCGCGAGCCAGCCCGGGTTGATCATCACCCGGCCCTCGCTCTTGAACGGCTCATCCTCGACACGCGTGATGCGCGTGGTGACCAGAAACTCCGCTGCCGGAAAGAACACGGCGAGAAAGCGCTTCACCACCATGTCATAGAGCTTGTGCTCCGGCTCAGACAGGTGTTTCGGCGCCTGCAGCGTGGGAATGATGGCGAAGTGGTCGGAGATTTTCTCGTTGTTGAAGATGCGCTTGTTCGGCCGCACCCAGCGCTCCTTCAGGACACGCGCGGCGAACGGCGCGTATGCGCGCGTTGCCCCGGTCTGGTCGGAGAGCATGTCGAGGGTCTTTCTCACCGTGCCGAGGTAGTCCTCGGGCAGCGCGCGCGAGTCGGTCCGCGGGTAGGTGAGAACCTTGTGCTTGTCGTACAGCGCCTGGGCGAGCCCGAGCGTGTTGCGCGCCGAGAATCCGAAGCGCGAGTTCGCCTCACGCTGCAGCGTGGTCAGGTCGTAGAGCAGCGGCGAGCCCTGGGTGGAGGGCTTCGACTCCTCGGTGACGACACCGGGTTTGCCGAGACACTTGCCGCGGATTGCTTCCGCCCGTGCCTCATCCCAGATGCGCTCGGCGCGCAGATATTCGTCAGCCGGGTTGCGCTCGAACTTCTCGTCGAACCAGCGGCCGGTGTACTCCCCGCTTTTCCCGGCGAAGGTGCCGATCACTTCCCAGTAATTGCGCGGCGCGAAAACCTTGATGCGCTTTTCGCGCTCGACCAGGATCGCGAGCGTAGGCGTCTGCACGCGGCCCACGGTGGTTTTGTAGAAGCCGCCATCCCTGGAATTGAAGGCGGTCATCGCGCGCGTGCCGTTGATGCCGACCAGCCAGTCCGACTCGGAGCGGCATACGGCGGCATCGGCGAGCGGCTGCATCTCGCGGTCGGTGCGCAGCCGGGCGAAGCCTTCGCGGATCGCGGATGTCGTCATCGACTGCAACCACAGGCGTTCGATCGGCTTCCTGGTTCCGACGTGCTGCACGATGTAGCGGAAGATGAGTTCGCCCTCGCGGCCGGCGTCGCACGCATTGACGATGCCGGTGACGTCCTTGCGCTTGATCAGCCGCGCGAGGAGTTTGAGGCGATCCTCGCCCTTCTCGATCGGCTTCAGGTCAAAATGCGGCGGGATAACGGGCAGGTTCGCGAGCGACCATTTGCCGCGCTTCACCTCGAAGCCCTCGGGGGCCGCGAGCTCGAGCAGGTGACCGATTGCGGACGACAGGACGTACTCCGCGTTCTCGTAGTAGTCGCCATGGCGCGTGAAGCCGCCGAGCGCGCGCGCGATGTCGTTCGCGACCGAAGGTTTTTCGGCGATGATAAGTTGTTTGCCCATTCCGTGAGCACAGCGCGAGAAACGGGAGCGTGAGGCCACGCCCGCGTCGCCGCGTCGCGCGGCCTGCAAAAATGAGCGCACGATGATAAGTAGAAAGCGCGCGCGTGGCAAGCCGGGCGGCGCGTGCATCCGGATCGGGGCGGCAAAAATACGCGGCGCGCGGGGATCCGCGCTCAACGAACCTGCTGATAACGCCCGCCAGGAAGCGCCGCCACGCAGCCCGCGATCTCAAGCTCGGACAGGAGCGCCAGCACGACATCGCTGCCAAGGCCGCTGCGCGTGCTGAGCGTATCGACGTCGCACGGATCGAAGCCGATGTGATCGAGCAGTGCCTGCGCCGCCGGCGGCAGCCGGGGCACGCCCGGGGGCGGCGCTGGCGCGCCTGCGATGCGAAACTCCTCCAGGATGTCCTCGGCGGATTCGACCAGCTTTGCTCCCTGTTTGATCAGGCGGTGACAGCCTTTGGAGAGCGGCGAGTGTATCGAGCCCGGCACGGCAAACACTTCCTTGCCCTGCTCTGCGGCAAGGCGCGCGGTGATGAGCGAACCGCTCTGCGCGGCTGCCTCCACCACCACGCAGCCAAGGGCGATCCCGCTGATGAGGCGATTGCGGCGTGGAAAATTCGCGGCCAGGGCAGGCGTGCCGAGCGCAAATTCGGACAGCAGGACACCCCGCGCCGCGAGCTCATGCGCGAGCGGGCGATTGCGCGCGGGATAGACGATATCAAGACCTGTCCCGACGACCGCGACGCTGCCCGAGGCACCGCGCAGTCCTCCGCGGTGGGCAGCGGAATCGATGCCCAGCGCCATTCCGCTGACAACGGTGAGGCCGGCGTCACTGAGCGCTTTGGAAAATGATTCGGCGGTGGCGATCCCCTGAGGCGTCGCGCTGCGGCTGCCCACGATCGCGATACCGCGTTGGCCGAGAAGCGCCGGCTGCCCTTTGGCGTATAGCAAGGGGGGCGGGTCCGGGATGTGCAGCAGCGCCGCGGGATAACTTGAATCCGCGAGCGTGATGACGTGATTGGCGGGGTCGTCGAGCCATGCCGCAACCGGCGCCAGACTGCCTTCTGCGCCACCGCCGCAGATCAACGATGCGAGCCGGTGGTTGACGGTCACGCTGACCGCCGCGTGGCTCGCTCCCAGGATGGCCTCAGGCGAGCCAAATGCAATCAGCAGGCGCCTGAGGGACGCGTCGCTCAACTCCGGCAGCAGGGCGAGCCGCAACCATGGCTCAAGATCGCGGGGCAAGCCCATGTGCTGGCGGGGCCGCTCCCCGCGGGCGCGCGCCGCTCAGGGATTGGTGACGACGTCGTTGAGAGTGACCGGCCGCGAAGCTTCCATGACCAGACCGAACGCAGCGCGGTCGAACGTGCGAAAGACCATCACCAAGCCGTAACGCTCCTGGGGAATTTTCGCAAAGTCGCTGTCCGACACCGGAGTTGACCGTGGGTAAAGCGGCCCGTCGCGGGGCGTGATTTCCTCGGGATAATAGGGGCGTGGATGGTCGTTGCCGCTCGGCCCGGCGCGGCCGAACAGCGGCGAGGTGCGGGTCGCATACCGCGCGATACGTTCGTTGCGGTAGATTCCAAGCACGTGGCCGACTTCGAGGCCGTCCTTGCTGCCCTTGGAAAGCGCCACGATCGACTTGGGACCGGCTTCACCGAGGCCGCCGTAGGTCGACACGATGTAGCCGGAAACGGTTTTCTGCGGCGCGCGCGGTACATAGGCAAAAACCGGCTGTTCCTTCGATGCCGGAAGCAGCCGGTCGTTACGATAGACCTCCTGGGTCGTCTTGACGATGTCCAGCGTGCTCACCTCGCCGAAACGGCGCACGCGGGCTTCGCCGATGTAAATGGCTTGGTAGCCGAGCGTCTCTTTCGTTTCCGGGTCAACGAGGGCGTCGCCGCGGCGGAAGATCTGCCATGCGGTGCCCCTTTCCTTGGTAATACCTTCCGCGTACGCCACTTCTCCGGACCCCACCGCGACACGGTCATCGGGGGTTGCGACGATACGCGCCGCGCTGTCGAGCTCGTTCTGCCCGACGACCAGCGGCTTTGACAGGAAAGCAGCGATGGTCGCGGGCGGAATGCTCGGCACCGCCCGTTGCAACGGCTCAACTCGAATCCTGGGAGAAAGCTTGACGGTATCCCGCTTGGTCAGACTCATGCCGGCACGGTCGAGCACGAGCACGTCCCCCGGGTAGATCAGGTGGGGATTTTTGATCTGCTCCTGGTTCATCTTCCACAATTCCGGCCAGCGCCACGGCTGGTTGAGGAATCGCCCCGATATGCTCCACAGCGTGTCGCCCTTGATTACGGTGTATTGGTCGGGGGCGTTGTCCTTCAAATCGGTGGCGCTGGCGGCGAAGGCCGGCAGCACCGGAGCCAACAGCATGATCAGCGATATAATGCCTTTACCCATGGTGCCCCCGTGCTCGCGTGTCCGGTCGGATGATTACCTATTGGATTAAATTCTGCATCTAGTCAGTTAAATTAGCAAGCTTTTCATGGCCATACTGCCGATTCTGCGCTACCCCGACGCACGCCTCCACAAAACCGCCGCCCGAGTGACCCGGGTGGATGAAAAAATCCGAAAACTTATCAAGGACATGGCGGATACCATGTATGCCGCGCCAGGAATCGGTCTGGCAGCGACCCAGGTCGATGCTCACCTGCGCGTCATAGTAATCGATATATCCGAAACACACGACCAGCTGCACGCTCTGGTGAACCCGGAGTTGCTGGAGGCCAGTGGCGAGGCGGATTGTGAGGAGGGTTGCCTGTCCGTCCCCGGGGTCTACGAGAAGGTGCGTCGGGCGCAACACATCAAAGTGCGAGCCTGGGACGCCCAAGGTGCCGGCCAGACTTTCGAGGCCGACGGGCTCCTTGCGGCGTGCATCCAGCACGAGATGGATCATCTGGTGGGAAAGGTGTTCGTCGAGTACCTGTCGCGCCTCAAACAACAGCGCATCATCGCGAGGCTCAAAAAGCAACTGCGGCAGGCGATGTAGCTTTGCTGCCTCGGGCTGCCTGGTCACGGCCCCGCCACCCCGTTGAAGATAGTCTTTGCCGGAACCCCCCAGTTTGCCGCGATCGCGCTCGAAGCGATCGTTGCGGCAGGGCACGACGTAGTGTGCGTGCTGACCCAGCCTGACCGGCCCGCCGGTCGCGGCAGGAAACTTCAGCCTCCGGCCGTGAAGACCGCCGCTGCGCGGCACGGCTTTGCGCTGTTGCAGCCGGCCTCGCTGGCCCACGGCGGTATCGCGGATGCCATCGCCGGCATGCGGCCGGATGCCATGGTGGTCGCCGCCTACGGGTTGATCGTACCCAAAGCAATTCTCGGGCTGCCGCGCTTGGGCTGCATCAATATCCACGCTTCGCTGCTGCCGCGCTGGCGCGGAGCGGCCCCGATACAGCATGCCTTGCTCGCTGGCGACGCGATGACCGGGGTCACCATCATGCAGATGGATGAGGGGCTCGATACCGGAGCAATCCTGCTGCAGGCGTCGCTGCCAATTGCCGCTGGGGACACCGCAGGCGCGCTGCAAGATCGGCTTGCCGCGCTCGGCGCGCGACTGCTCGTCGAAGCGCTTGTATCCCACCCCGTGCCACGGCCCCAGGATCCTGCGTTGGCAACGTATGCGCCCAAGATTGACCGTGCGCAAGCCGAGATCCGCTGGTCCGACAGTGCTGCGGCCATCGACCGCCAGGTGCGCGCATTCAACCCGGTACCCGGCGCCTACACGCACATCAACGGCATCCAGGTCAAGCTCTGGAGGGTGCAAGCTGAGCACGGCTCCGCGGGGGCGCCGGGGGAAGTGTGCATGGCCGATGCAACAGGCATCCTGGTCGGATGCGGCCATGGCGCCCTGCGGGTGCTCGAACTGCAGCGCGCGGGCGGCAAGGCGATGTCGGCGCGCGCGTTCGTCGCGGGGTCCGACATCGGGCGCGGTGCGCGCATGGGCCGGTAATGCAGGACGTCCAGCGCATCGCGAGCGGCGTGGTGCTCCGTGTCCTGGGTGGGCGCAGTCTGGATCGGGAACTCGCCGCCGCGCTACGCTCGCATCCCGGCATTTCCACGCAGCAACGCGCCGCGCTTCGGGATTTGTGCTTTGGCACGCTGCGGTGGCTGGGAGAGATCGATGCCGTGCTTGGAGCGCTGCTGGAACGCCCGCTGCGCGACGAGCGGCTGCAGGCACTGCTGCGGGTCGCACTCTACCAGCTTGCCCATACGCCGGCCGCGCCGCACGCGGTGGTCGACCACGCGGTACGGGCTTGTGAGCGGATAGGGTTGACCGCGGCCAAGACCCTCACCAACGCAGTCTTGCGCAATTTTCTGCGCCGGCGCGATGCGCTCACGGGGCACGCGCGGCGCTCGGAGGTCGCGCGTTTCTCATGCCCGCAATGGTGGATCGACAAGCTGCGCGCGCAATACCCCGAAGACTATACAAGCATCCTTGGCGCCGGCAACGCGCATCCGCCACTGACCCTGCGGGTAAACGTTCGGCGCGCGAGCCTCACCGGCTACCTTGCCCTGCTCGCCGAACACGGCGTTGCAGCGCGAACGACAGGCGTCTCGGCGCTTACTCTCGACCGGCCGCGACCGATCGAACGCATTCCCGGATTTGCCGAAGGTCTGGTTTCGGTGCAGGATGCCGGGGCGCAGTTGGCGGCCCCGATGCTTGAAGCGCTCCCCGGTCACCGCGTCCTTGACGCGTGCGCCGCCCCCGGGGGCAAGGCATCGCACCTCCTCGAAATTGCTGACATCGAGCTCGTGGCGCTCGACACGGCGATGGAGCGCCTGGAGCGGGTGCGGGCCAACTTCTCGCGGCTGGGCCTCGCAGGGCATATCGTTTGCGGCGATGCCGCGGATCCCGCTGGTTGGTGGGACGGCCGGGAGTTCGAACGTGTGCTGGCCGATGTCCCGTGCTCGGCTTCAGGGGTCGTACGCCGCCATCCCGACATCAAGTGGTTGCGGCGCGCGAGCGATCTCGCGCAGTTTGCGCACCAGCAGCAGCGCATCCTGGACGCACTGTGGCGGGTGCTCGCGAGAGGTGGTAAATTGCTGTACGCCACGTGTTCGCTGTTCCACGAAGAAAACCATGCGCAGGTCGCGGCGTTCCTGGAACGCCATGGCGATGCCGTCCACCTGACTCCGCCCGGGACCTACCACTGTCCGCAATCTGCACCGGGTCTATGGCTTCCAGACGAGTGGCATGACGGGTTTTTCTATGCGCTGCTGGAGAAACGGTAGCTGGGTCGCCGCCCTGCTGGCGGCGTGGCTCGCGCTGGCTGTGCCGCTGGCGGCGACCGCGGACGGGATCGAGATCAAGAAAGCGGCGCTCAGGATCGACGAGGACAGCGTCGTGCTGGAGGCCGACTTCGAGATCGCTCTCAACCCCACGCTCGAAGGCGTGCTCAGCAAAGGGTTGCCACTGTATTTTCTGCTGGAATTCGAGTTGATGCGCCCGCGCTGGTACTGGGTGAACGAAAAGATTGCGGCGAGCCGGCAGCAGTTCCGTCTGTCGTACAACGCGCTCACGCGGCAGTACCGGATCGGAGTCGGCAATCTTTACCAGAACTTCGCGACGCTTGCCGAGGCGCTCGATTTGATGAGCCAGGTGCGCCGCCGCGAAGACGTCGAGCCAGGCGCACTCACGAAAGACACGACCTACGCCGCTGCCGTGCGCATGCGGCTGGATACCACGCAACTGCCCAAGCCGTTCCAGTTGAACACGTTCGGCTCACGCGACTGGAACGTTGGTTCCGAATGGTATCGGTGGACGGTTTCACCATGAAGGCGCCCGCCACCCGGCGTTACGCCCTCGGCACGAACCGCACGCGGTACCTGATGATCCTGTGCGTCGGGCTGACTGCGGTCGCCGTGTTCTTGCTGGCTACGGCGAGCGCCAATACCGTGGTGTTCGCGGAGCACTACACGCTGCTGCTGCTGGTCAACGGCGCAGTTGCGCTGATGCTCGCGCTGCTGGTGAGCTATCAGCTGGTGACGCTGAGGCGCAAGCTCAAGGCGGGGATTTTCGGCTCCAAGCTCACGTTGCGCCTGGTGTTGCTGTTCGCGTTGATGGCCTTGCTTCCCGGGGCGCTGATTTACGGGGTATCCGTGCAGTTCATGGCGAAAAGCATCGAGTCGTGGTTCGAGGTGCGCGTGGATCGCGCGCTCGAGGGCGGGCTCAACCTGGGGCGGGGCGCGCTCGACAACATGCTGCGCGATCTGACCGGAAAGGCGGGTGCGATGGCTCAAGCGCTCGCGCTGAAGCCGCCGGCGGAGCACCTGGCAGAGCTTAACACCCTGCGCGAGCAGGCCGGGGTGCAGGAGGCGACATTATTCAATCCGCGCGGCCGCGTGGTCGCGTTTTCGGCCAACGAGCGCGTGGGGCTGATGCCCGAGCCACCCGGTTCCAACGCGATGCGGCAAGTCCGGTCGCAGCAAACCTACAGCGCGGTGGAGTCGCTCCCCGAGCGCGGTCTTTATCTGCGCGTGCTCGTGCCCGTCAACGTGCTGGCCCTGACCGAAGAGCCTCGTGTCCTGCAGCTCGTGCACCCGGTTCCCGAAAGGTTCGCGCAGGACGCCGAAACCGTTCAGACGGGCTATCGTGAATATCAGGAACTGAGTCTGGCGCGGCGCGGGTTGAAGCGCTTCTACGCCATCACCCTGTCCTTGACCCTGCTCCTGTCGCTGCTGACCGCGCTGGCGCTGGCGTTCGTGCTTTCCGATCGGCTGTCGGCTCCGCTCAGCGTGCTGGTGGAAGGTACGCGCGCGGTGGCGCAGGGCGACTTCAGTCAGCGCGCGGCCGTGGAAAGCCGCGACGAGCTGGGCGTGCTCACGCAGTCTTTCAATAGCATGACGCTGCAGCTGGCTGAAACGCGGGCTCAGGCCGAGCGCCACCAGGAAGAAGTCACGCACGCCAAGGTCTACGTGGAGAGCATACTCGCCAACCTGTCCGCAGGTGTGCTGGCATTCGATGCGAAGCAGCGCCTGCGCTCCGCCAATCCCAGCGCCGCCGACATCCTGGGGCTGGATTGCAGGCCGCTGCTGGGGCTGCCGCCGCAGCAATGGGGCGAGTGCGACGCGGCGCTCGCCCCGCTCGCGGAGGAGATCGAGCGCGGTTTCGCGGCGGCCGGCACGAGCCAGTGGCAGCGGCAGGTGGAGCGCGACGCGAAAGGCGGGCGGCAGGTTCTGTTGCTGCGCGGCACGCGCTTGCCCGGGAGCGCCGAGACCGGGGCCGTGGTCGTTTTTGATGACATTACCCACCTGCTGCAGGCGCAACGCGATGCGGCATGGGCTGAAGTCGCGCGCCGCCTGGCGCACGAGATCAAGAATCCCCTCACGCCGATCCAGTTGTCGGCTGAGCGCCTGCAAGTGAAACTCGGCGGCAAACTGCCGGAGGCGGAGGGCGACATGCTGCGGCGCTCCACCCAGACGATCGTCAATCAGGTCGCGTCGCTCAAGCGCATGGTGGACGCGTTCAGCCAGTACGCGCGCACGCCCGACCCTTCCATGCGCGCGCTCGACCTGAACGAACTGGTGCGCGAGGTGCTCACGCTCTACGAGTCGCTCACGCCCAGCATCCGGCTCGAGCTGTCGGCGACCTTGCCGCCCGTCATCGGCGATGCATCGCAGCTGCGCCAGGTGATCCACAATCTTCTGCAAAATGCGCAGGATGCGCTGGCCGACACCGCGGGTCCGGTCATCGTGCTTGCCACCGCGGTGGTCGACGGCACGGTGTGTCTGACGGTGGCCGACAATGGCTGCGGCTTTCCCGAGCACATGATGAAGCGGGCATTCGAGCCGTACGTGACGACCAAGCCCAGGGGAACCGGGCTGGGGCTCGTGATCGTCAAGAAAATCGTGGAGGAGCATGGTGGCCAGGTGGCGATTTCCAACGTCACGCCGCGCGGGGCACGCGTGAGCGTCACGCTGCCCTCGGCCGCGATCCGGGCGGCAGGACACAAGACCGCGGCGTGATGCCGCGGTGTAAACTAGAACCTTCTAATCTCAATCGTATGCAGCAGATTCTGGTCGTTGACGACGAAATCGGCATCCGGGAGCTGCTTTCCGAGATCCTCTCGGACGAAGGCTATCAGGTGCAGTTGGCGGAGAACGCGAGCGAAGCGCGCGCATTCCGCAGCGGCGCGCGTCCGGACCTGGTGTTGCTGGACATCTGGATGCCAGACACCGATGGCATCACGCTGCTCAGGGAGTGGGCAACCGCCGGCATGCTGACGATGCCGGTGGTCATGATGTCGGGCCACGGCACGATCGATACTGCGGTCGAGGCGACTCGTATCGGCGCATATGATTTCCTCGAAAAGCCGATCGCCCTGCAAAAACTGCTCGCGACGGTGGATCGGGCGCTCAAGCACGGCGCCGAGCAGCCGCAGCCCGCGCTCTCGCTGGCAAGTCTCGGCCGGGCACCCCTGATCGTCGATCTCAAGCAGCGGCTGGAGCGCGTCGCCAACCTCAAGACTCCCGTGCTTCTCACCGGCGAGCCCGGCAGCGGAATCGAGCTTGCCGCGCGCTTCCTGCATACGCGCAATACGCCGTGGGTCGCCCCGGAAAACTCGGTCGCGCTTGCGGATGCGCCGCTCGATCTGCTCAACCAGGCGCGTGACGGCGTCCTGTTCCTGCACGATTGTTCCGAGCTCACCCGTGTCGAGCAGAAGGGCCTCATGCTGCTGCTGGGCAAGATCGAACGCTACAACGCGCGCCTGGTATGCGGCGCAACGCGTGACCTCACGGGAATGGTGGCGCAGGGCCTGTTCGACCCGCGCCTGTATTCGGCGCTCGCCGCGGCGACGATGCGGGTGCCGAGCCTGCGCGAGCACCGCGAAGATATCCCGGAGCTTGCCGTGCTCATGCTGTTACGCATGGTTGAGTCGAAGGAAACGCCGTCGCGGCAGTTCTCGACGGCTGCACTCAACGCGCTGCGCAACCATGACTGGCCGGGAAACATCGCCCAGCTGCAGAGCGCGGTGAGGACGCTGGCGCTCACCGCATCCGGCGAGCAGGTTACGCTCGAAGACGTCGGCCGCGTGGTAATGCCGAGCGCGGCGGCGCCTGAAGCGGCGGGCTACGGGCTCACGTTTGACATGCCGCTGAGGGACGCGCGCGACGCCTTCGAGCGGCTCTACTTCGAGCACCACATCGCGAGGGAGGGCGGCAACATCAGCCGCGTTGCCGATGTCGTCGGGCTGGAACGCACCCACCTCTACCGCAAGCTCAAACAACTCGGCATCAAGCTCGCCCGCCGGCCCGAGGAGGGCAACAACTGAGCGGCGGGCTTTGTCAGTGAGGCGCGGCACAGAGCGGGTATAATTCGCGCTTCGCCGCGCCCCACCTTTTCCGCAATCCGATGAATTCCCGCGTCGACCTCAGCAACGCGATACGCGCGCTTGCAATGGATGCCGTGCAGCAGGCCAACTCCGGCCATCCCGGCATGCCTATGGGCATGGCGGAAATCGCCGAAGCGCTGTGGATCCATCATCTCAAGCACAACCCTGCCAATCCGGCGTGGATGGACCGCGATCGGTTCGTGCTCTCGAACGGCCACGGCTCGATGCTGCTTTATGCGTTGCTGCATCTCACCGGGTACGACCTGCCGATGGCGGAAATCCGGCGCTTCCGGCAGTTGCATTCGAAAACGCCGGGCCACCCCGAACGCTCGTGCGCGCCGGGCGTGGAGACCACCACGGGACCGCTCGGCCAGGGCCTTGCCAATGCGATCGGCATGGCGATCGCGGAACGGGTGCTCGCCGCGCAATTCAACCGCGACGGCTTTCCCATCGTCGACCATCATACGTACGTGTTTCTCGGCGACGGCTGTCTGATGGAAGGCATCTCGCATGAAGCGTGCTCGCTCGCCGGGACGCTGGGGCTCGCGAAGCTGATCGCGATCTACGACGATAACGGCATCTCGATCGATTCGGAGAAGGGGCAGATCCGCCAGTGGTTCACCGACGACGTGAAACGGCGCTTCGAGGCCTACGGCTGGCGCGTGATCGCCGGAGTCGACGGGCACGATGTCGCCGCCGTCGAGCGGGCGATACGCAGGGCGAGGCGGGAGAAATCGCGCCCGACGCTGATCTGCGCCAGGACGACGATTGCGAAGGGGGCGCCAACGAAGGCGAACACGGGCGCGGCGCACGGCGCG
>Ga0155935_1085_pt2 | contig 59388 bp, 46 predicted proteins | sample RifCSPlowO2_02_FD_107589 | JGI IMG/M metagenome (GOLD analysis project Ga0155935, IMG submission 107589) | Betaproteobacteria bacterium RIFCSPLOWO2_02_64_14
ACGTCACCGCCGCGCCCGGCCTTCGCGCGCGCGATGAGCCGGTAGGTCGTCTCCGTGCTGAACGCATTCTGGAATCGCGCGGGAACATCGGCCTCGATCGCGGCAATCCCGGAACACTGAAGTTGGCGTCTTGAGACTGCGAACCCGCACAGGCGGCGCACCGCCAGAAGGCGCGTAGAATTCGCGGCTACCGACAGCGAATTCGCCACCATGTAGATGCTGAGGCACACGAACGCGATGCCGCACAGCATGAACGGCGCGATCAACCCTCCGATGAGCGCCAGTATCAGCAGGCCATATGGGACCGGCACGCCAGGCGGCACCAGCGCGTACACCGCGGCAAGCGGTAATACGGTGCACAGCACACCGAACGCGCCGAGCGCCAGCGCGGTGCCGGCGTCGCGCAGAGGCGGAAAATAGAGCTCGATGCCGTCGGATGTACGCGTGCGCTGCAGTGTGGCATCCACCCGGCTGATTATCCTTGAATGCGCTGCTCACCACCGATCAGCCGGCGGCCAGTTCGATTACGCGGGAGCCGCCATGCGGCTTGGCGAGGAACCGCGTCAGGATCTTGTAGGTATCGAGATCGAAAGTCGGCCGCGGCGGGCATTCCTGCAGATCGTGCAACTCCTGTTCCGAGCGCGCCGTGCCGAGGTGGCACCAGCGATCCAGCACGATGACATCGGTGCGGCTGCGGCCGGGGGTTGCTTCGCGCACCGCAATGCGGCCCTTGAACGGCCAGGGCCGCATGCGCAGGGTGGCGAGCACCTGCGCCAGACGCAGCGCATGGCTCGTGCGGGTTTCCTCTCCGACGCAGGCGCCACGGCAGCGCTTCAGCTGGTAGGCGAAGCACGGCCCCTTGCGGTTTTCCAGGCCGAGCAGGATAGGGCACAGGCCGTGGGCCGTCGCGATCTCGCGCATGGCTTCGAGCGCGCTCGCGCGCGAGCGGAACAGGCCATGCAGATCGGCAAACTGCGAGGGATCGAGGTCGCGCGCCGATACCACCTGCGGACGGGCGTCCGGGTCGTCAGGACGCCACTGCCAGGAGCACAGTTCGGTGGTGCGGCGCAGCCGGCGGTTGTATACAGGCGCCAACTGCTTGACGAGGCGTGCCTCTTCGATCAACGCTCCGAGCTCACCGCCGGTTTCTATCCAGTCGATGCGCGTGATCTCGCGGGCGATGCGCATGTCGCGGCTGTCGCGATGGTCGCCCGAGAAATGGGACATCACGCGCGCGCGCAGGTTGATGCTCTTCCCGACGTAAAGCACCACGTTGTTCTCGCCGTGGAAGACGTAAACCCCGGGGGCCTCGGGGATATCGTCGTACGTGTTTCCGGGCAGCCCCGCGGGAACGGTCGGGGTCCTGACCAGTTCCGCGACCGCCGCGGTGATCGTCGACGGCGCGCGCTCGCGCTGCCAGCGTTGCACGAGTTGCCACAGCGCGCGCGCGTCGCCGAGCGCGCGGTGGCGCGCGCCGCATTCGATGTCGTGGCGGGCCAGCAGCGCGTCGAGGTTGTGCCGCGCGTGCTGCGGGTAGAGCTTGCGCGAGAGCCGCACCGTGCACAGCACCCGTGAGGTGTAGCGGATGCCGGCTCGCTGGAATTCGTTGCGCAGAAACCCGTAATCGAAGCGCGCATTGTGAGCGACGAGAAGCCTGCCTTCGATCCGCCCGAGGAGATCGCGGCTGATCTCCGGAAAGGTCGGCGCCAGCACCACCATGTCGTTGGTGATGCCGGTGAGCGCCTGGATCGCGGGCGGGATGCTGACGCCGGGATTGACGAGCGTCGACCACTCGCCGACCAGGTGGCCACGGTCGACTTCCACGATGCCGATCTCGGTGACGTGATCGTACGTTGCGGTGGCGCCGGTGGTTTCGAGATCGACGAAGATAACACGTTCGTTCAGCACGGGAAGACCGGTGAACAGTGAACAGCGAACAGAATGCGGTCAAAGGCGTGAGCCGTGATCCGTGATCCGATGGGAAATCGGACCGGATTTGTCGGTTCACGGCTCACGAATCGCGGATCACTGCTTTTGGTGGCCGATGGCGCGGGAAATTATCTCCGCCGTCTGGCGCACCTGCACCGCCCACGCCCTGTTGAGCCGATCCGACGGAGCGGAGACCGACAGGCCCGCCACCAGGCGGCCCTCGTCGTTATGGATGCCGGCGCCGATGCAGGAGACACCTTTCTCGGCTTCCTCGTCGTCGACGGCGTAGCCCTGCTCCCGCACCCGTTCCAGTTCCTGCGCCAGCCGCGCCGGATCGGTGAGCGTGTTCCCGGTGTACCTGGGCAGCCCGGTGCGTTTTGCATAGAGCGCGGATTTCTCCGGCCCGTCCTCGGCGAGAAACAGCTTGCCGACCGCGGTAATGTGCAGCGGCGCGCGGGCGCCGATGATCTGCACGACGCGCATCATCGAGCTGTTGCCCGCGGTGCGTTCGATGTAGACCATTTCGTCGTCGTGGCGCAGCGATAGATGCACTGTCTCGCCGAGCTGTTGCTGCAGGTTTTGCATGAACGGCAGCGCCTCCTGCCGGATGCTGATGCGGGATTTCACCAGGTTGCCGAGTTCGAGCAGCCGGATGCCGAGCCGGTAGGTGCCGGGTTCGATGCGATCGACGAGGCGATTCTCCACCATGACTCCGAGAATGCGATGGGCGGTCGAAGGATGGAGCTGAGTCTCGAGCGCCAGCTGCTTCAGATTGACCGGCGTGCCATGCCCGGCAAGAGTATCGATGAGGTGCATCATGCGGGAGATGACCTGGATCGACGACTTGGCTGGTTTGGCGGGCATGCGGGCGGGGAAAGGGGGAAATGGTTCCTGATTTTATATGATGAAATTTGGCCGGACAACCGCGGAACGGGTGGTATTGCCGGTGGACCATGCCGGACGAAAAAATGCCGCTTACTCCAGACAGGTCGTTTTGGCTAAACTTGCACGATCAGCGATTGGCAAAGAGTCATGACGAACCGGGCGCGCAGCCTCACTTCCACCCCCGTCGCCGAGACGGGCGGCAAGAACTACATCACTCCGCGCGGGTACACCCGCCTCAAGGCGGAGCTGCTGCAACTGCTTGACCGGGAGCGTCCGGAACTGGTGCGGACCGTGGCATGGGCCGCGTCCAACGGCGATCGTTCGGAAAACGGCGACTACATCTACGGCAAGAAACGATTGCGTGAAATCGACCGCCGCATACGCTATCTCACAAAGCAGCTCGATACGGCGGAAGTCGTCGACCCCGCCCGGCGCGGCGACACGGACCGGATTTTTTTCGGCGCCACTGTCGTTTATCTGAATGACAGCGGATCGAGCCAGACGGTCACGATCACCGGCAAGGACGAGGCCGATCCCCGGCGCGGCGAGGTGAGCTGGTTGTCGCCGGTCGCGCGCGCGCTCATGCGGCGCCGCGCGGGAGACGTCGCGCTTCTCGCGACGCCGGCGGGTGAGGAGCAGCTCGAAATCCTCGAAGTGCGTTACGAGTCGGTAACGTGACGGACCCGGGTTCGTATTCGAGGGACGATGACATAAACGCGCGGGGGCGTCACGCTCCCAGTGTCCACGCGCCGGGGCGCATATGACCGTATCCTTCTTCACCGCCGCCTTGTCGACGTGGCGCGCGACCCATGCCCCGCTCGCAGAGGCATCGGGCGCGGAGAATCTGGATGACGCGGTGGTCAAGTTAAGCATCAAGGCCGCGCCCGGCGCGCGCACTGCAGAGACGCTGGGGGCGGAGCGGGAAGGCACGGGCGTCGTGATCGGTGCCGAGGGCCTTGTGGTCACGATCGGTTATCTGATACTGGAAGCGGGCTCGATCCTGGTGGTGGCGCCCGACGGGCGGGTTTTTCCCGCCACCGTGGTGGGTTACGATCACGCGACCGGCTTCGGCGTGCTGCGCACCGCGCGCGATGTTGCCCGCAGGCCGTTCGAATTGGGTGAGTCTTCGAGCGTGAAGGAACTCGCGACGCTCACGGTCGCCGCGCACGCCGCTGCCGGCGGCGTGTCGCATGCTTGCGTGGTATCGCGGCGGCGCTTTACCGGCTGGTGGGAGTACATGATCGACAGCGCGATCTTCACCTCCCCGCCACGCTACGAGCACAGCGGTGCGGCATTGGTCGACTCCGCCGGCCGGCTGGTCGGAATTGCCTCGCTGTGGGTCGGCGATGCGGTGGACCTCGGCGTCGCGTTTCCCGGGAACATGTTTGTGCCGATCGACCTGCTCAAACCGTCACTCGCCGAACTTGCCTCGGGCCGGCGCACGCAGGCACCGCGGCCCTGGCTCGGCGTGTATTCCGAGGAGGTGGAGGGACACGTGGTGGTGACGCGGGTGTTGGCCGGCGCCCCTGCGGACAAGGCGGGGTTGCGGCGCGGCGACGTGATCCTCGGGGTGGGTGGTCAGTCGATCGGCGGGCAGAGCCAGTTCTACAGCAGGCTCTGGGCAGCGGGCGCGGCGGGCACGGAAATCACGCTGCACGTCGTTCGCGACCGCGCGGTGCGGCAGATCCAGGTGCGGTCGGTTGACCGGATGGAATTCCTGTTGCCGTGGCGCATCTAGAACCGGTCAACCGTGACCAGTGACCGGCGATCGGCAAGGTCGGTGATCCATATGCCGTGCTGCACGAATAGCGCGTTGCCGGTCACCAGGTGACGAGGCGACGCCGCAGGAAAACCAGCGCATGAAGCAGACCCTTGCCTTGACCCTCGCCCTGTGCGCATCTCTCGCGGCGGTGACGCCTGGCGCAGGCCGCGCGGCGATGGCTGCGGATCAAGGTCTCTCGATCACGCGGTCCGCACCCCATGCTCTTTATGCCGACCGCTTTGCGTATACCGGACAGGTTGCTGCCGCCGAGCAGCCTCGCCTGAATGCGACGGCAACCACGCGGGACGCATCCCCAACGCCGCAACAGTTGCGGGTACGGAACGCCGTGTTGATCGCCGGCAGCAGCTTTCTGGTCGGGGCCTATGGGTTGCACAAGTGGTGGAACGACGGCTTCACCGGAGACTTCCGGACCGTGGGCGAAGACTGGTTCGGGCAGGGCACGCCCTACGGCGGCGCGGACAAGCTTGGCCATGCCTTTTTTGCCTATGCCGGAACGAGGCTGCTCACGCTGGGTTTCGAAGGAGTGGGCAACGATCGCGATCGCGCGCTCAAACTCGGCGCCTGGACCACCCTGGGCATCATGACGGCGGTTGAGGTGCTGGACGGCTACTCCAGGCAATACAAGTTCAGCAAGGAAGACGCGATCATGAACGTCGCCGGAACGGCATTCGGGTATCTGCTGGAAAGTAACCCCGGTCTGGACCGGTTGCTCGATTTTCGATTGCTCTACAAGCGGTCTGCCGGCAAGTTCGATCCTGGCGGTGATTACTCCGGACAAAAGTACCTGCTCGCCGTGAAGGCGAGCGGAATTCCTGCGCTGCGTGAAAATCCACTGCTCCGTTATTTCGAGTTGGCGGCGGGTTACGGTACGCGCGGCTACGAGAGCGCCCCGGGAGTGGAGCGAAGCCGGCATTTGTATTTCGGCATCTCGTTGAATCTTTCCGAAATACTGGGGCAGACCGTATTCCGTGGTGCGAGCGAACGCAGCCGCGCGCAGCGCGCGACGGACCTTTTCTTCGAGTTCATTCAGGTGCCGGGCACTGCGGCGCTCGCTGATCACCGCTTGTAACCGGTGCTGCGGACACTGTAGCCGTTCAACGAGCTTTGCGGTGATTCTTCACCGGCGCGCGCGGATGCGCCGGGTGCCGAAGCTTGCGTCCGGGCGCGCGCCGCGTGCGGGAATCCGGACAGAGCGCCCGCGCGCGGCATGCACGGGGTGCTGCAGCCCTTCGAGAAACAGGTCGACGAGCTGCTCGGCATCCCGCTTGAGCGGAGAGCCGTCGGGGTCCATGACCGACTTGCCGATCAACCCGTCGAGCAGCGCGTGCAGACCAAGCGCGGCGCGGCGCGCATCCAATCCTTTCGGCAGTTGGCCGCGCGCGATGGCGGCCTTGAGGCCTTTTTCAATGCCCGCAAGACAGCCCGCCTGCATTTCGTTCAATCGCTTCCACACCGGGCGCATCTCGTCCACGTACTCGCACTTGTGGAACACGATGTGGAACACCCGGCGCGCCTGCGGGTCCTCGCATGTGCGCCGCAGGATGGCCACCATCATGCCCCTGATGCTCGCGAGGGGATCAGCCGCGGCGCCGTGATCGACCCGGCACGGCGCGTCTTCCATGGGCAGCGTTACGCGCGCCACCATCTTGCAGAAGAGATCCGCCTTGTCCTGGAAATGCCAATAAATCGCGCCACGCGTGACGCCCGCCGCGGCCGCGATGTCGGCAAGCGAGGTGCGCGAAACCCCCCGCTCGCTGAATACCCGCTCCGCGGTGTCGAGGATGACATTGCGCGTCTCGAGTGCCTCGTCTTTCGTGCGTCTTACCACGTGGTGACCATCCTTTGCGGGATGCGGTTGCGCACCACCTCCCGTCCGGTATTTTCGGAAAGTTGAGTCAGCAGCAGGGGCAGCACGCCGTTCACTGCTCCCGGCTCTTTACATACATACAAGATTGTATGTAAACTGGCCGCCTTCTGCAAGCTTGTCCGGCCACAGAAATCGGAACGAACATGACGAAATCCAGCTTCTTGCAGTCCGGCCCGGTGCTGCGCGCGGTTTTGGTGCCGGCCATTATCCTGCTCGCGGCGGGCTGCAAGCCCGCTGCGGGCCCGCCGGGCGGATTCCCGCCACCGGTGGTCTCGGTCACTGTGGTCGAGGCGAAGGACGTGCCGGTGACCTACGAGTACGTGGCGCAGACCGCGGGCTATCGCGAGGTCGAAGTGCGCGCGCGGGTGACGGGGATCCTGCTCAAGCGCAACTACAGGGAGGGCGTGACCGTGAAGCGGGGTGAGTCGCTGTTCACGATCGATCCCGCGCCGTTCCAGGTCGCGCTTGCCCGGGCGGAGGCGGATGTCGGCGTCGCCGAGGCCCGCCTCGCACAGGCGAAGCGCGAAGCGGCGCGGTTGAGGCCGGTATTGGAAGCGCGCGCGGTGAGCCGCAAGGAACTCGACGATGCCCTGTCCGCCGAGCAGGTCGCGGAGGCCGAGCTGAAGGTCGCCCGCGCGCGGGTGGCCGAGGCGAACTTGAATCTCGACTACACGCGGGTCGAGGCGTCGATCTCCGGGATCGCGGGCCGTGCAGCGGTGTCAGAAGGCACGCTCGTCTCGGGGCCCAACGTGCTGCTCACCACGGTCACGCAGATCGATCCGATGTACGCGCTCTTCGGCATTCCGGACCGCGAGCATCTCGCGATACGGCGCGACGTCGAGGCCGGGCGGCTGAAGCTGCCGGAGGGCGGGCGCTTCAAGGCCGCCGTGAAGCTCGCCGACGGCAGCCTCTACAAGCTTGCCGGGGCCCTCAATTTCACCGACGTTCGGGTGAGCACGCAGACAGGCACCAGCGAAGCCCGCGCGGAGTTTCCCAATGGCGGGGGCATGCTGCGCGCCGGTGAGTTCGTGCGCGTCGTGCTGACGGGCGCAGTGCGTCCCGGCGTGATCGTCGTGCCGCAGCGCGCGGTGCTGGAAAGTCCCAAGGGCAAGTTCGTCTACGTCGTCAACGCAGAGGGGAGGGCTGAGGCGCGTCCCACGGAAGTCGGCGACTGGACCGGTGCCGGCTGGATCATCAACAGCGGGCTCAAGGCGGGCGACCGGGTCATCGTCGATGGCGTGATGAAAATCGGCCCCGGCGCGCCGGTGAAGGTCGCCGATGCGACCGCCACACCACCGGCTGTGCCGGCACCCGTCCTCGACGAGGAGGGGAAACAACAGTGATCTCGCGCTTTTTCATCGACCGGCCGATTTTCGCGGCCGTGCTGTCGGTCTTCATCGTGATCGCGGGACTTGCCTCGATGCGCGTGCTGCCGATCGCCCAGTACCCCGAGATCGCGCCGCCGGTGGTCACCGTGCGCGCGGTGTATCCCGGCGCCTCCGCCCAGGTGCTCGAACAGACGGTGGCGGCGCCGCTCGAGAACCAGATCAACGGTGTCGAGAACATGCTCTACATGAGCTCCACTTCGGCGGCGAACGGGGTTGTGGAGATCCAGGTGACCTTCGAGATCGGCGCCGACATCGACACCGCCGCGTTGAACGTCAACAACCGCGTGAAGCAGGCCGAGCCGCGCCTGCCGCAGGAGGTGCGCCGGCAGGGCGTGACGGTGGAGAAGGGTTCGTCCTCGTTCCTGCAGGTGCTGGCGTTCTACTCGCCGGACGGCAGCCGCGACGATCTCTTCATCTCGAACTACGTCACGTTGAACGTGCTCGACGCGTTGAAACGCATCCCCGGCACGACCAACGTGCAGATCTTCGGCGCCAAGGATTACGCGATGCGCGTCTGGGTGCGGCCCGACCGCCTTGCGCAGCTGAAGCTCACGCCCGGCGACCTGGTGCGCGCATTGAACGAACAGAACGCGCAGTTCGCGGCCGGCAAGATAGGACAATCGCCGACCGGCGGCGCGCAGGAGCTGGTGTACACGATCACCACGCAGGGGCGCCTCGCCGAGCCCGCGGAGTTCGAGAACATCGTGTTGCGCGCCAATCCCGACGGTTCGGTGCTGAAACTCAAGGACGTGGCGCGCGTCGAACTGGGTTCGAAGGACTACGAATTCATCGGCCGCGTGAACGGCAAACAGGCGACGCTGGTCGGCATCTTTCTGCAGCCGGGCGCCAACGCGATCGCGACCGCGGGGCGCGTCAAGCAGGCGATGGACGGACTTGCGCAGCGCTTTCCGCCGGGCCTCGAGCACTCGGTGGTCTACGACACCACGCGCTTCGTGGAGGTCTCGATACGCGAGGTGGTGATCACCCTCGCCGAGGCCATGGCGCTGGTGTTCCTCGTGGTGTTCGTGTTCCTGCAGAACTGGCGCGCGACCCTGATTCCGTTCGCTGCGGTGCCGGTGTCGCTGATCGGCACTTTCGCCGGGCTGTTCCTGCTCGGCTACTCGATCAACACGCTGACGCTATTCGGCATGGTGCTCGCCATCGGCATCGTGGTCGACGACGCCATCGTCGTCCTGGAAAATGTCGAGCGCATCATGTACGAGGAGCATCTCGATGCGCGCGAGTCGGCGATCAAGGCGATGCGCGAAGTCACCAGCCCGATCATTGCCATCGTGTTGACGCTCACCGCGGTGTTCGTGCCGATCGCCTTCCTCGGGGGGCTCACGGGCGAGCTCTACCGCCAGTTCGCGGTGACGATCTCGATCGCGGTGGTGATCTCCGGCCTGGTGGCGCTCACGCTCACGCCCAGCCTGTGCGTGCTGATCCTCAAACGCGAGCACCGGCAGCCCGGACGTTTTTTCCGCCGGTTCAACGACTGGTTCCATCGTGTGACGGGGCGCTACGTGGATGGCGTGACGTGGATGCTGCGCCGCGGGGCCGTGGCGCTCGTTCTGTTCATCGGCATGGTGGCGATCGCCACCGGACTGTGGCGCGCCACGCCGGGATCGCTCGTGCCCGACGAAGACCAGGGATACTACATCGCCGCGGTGTTCCTGCCCGACGGCTCGACGCTGGAACGCACCGACAGGGTGGTGAGCGAGGTGCTCGATATCATCAAGTCCAACCCCGCCAACGAGAACGCGGTGGCCTTTACCGGCTTCGACTTCCTCGGCGGGAGCTTTCGCAACAGCGCCGCGACGATCTTCGTCACGCAGAAGCATTGGGACGAGCGGCAGATCGCGACGCCGCAGCTCGTGGGCGAGTTCTTCATGAAGACGGCGCACATCAAGGAGGCTCTGGTGCTCGCCTTCGGGCCGCCTCCGATCTTTGGCCTTGGCAATGCCGGCGGTTTCGAGTTCTACCTGCAGAATCGTGGCGAGGGTGGTGCCGGACGGCTCTTCGAAGTGACGCAACAGTTGCTCGGCGCGGTGGCCAAGGATCCGATGTTCGGGCAGGTCAACACGCTATGGCGCGCCAATGTGCCGCAGCTCTACGTGGAGACCGACCGCGAGAAGGCGAAGACGCTGGGCGTGCCGGTGGACGAACTCTACAACACGCTCGCGGCGACGCTCGGCACATTCTACGTCAACGACTTCAACAAATACGGCCGCACCTGGCAGGTGCTGATGTCGGCCGAACCCGCTTACCGCAAGCGACCCGACGATGTCGGCGCGGTGTACGTGCGCTCGGATCAGGGACGCATGGTGCCGCTGTCCTCGCTCGCGAAGGTGAACTACTCATCCGGTCCGGATTCGCTCGAACGCTTCAACAATCTCCCGGCGGTGAAGATCTTCGGCTCGACACAGCCCGGCTACAGCTCGGGCCAGGCGATCGAGCGCATGGAGAAGATCGCGCGCGAGACGCTGCCGCCGGAATTCAGCTTCGACTGGGGCGGCGCCTCGTTCCAGGAGAAGCGCTCCGGCGGCACGTCGCTGCTCGCGCTGGGTCTCGCGGCGCTCATGGTGTTCCTCATCCTCGCCGCGCAGTACGACCGCTGGTCGCTGCCGCTCGCCGTGCTGCTCGCGTTGCCGTTCGGGACGTTCGGCGCGCTGGCTGCGATCGGCATCAATAATCTGCTGCCGATGCCGTACCACCTGGCGCAGGGCGTGCCATGGCTGCAGGGGCTGCTCTCACCGCTTGCCGGCATCGCCCGGCTCTCCAACGACGTCTATTTCCAGATCGGGCTGGTGACGCTGCTCGGCCTGGCGGCGAAGAACGCGATCCTGATCGTCGAGTACGCGGTGTTGAAGAAACACGAGGGCTTCACCACCTCGGCCGCCGCGATCGAGGCCGCCCGGCTGCGTTTCCGGCCAATCCTCATGACCTCGCTCGCGTTCATCCTCGGGGTCATGCCGCTTGCGCTTTCGACTGGTGCCGGAGCCGGGGCACGCCACTCGGCCGGGACCGGCGTGATGGGCGGCATGCTGGCGGCGACGTTCCTCGCGATCTTTTTCATCCCGTGGTTCTTCAAGATGATCGTGGACCGCAAGCTCTCGGATGCGCGGTCGACGGTCGAGATCGAGGACGAGGTCCGGCATCACCGTGAAACGGCGCAGCGTGCAGCCCGCACGCCGCACCACCACCCCCTGGCGACGGGAGGCGGCGATGCGGGCTAGACTTGTTGCTTTCGCCGCCACTGCGGCGCTAATCGCCGGTTGCGCGGTCGGTCCCGCGTACGAGCGCCCTACATCGGAACTTCCGGCGGCCTGGAAAGACGTTCCCTTCCAGGGTATGAGCGCAACCGGCGATAGGTGGTGGACGCTGTACGGCGATCCGTCGCTCGACAAGCTCGTCGACGAGGCGCTCGCGCACAACCAGAACCTCGTGCTGGCGGCGGCACGCCTTGCCGAAGCGCGCGCGTTGGCACGCGTGGCCGATGCCGCGCTCGTGCCGTTAGTGGACGCCACCGCGCAACGCGACCGCCTGCGCTCGTCCGAGCGCTCGTCGTTTCCGCCGCCGCCCGGCATCCCCATCGAGCGCAACACCTACCGCGCACAGATCAACATCGCTTACGAAATTGACCTGTGGGGGCGTCTGGGCAGCGCCAGCAGGGCCGCCTACGCCGATCTCCTTGCAAGCGAGGCTGCGCAGGAGACGGTGCGCATTTCGCTCGTGACCGACACGGTGCGTTCTTATTTCGGGCTGCTCGCGCTCGACGCGCAGATCGAGGCGACCCGTCGCTCGCTGGCCCTGCGCGAGGACAATCTCCGGCTGCAGTCAATCCGGCAGCAGGCGGGGCTCATCGGCGACTTCGACCTGCGGCAGCTGGAAGCGGAAGTGGCGGCGGCGCGCGCGCAACTGCCGGCGCTCGAGCGCAGCCGCACTGCCGAGGAAGCGGCGCTCGCGGTGCTGCTCGGCCGCAGTCCGCGCGGCATCACCGAGGATGCCATCGCGCGGCCGCCCGAACGCGGCGAGCCGCCGGCGCCGGTCGTGCCCGAGGGCTTGCCCGCGGACCTGTTGCTGCGGCGGCCGGACGTCGTCACGGCCGAGCAACGCCTGATTGCCGCCAATGCGCGCATCAGCGCGGCGCGTGCGGCGCTGTTCCCGCGCATCACGTTGACCGGCTATCTCGGCAGTGAAAGCGCGGCGCTCGCGGATCTCCTTTCGGGTCCTTCGCGCATCTGGCAGCTCGCGTTTGCGCTCGCGCAGCCGATCTTCCAGGGCGGAAGGCTCTTCGGCGAGATCGAGGCGATCGAGGCTCGCGAGCGCCAGGCGCTCGCGCAGTATCAGAACACGCTGCAGGAAGCTTTCCGCGAAGTGCGCCAGGCGCTCGCCGCGCAGACCCGCTCCCGGGAAATCTTCGAGGCTGAAAGCGCGCGTGCTGCGGCCCTGAGGGACGCGCTGCGCCTTGCCCGCATCCGCTATGAAAACGGGCTCGTCAGCCAGCTCGAGGTACTCGACGCCGAGCGCAACCTGCTCGGCGCGGAACTGAACCGCCTGGAGGCGCTGCGCGCCCAGCGCGCGGCGGTCGCCGATCTCGTCAAGGCGCTGGGCGGCGGATGGACTGGCCTTGATCCTGTCGCAGCCGTGCGGAAATAGCACCACGTCTCGTTGGGCGGCCACCACTGCAGAGCCGAGCGGGGTCGTACGCTTACTTCCGTTATCGTCTCGCCCTTGCTTCGGGCGTGGTTTGCGTAAGGAATTTGTCGGAACGAAGGGCGGCAAATTCCTAACGTGCGATGATCGAGTAATCCACCGCGCGCCCGATGCCGCGGCGGAATCCTTCCAGGCGCAGCACCTGTCCCGGCGTGATGTTGGCGAGATTGACTTCGGGGCCGAAGGTTTTCACCAGATCGGCGTGCTGCTGCGGGAAGCGGTAGGGATCGGCCTCGATCAGCAGGCGGTCGAACCACGGTTGCGCCTTGAGCGCGGAAATCGCGTCGGGCCGCGCCGCCACCAGCATGTCGAAGTCGCTCTGTTCGACAATCAGATGCTCGACACCATGGCGTCCGACGGCTTCGACGACCGCGCCCAGTTCGTCGATCGCGAGTGGTTCGGTCGGATTCTTGCGGCCGAACTCGTACTTGATGTAGATGCCACGCTTGCGGAAGCGCTCGATCATGCGGGCGCGCTCGTCGGGTGTGAGCGAGACGTAGTTCTCGGAGATTTCCAGTCCGCCGATGTCGAGGTCGAGCAGCAGCCGTTCCAGGCCGTCGAGTTCGTTCTTCTGCCACGCGTACTCAAAGAGAATGCCGCCGGCGAACGGGGTCACGCCGTAATCGCGATAGGTGCGTGCTGCGGCCTTGACGATTTCCGGCGGCAGCAACAACGCATTGAGCGCATAGATCTTGGCGTAGTCGATGTATTCGGCGCACGCCTCCAGTACGTTGCGGATGCCCTCGGGCGCGCCGGTCCAGCCGAAAGTATCCGGACCGAAGTCGATCATCGAGGTGATGCCGCGCGTGCGCGGCTTGGCGGAGCGGGACGGGAGGGAGAGCGTCATGATTGGGGCTTCGAGGCGGCGGGCACGTAATCGTCCGGCGCACCGGGCGGTATCGGCGGGTGAATTTTGAGACTCTGCTGGAATTCATGGATGAGTACGCGCAGGGGCCGGCGCACCCAGCTTGCCTGGGTTCCGACGTCGGTTTCCTCCTTGGGGTCCTGGACGAGGTTGAAGATCCATGGCGTCTCGAGGTGGTTCGGTCCCGTGTTGGGTTCGGGCTCCCACACGATGTGCATCTTCCAGTCACGCCACTTCGCTGCGCGCAGTTCGTCCTTGATGTAATAGACGAAGCCTTCACGGTTCGATTTCGCCTGCCAGCCGCGGAAGAAATCGAGCTGGTCCACGCCATCGAGAGGCCGGTCCGCGGGAACACTGGCGCCAACGATGCGCGCGAGCGTCGCATAAAGGTCGGCGACGTGCACGATCTCGTTCGACACGCCGCCCGCGGAAATCTCGCCCGGCCAGCGGATCAGGAACGGCGCACGCAATGCACCTTCCATCGCCGTGTGATAGGTGCCTCGCCACGGACCCGCGGTGCCGCGCCATGGGCGGCGAAACTCGGGTCCGTTGTCGCTTGCGAAGATTACGAGCGTGTCGGTCGTAATCCTTAATGTGTCAAGCGCATCCAGAATCTGTCCAACGTGGTGGTCCATTTCCACCATTGAGTCAGCGAAATCCCCGGCGCCGGTGCGCCCCGCGAATTCATGGTGCGGGATGGTGGGATAGTGTAATTGCGTGAGCGGCAGGTAGGCGAAAAAGGATTTCTGCGCCTTCACCTGCCGGCGCATGAAATCGATCGTGCGTGTCACCAGCTCCGAGTCGATCTTCCTGCGCATCTCCAGGTCATAGACGACGGCGTTCTTCACAGGCTCGCCGTGGCGCCCCTCCATCACGTACGGCATGGGCACCACCGTGGGGTCGAAGCTGGGAGATGCGGTGAACATGCTCTCGTTGGTGGTGCGCGGGATGCCGAACCATTCGTCGAAGCCGCGCTCGGTGGGATAGCGCCCGGGACGGTCGCCGAGATGCCACTTGCCGTAGATGGCGGTGGCGTAATGCTGGCCGGAGATGAGTTGCGCGAGCGTGATCTCCCACGGGACGATGCCCTGCGGCAAGCCCGCGGGCACCGATTGCAGCGCGCCGGTACGGATCGGGTGCCGCCCGGTCATGAGCGCGGAGCGCGTCGGCACGCAGTCGCTCTCGACGTTGAAGTTGGTGAGCCGCAGGCCTTCCGCCGCAAGCGCGTCGATGCGCGGCGTGGGCGCGCCGCGAAGAATTCCACCGCCATAGCAACCCAGCTCACCCCAGCCGAGGTTATCGGCGAGGATCAGAACGATGTTGGGCGATGAAGACTTTCGGCGTTGCGCCATGAGGATCGTGGTGAGCGACGGATCAAGCGCATCCTAGCACGGCGGCGGGTGGGCTTTCTGCGATAATGTCCGGTACGCCCTTGACAAGAAGTGATGCGCGCGAAGTGCCAGCGCAAAGCGCTTGGCATGTCGATTGCTTCGGTAGCCTGGGCTTCGGGGTGAGATCAATGACGAGAAAATTCACGCTTGCGGTACTGATCTTCGGACTGTATTCCGCGGTGTTTGCGCAGAGCTGGCCGACGCGGCCGATTCGCGTGCTGGTCGGTTTCGCGCCAGGCGGGACGACGGACGTGTCCGCGCGGATCGTGAGCGACATCGTATCGAAGGAACTCGGGCAGTCGGTAGTAATCGAGAACCGGCCCGGAGGCGCAGGAAGCATCGTCATCGAGACGCTCATCCGCGGCGCCGCGGATGGACACACCATCGTCATCGGGTCCGATTCGTCCTTCTACCAGCCGGTGTTGAGACCGTCGCTGTCCTACCGGGCCGAACGTGACCTGCGCCCGGTCACGATCCTGACCAACCAGCCGATCGTGATCGCGGTTCATCCCGCGCCCGGGTGGAAATCCATCGCCGACCTCTTGAAGGCGGCCAGGGCGCGGCCCGGGGAAATCTCGTATGCGCTGTCATCCGCGACCGGCACCCAGGCCGTTGCCGCCGGCGTGTTCTTGCAGATGGCCAAAGTGAAGATGGTGGGCGTCCCGTACAAGGGCGGCGGTCAGGCGGTCGTGGACCTGGTGAGTGGGCAGGTACCGGTCGCCGTGCTCGGCTCCGCACCCCTCGTGCCACAGGCGAAGGCGGGCAGGATCAGGCTGATCGCGGTGACGTCCCGGGCGCGCGCCAAGGCGCTTTCCGACGTGCCAACGCTTGCCGAATTGGGATTTCCCGACATGGACATGTCACAGTGGTTCGGCGCGGTTGCGCCCAAGGGCGTTCCGGACGGGGTCGTGGCCCGGCTTTCGGCCGCCTTCAACAAGGCGCTCTCGGATCCCAAGATCGTGCAGCGGTTGTTCAATACCGGCCTGGATGTGGTGGGTGGATCGCCAGAGGAGATGGGGCGGCGCATGAGCGTTGAAACCCGCATCTGGGCGAAAGCCGCCAAGGAAGCCGGACTTGGTGAGAAGTAATCCGCGCCGATGCGCGCGGGCCTTCTGGAAAGCCGGCTGATGCGAGGAATCGCCGACTTTTCCGGATCGAGGGAGATCGTATGAGCGCGAAGCGTCCCAATATCCTGCTCATCACGTCGGACCAGCAGCGCGCGGACTGCAATGGCTTCGAAAACCCGCGCATCCGCACCCCGCATACCGACGGCCTTGCACGCGCGGGCACGCGCTTTGCCGCGTGCATCACGCCCAACCTCGTATGCCAGCCCTCGCGCGCGTCGATCCTGACGGGGCTGCTGCCGCTGACCCACGGCGTATGGGACAACGGTGTCGATCTCGATCCACGGGTTGGTGAGCAGGGGTTCGCAGGCACGCTGGCGCGCGCAGGCTACCAGACGGCATTCATCGGCAAGGCGCACTTCTCGACCAAATCGACCTTCGCGCCGACCGGCACACCGGAATGCAACAAGAGCCAGGCGCAATACGGGCCGAACTGGTTCGGCCCGTATATGGGATTCGAGCATGTCGAATTGTGTGTCCTGGGTCATCTTCATCGCACGCGCAAGCTCGAACGCCCGCCGGTGGGTCATTATGAAAGATGGCTGGTGGCGCGCGGCAGCGACGAGGAAGGCATCAAGCGCTGGGCGCAGGACACCCGCGCCGGCACCGGCGCGGCACAGACCTGGTATTCCGCGCTCCCGGTTGCCTGGCACAACACCACCTGGGCCGGCGACCGCGCCATCGACTGGCTCGTGCGGCAGAGAGACACGCGACAACCGTTCTGCGCCTGGGTGTCTTTTCCCGACCCGCACCACCCGTTCGACTGCCCCGAACCGTGGAGCCGGATGTACGACCCGAAGGACATGGTCCTGCCGGCGCATCGCGTGCGCGACCTGGGGCGCCGTCCGTGGTGGCACAAGGCGTCGCTCGAGAACAAGCCGCAGCTCACCGATCCGGAGATGCTCAAGTTCCGCGCCGAAGGCTCGCGCGTGCCCGACCAGAGCGACGCGCAACTGGCGGAGATGACCGCCAACTACTACGGCATGATCTCGCTCATCGATCACAACGTCGGCCGCATTCTCACGGCGCTCGACGATCTGGGGATCGCGGAGGATACGCTGGTGGTGTATACCACCGATCATGGCGAGATGCTGGGCAATCACGGGCTCTACCTGAAAGGCCCGACGCCCTACGAGGATCTTCTGCGCGTGACGATGGTGGCGCGCGGACCCGGAGTTGCGAAGGGCGCAGCGATCGCCGAGCCGGTGTCGACGCTGGATCTCGCGGCGACGTTCTACGATGCGGCTGGAGAATCGGCGCCGCGGGCGCTGCAGGGCCGCAGCCTTGTGCGGCTGCTCCGTGGCGATGCGGAAACACGCGACCTCGCCTGGAGCGAGTGGCACGTGCATCCCTCGCGCTGCGGGGTGCCGCTCAAGCTGAGAACCGTGCGCACCCGTACGCACAAGTGCACGTTCGAGCTGGAATCCGGCGCCGGTGAACTCTACGATCTCGCCAATGATCCGGGTGAAATGAACAATCTGTTCGACGATCCAGGCTATGCTGCCGTGCGCAAGGAACTCCACGCCATGATGCGCGCGCGGCCGGGAAAGGTGCGCGAGGACCTGCCGGAGCCGATCGGCATGGCCTGAAGGACAATGCGGAATGATGAATGCTGAATTATGAATGCGGGGCGAGATGGTTTCCAGGATAGTGGCCCGATCACCCGGAGGAGGTGACCGAATTTGAGACAGGTTCTACCTCGGTGAAAGTCGCGCTGTTCGTCACCTGTCTCGTCGATCTGATGCGTCCGCGCATCGGATTTGCGGCGCTGAGACTGCTCGAAGCGGCCGGCTGTGATGTCGTCGTGCCCCGCGCCCAGACCTGTTGCGGCCAGCCCGGCTACAACTCGGGAGATCGGAAGTCGGCACTGGCGCTCGCGCGCAAGGTGCTCGGAGAGTTCGAAGAATGCGATTACGTCGTCGCGCCCTCGGGATCGTGCGCCGGCATGATCCGCACGCATTATCCCGATTTGTTTGCGGACGATCCGGCGGCGTTGGGACGGGTCGAACGTTTGTGCGATCGCACCTACGAACTCACCGACTTCCTGGTGAACGTGGTCAAGCTCGAACGCGTGCCCGGTGTCTTCCGGGGGACAGTCACGTATCACGATTCCTGTTCGGGACTGCGCGAGTTGGGAGTCAAGGCGCAGCCGCGCGCACTGCTGGCCAGGGTGCCGGGCCTCGTCGTCAAGGAGATGGAGGAATGTGAAACTTGCTGCGGCTTCGGCGGCACGTTTGCGGTCAAGTTCGGGGACATTTCCTCGCACATCGCCGAACGCAAGTGCGCGAACATCGCGGCGAGCGGGGCGAACGCCGTGGTGCTCGGCGATCTCGGCTGCATGCTCAACATCGAAGGCCGGCTGCGGCGGCGCGGCGACATCGAAACCCGGGTATGGCATGTGGCGGAAGTGCTCGCCGGCACGGGCGACGCATGACGGATGACATGACATACCCGCGCGGCGCGGCGAAACACCCGCCGCAGTGTCGGCCGTGTGACACCGGGAGCAGCACGATGATCAAGGCGAAACGCAGAAGGCGGAAGAGAGAACGCAGAAGTGTTGGGGGCAATTCATCCTTCATCCTTCATCCTTCATCCTTGTGGTAATCCATGCAGGTCACTTCTTCGCAGTTCAAGCAGACGGCGCGGGTCAAGCTCACCGATCCCCGATTGCAGGCCGCGCTCCGGAAGCTGCAAGGTAACTTCGTCAAGGGGCGCGCTGACCGCATTGCCGAACTCGACAACTTCGAGGACATACGCGACGCGGCTGCGGCGATACGCGACCGGGCGCTCGCGCACCTCGATCGGTACTTGGAGGAATTCGAGAACAACGCGACGGCGCGCGGCGCGATAGTGCATTGGGCCGAGACCGCGGCCGACGTGAACCGCATCGTGTGCGAAATCGCAGCGCGCCACGGTGTGCGCCGGATCGCGAAGTCGAAGTCGATGGTTACCGAGGAGTGCGGGCTCAACGATGCGCTGGAAGCAGCCGGTTACGAAGTCGTCGAAACCGATCTCGGCGAGTACATCCTGCAGCTTGCGCACGAGCATCCGTCGCACATTGTGGCACCGGTGGTGCACAAGAGCCGGGACGAGGTGTCGGACCTGTTCGCGGCAAAGCACGGCCAGCCGCGCAAGTCAGACATCGCGGAACTCACGCGCGAAGCGCGGCTCATGCTGCGTCCCCGGTTTCTGGCGGCCGACATGGGGGTCACCGGCGCGAATTTCCTCATCGCGGAGACCGGCTCGACGCTGATCGTGACCAACGAGGGCAACGGCCGGATGGTCACCACGCTGCCGCGCGTGCACGTCGCGATCACCGGCATCGAGAAGGTGGTGCCGACGCTGGAGGATGTCGCGACGCTCCTGCGCCTGTTGCCGCGCCACGGCACGGGGCAAGCGGTGACCAACTACATTTCGCTGACGACCGGGGTGCGCGGCAAGGACGAGAGCGACGGTCCGGAGCATTTTCACGTCATCCTGGTGGACGCCGGACGCACCCGGCTCCTCGGCACGGATTTGCAGCCGATGTTGCGCTGCATCCGCTGCGGCGCCTGCATGAATCACTGCCCGGTGTACCAGAGCATTGGCGGCCACGCCTACGGGTGGGTGTACCCCGGACCCATGGGGTCGGTGCTGACGCCGAGTTACGTCGGGCTCGAAAACGCGCTCGATCTCCCGCACGCGGCGACCCTGTGCAATCAGTGCGGTGTCGTGTGCCCGGTGAAGATTCCGTTGCCCGAACTTCTGCGCAAGCTTCGCGAGCAACAGTTCGAGCGCCGGCTGCGCCCGGCGGCGGAAAGAATGGGGCTCGCGCTTTGGGGACGGATCGCACAGCGTCCAGCGCTCTATGCGTTCGCCGCGCGTATCGCAGCGAAAATCCTCGCATGGATCGGCGGCAGGGAGAAATTGGTCCACAGCCTGCCGTTTGCGGGCGGATGGACCGGGGGCCGGGATCTGCCGGCGCCGGAGGGCAGAACTTTCAGGGATTTGTACGCCAGGAGGGGAGCGACGAGAGAAGAGAGTGGAGAGATCAAGTGAAGCGAACGTCGTCTTTCGTCTTTCGTCTGTCGTCTCTCGTCAGCTCATGAGCGCTCGCGACCGCATCCTGGGCCGGATCCGCGCCGCACAGGGAAAAGCGCCGGTGGCGAGTCCGCAGGAGCGCGCTGTGGTCGCGTCGTACATCGGCGCGCGCGCGCCAGGTCCCTGCCCGAGCCTCGATTGGGATCCCGCCGTGCGGTTTCGCGAACGGGTGCTCGCGCTATCGAGCACTTATGAGGACGTCGGCGCGATCGAGGACGCGCCGCGGGCAGTGGCGCATTATCTTCGCGGGCAGGCCTTGCCGCTCACGGCCGTCTGCTGGCCTGAACTATCCAGTCTCCCATGGCAGGAAGCGGGTCTCGTGGTCGAGACGCGTGCGGCGCGCGGCGACGATCTCGTCGGCATCACCGGCGCATACTGCGCCATCGCCGAAACCGGAACGCTGCTGCTGCTCTCGGGCCCGCGCACGCCGGCGGCGGCGAGCCTGCTTCCGGAGACGCACATCGCGTTGGTGCGGGCGAATTGCATCGTGCATACGATGGAGGACGCATGGGCGCTCGTGCGTGAAGAGCACGGTATGCCGCCGCGCGCGGTGAATTTCGTGTCGGGCCCGTCGCGCACCGCCGACATCGAACAGACTTTGACACTGGGCGCACACGGGCCGTACCGTGTGCACGTGGTACTGGTTCGTTAAAGGCTGCCCGCTGAGCGTTGCGCGGCCACGCGGGGCGCCAGGCCGAGAGCAAGGCGATTGCCGCAGCGGATCAGTCGGCAGGGGACGAACCCCCGGGCGCTGTCCGCTCCGCGATAAGGGCGTAATACAGCTCTGCATAACGCCGGGCCGGGGCCTGCCAGCTGAAGTCCTTGCGCATGCCATTCAACTGCAGCGCGCGCCACGCCGCCGAATCGTTGCGTGCTGCGAGCGCCCGATCGATCGCCCCGTACAATGCGGCTCCCGTGGGCTCGTGAAATACGAAGCCGGTCGCGGTTCCGTCCGCGAGAGTATGGGCGTTGCAGTCGGTAACGGTGTCGGCAAGCCCGCCGGTCGCGCGCACCACGGGCGGCGTGCCGTAGCGCATGCTGTAGAGCTGGTTCAGGCCGCACGGCTCGAAGCGCGAGGGCATGACGAAGATGTCGGCCGCCGCCTCGACCACGTGGGCAAGCGCTTCGTCGTAGCCGATCGTTACCGCGACCTGCCGCCGATATTCTTCCGCCAGCGCGCGCCACACGCGCTCGAGCTCCGGTTCGCCTGCACCGAGCACGACCAGTTGCACGGGATGCGCTGCAAGCCGGGGCACGATCTGCGCGAGCAGGTCGAGCCCCTTCTGCTGCACGACCCGGCTCACGACCCCGAGCAGCGGGATCTCTTCGTACACCTCGAATCCGAAGCGTGCCTGCAACGCGAGCTTGTTGGCGCGCTTGCGAGTGAGGTGGGCGGCGTCGTAGCGCTGCGCCAGCAGGGGATCGGTTGCCGGGTCCCACACAGTGGTGTCGATGCCGTTGAGGATGCCCGAGAGGTGCGGGCTGCGGTGCCGCAGCAGACCGTCCATGCCGCAGCCCAGCTCGGGCGTCTGGATCTCCCGCGCGTAGGTCGGGCTCACGGTGGATATCCTGTCGGCGTAATGGATGCCGGCCTTCAGGAACGATAGATTGCCGTAGTACTCGACGCCTTCGCTCGAGAATGCTTGCGGGGGCAGCCCGAGTGCGGACAACGTGGCAGGCGGAAAGATGCCCTGGAACGCGGCATTGTGGATCGTCATCAGGCTCGCACTGCGGGGCGGGCGCGCAAAGTTGAGGTAGGCGGGCGCGAGCCCCGCCGGCCAGTCGTGGCACTGCACGACATCCGGCATCCAGTCGAGAGGGGTATCCGCGCTGCCGAGCAGCGCCGCGATGCGGGAAAGGAGCCCGAACCGCAGGTGGTTATCAGGCCAGTCACGGCCCTGCCCGTCCTGATAGACGCCGCCGGGGCGCTCGTAACAGGGGGGACAATCGATGAGGAAGAGCGGCGCCGTTGCGGGCAACTCAGCGAAAAGCAGCCGTGCCGGAGCGAAGTCACCATCGAAGTGCAGATCAGCGGCGACCGGCCGTGCCCCTTTGCAGGCGGCACGCAGTCCCGGATAAGCCGGCACCAGGAGGCGCGCGTCGACGCCACTCGCGCGCAACGCCACCGGGAGCGCTGCGGAGACGTCACCCAGGCCGCCGCTCTTCGCCCATGGCGCAAGCTCCGGGGTCACGCACAGCACCCGGGGCGGTTCTCTGGAAGTCATGCAACCCGCGTTGCCTGGGAATCTATCGGGCCCACGGCCGGCAGAGGGCTACAGCCACCGCATCATGCCCATCTCGAACCGGTGGGTGAGCAGCTCGTGATGCGGATAGACGCGGATGCGATATTCGAGTTTGCCGCACAGCTCGGGCGTGAGCTCCGCCACGAACAGATGCTCCTTGCCGCCGCCTGCGGGTCCTGCGTGCTGCAGCCGGTAGGAACGCACGCGATCCTCAGCAAGGTGGCCGGGCCGGCCGATCAACATCTCGACCACGACGTCAGACGGCGCGAGGTTGTCGAGATTGACGGCCACCGCGGCCTGCATCGCCTCGCCAAACCGGATGCGGCGCAGCGCCTCGTCATGCCGCCGCACCGATACGTTGTTCCACGCTGCGCGCACCTTGGCCTTCCATGCCGCCACCTCGCGCGCGCCACCGTATGCCTGCTGCACGTAGCGCTGGCCCTGCTTCGCAGCCGGCACGTAAAAGCGCGCCAGATACTCGCTCAGCATCCGAGCGGTGTTGAAGCGTGGCAGGAGCGTCACCAGCGAGCGCTTGGCCATGCCGACCCAGCCGGCCGAGTACCCGGCCGGGCCGCGGTTGTAATAGAGGGGAATCACGTAATCCTGCAGGAGCTCGTACAGGGAACGCAACTCGTCCTGGTCGCGGCGCTCCGCGCTGGGCGCACCCGTGGCCGGCTTGATCGCCCAGCCGTTGCTGCCGTCATAGCCTTCTTCCCACCAGCCGTCGAGCACCGACAGGTTGATGACGCCGTTCATGCCTGCCTTCATGCCGGAAGTGCCGGAGGCTTCCATCGGGTAGGTCGGGTTGTTGAGCCAGACATCCACGCCGGAAACCAGCCGGCGCGCGAAGTGCAGATCGTAGCCCTCGACGAGCAGGATGCGGCCCTCGAATTCGGGCAGCTGGGAGATCTCGTCTATCTGGCGAATCAGGTCCTTGCCGGGCTGGTCGGCGGGGTGCGCCTTGCCGGCGAAGATGAACAACACCGGCCGCTCCCGGTCGGAGACCACTTCGCGCAGTGCCTTCAGATCATTGAAGAGCAGGGTTGCCCGCTTGTAGGTCGCGAAGCGGCGCGCGAAGCCGATGGTCAGGATGTTGGGGTTGTCGGGGTCCGCGAGCCGCAGCAGGCGGTCGAGATGCGCTTCCGAACCGTGATTACGCCTGATGCGTTCGGCGATACGATGGCGCACCAGGTAGAGCAATTGCGACTTGAGCGACTGGCGCACGCTCCAGAACAGGTGGTCCGGGATCGAGTGCACGCGCGACCAGCACGCGGCATCCGTGAGGCGTTCGCTCCAGCCGTGACCGAGATAGCTGTCGAAAAGATCGTGCCAGTCGGTTGCCAGGAACGTCGGCACGTGCACCGCGTTGGTGACGTAGCCCACGGGATTCTCTTCGGGCTCGATCTGCGACCATAGCGGCGCGCAGATGCCGGCCGAGACGCTGCCATGAATCCGGCTTACGCCGTTGTGGAAGCGGGATCCCCTGACGGCGAGAGCGGTCATGTTGAAGTCCTGCGACTCTCCCACGCGCCCCAGCGCGAGCAACTGATCCATGGCGATCCCGAGATCGCCGCAACAGGACTCGAAATAGCGCTGGATGATTTCCGCGTCGAAGTGATCGTGGCCCGCCGGCACGGCGGTATGCGTGGTGAATACGGTGTTCGCGGCGACCGTCTCCAGCGCGCTCGCGAAGTCGAGTCCATCGCGGGTGAGCGCGCGGATGCGCTCCAGGACCTGGAACGCCGGATGGCCCTCGTTGATATGCCAGACGGTGGGGCTCAAACCGAGTTCACGCAGCGCCCGCACGCCGCCGATGCCGAGGATCATTTCCTGCTCGATCCGCGTCGTCCGATCGCCGCCGTAGAGGCGGTGTCCGATATCGCGGTCATGTGGCCGGTTCTCTTCCAGATCGGTGTCGAGCAGGTACAGCTTCACGTGCCCCGCGTGCGCCTGCCATACCTTCGCGAGCACGGTGCGACCGGGCAGTTCCACGGGGACGCACAGATCGCCGCCACCGGGGCGTCCGATCGCGGTGATGGGCAGGTCCTCGAAATCCGAGTCCGTGTGGATCGCCTCCTGGTTGCCCTGGCTGTCGATCGTCTGGCGAAAATAACCCTGGCGGTAGAGCAGCCCCACGCTCACGAACGGAAGCCGCATGTCGCTCGCCGCCTTGCAATGGTCGCCGGCCAGGATGCCGAGTCCACCGGAGTAGATCGGGAGGCTCTCGTGGAAGCCGAACTCGGCGCAGAAGTACGCGATGAGATCGTGCTCCCCGAGTCCCGTGTGGTTGCTTCGTACCGGACCGCTTTGATAGGTGTCGAATGCTGACAGCACGCGGTTGTACGAGCCGAGAAATGCCGGATCGTCCTTCGCTTCATTGAGGCGCCGTTGATCGACGCGTTTGAGGAATGCCTTGGGGCTATGGCCTACCGCGTGCCACAGCGCCGGGTGCAGACCGGAGAAAAGCGCCCGCGTGGGGCGGTTCCAGCTGTACCAGAGATTGTTCGCGAGATCCTCGAGCCGGGCGAGGCGCTCCGGCAAGCGGGGATTGACTTCGATCTGATAGGTGGTTCCGGGCATGATCGTTGGGTTATCGGCGGCGTCGCGTGCAGCCGACAATATTCTTCAAGCGCGCCGACCGCTCAACGCTGCCCAAAGCGCCGCCGCACAGGGAACTTCTGCCATCCGCGCCACCTCTATCATTATAAGCCATTGCTCCGGCACGGAAAAAACATCGGACCTCTCTCGATAACGGGCATCACGCGACCATTATTGAGATAGGTTCTGCTCCCGGGCATCATCGCGGATTGTATAGACTCGCGCCAGCGGATGGAGCAATCGCCGGGTCGGCGCAGTCAGCGGGCGCATTTGTTCGCGCCGGCAGCGCGCGCTGGTGGATAATGCCGATGGAAAGGGGAACATGGCGCAAAGACGGGATCGGCTGATCGTGGTATCGAACCGCCTGCCGTTCGTATTCCGCTGCGGCGACAATGGACGCTGGCATCTCGAGGCGGGCGGCGGGGGTCTGATAACGGCGCTGCTACCGGTGCTGCGTAACCGCGGCGGCGTGTGGATAGGCTGGCCCGGCGGCGCCGAGGATGCGCCCGACTTGAGCGCCGAACTGGCGGCAGCGGGCGCGGACGCGGGGTACACCTTGCAGGCGGTGCCGCTCACGGCGGAGGAGGTGCGCAACTTCTACGAGGGTTTTGCGAACGAGATCATCTGGCCGCTCTTCCACGACATGCAGCTGCTGTGCAATTTCGACCCGGCCTACTGGCGCACCTACCGGGAGGTCAATCGCAAGTACGCGCGGATCGTGGACGCGGCGGCGAGCCCCCGCGACTTCGTCTGGGTGCACGACTATCACCTGATGAACGTGGCTGCCGATCTGCGCGCGCTCGGCTGCAGATCGCGCCTCGGTTTTTTCCTGCATATCCCCTTTCCTTCGCCCGACATCTACCTCAAGTTGCCCTGGCGCAAGGAACTGCTGGAAGCCCTGCTGCACTACGACCTCATCGGATTCCAGACCACGCGTGACCGGCGCAATTTTCTGCAATGCGTGCGGGTGCTGCTGGAGGATACGGAAATCGAAGGCCGTGGACAGGTTCTACAGGTCGCCGCCGCCGGGCGCAGGGTGCGGGTCGGGCACTTTCCAATCAGCATCGACTTCAATGCCTTCATGGGGCAGGCATCCGCGCTCGAAGTGGCCGCGCGGGCGGCCGAGTTGCACAAGCTGCTGCCCAAACGCAAGCTGATACTGGGCATCGATCGCCTCGACTACACCAAGGGAATTCCGCTGCGATTGAAGGCCTTTCACACGGTCCTGACGCGCTATCCCGAGTTGCGCGAGCGCATCTCGCTGATCCAGGTGGTGGTGCCGAGCCGCGAGGACATTCGCGAGTACACCGACTTGAAGACCGAGATCGAACAGCTGGTCGGAAAAATCAACGGCAGCTTCGTGGATCCGGGAGGCTGGGTGCCGGTGTGGTACGTCTATCGCAGCCTGTCGCGGCTCGATTTGCTCGCGTATTACCGCGCCGCAGACATCGCGCTGGTGACGCCGCTGAGGGACGGGATGAATCTGGTGGCGAAGGAGTATTGCGCCTGCAGCATCGAGGAGGACTGCACGCTGATCCTGTCGGAGTTCGCCGGTGCGGCCGAGCAGCTCGCGCGCGGGGCGATTCTCGTCAACCCGTATGACGTCGAAGGCGTCGCCGACGCGATTCATCGCGCGTTCCGCATGGGCGAGGAGGAACGGCAGGCGCGCATGCGTGGCATGCGCCGGTCGATCCGCAGGCAGGACGTGTTCTGGTGGGTGGACTCGTTCCTGCGCGCGGCGATCGCGAAGGATCTGCGCGCTTTCCCGGGACTGGCGGGCGCGGGCGACGAACCGCATGCCGAGTACATATCGGTTTGAGGCATCGGGCCGCATGAGGCGTGTGACGCAATCCCGTTCGCGATCGGGCGCGGCAGGCCGGGAGGATTCCCTCACGGACCACGATGTCTACCTTTTCAAGGAGGGCAGCCACGGGCGGCTGCACGAGAAGCTCGGCTGCCACCCCGCGGGCGGCCGTGACGGGGGCGGCGCGCGATTCGCGGTCTGGGCGCCCAACGCAGAGTCGGTTTCGGTGATCGGCGAGTTCAACGATTGGAATCCGGATCGCAACGTCCTGCAGGTGCGCGATGACGGCTCCGGAATCTGGGAAGGCGTCGTCGCCGATGTGGAGCGCGGTGCGCGCTACAAGTACCGTGTGCTCTCGCGCGCCAGCGGCACCGTCTGCGACAAGGCCGACCCGTTCGCGTTCTGCGCGCAGCAGCCCCCGGACACCGCATCGCGCGTCTGGACGCTGGAGTACGAGTGGGGCGACGGCGGGTGGATGGATGCGCGGCGCGCGCGCAACGCACTCGATGCGCCGATCGCGATCTACGAAGTCCATGCCGGATCGTGGAGGCGCAGGGACGGCGAACCGCTCGCTTACCGCGCGCTCGCGCACGAGCTTGCGGACTACGTCCTCAGGATGGGATTTACGCACGTCGAGCTGATGCCGCTTACCGAGCACCCGTTCTATGGTTCCTGGGGCTATCAGACGACAGGATATTTCGCTCCGACCGCGCGCTACGGCAGCCCGCAGGATTTCATGTACCTGGTGGATCACCTTCACCGGAACGGCATCGGCGTCATCCTCGACTGGGTGCCGTCGCATTTCCCGACGGATCCTCACGGGCTCGCTTGTTTCGACGGCACGCATCTCTACGAGCACGCCGACCCCAAGCAGGGGTTTCATCCGGAATGGAATTCGAGCATATTCAACTACGGCCGCAATGAAGTGCGCGGCTTCCTGCTCTCTTCCGCGCTGTTCTGGCTGGACCGGTACCACGTGGACGGACTGCGGGTGGACGGTGTCGCCTCGATGCTCTACCTGGACTACGCGCGCAGGGAAGGCGAGTGGGTTCCCAACCGCTACGGCGGCCGGGAGAACCTGGATGCGGTCGAATTCCTGAGGACGCTCAACCAGGCGGTCTACCGCGATCATCCCGATGCCGTGACGATCGCCGAGGAGTCCACCGCCTGGCCGATGGTTTCGCGCCCGACGTATCTCGGCGGACTGGGCTTCGGCATGAAGTGGAACATGGGCTGGATGCACGATACGCTCGCCTACGTGCGGGAAGACCCCATCCACCGCAGGTACCACCATGGCCGCCTCACGTTCTCCCTGATCTACGCGTTTAACGAGAACTTCGTGCTGCCGCTGTCGCACGACGAAGTGGTGCATGGCAAGGGTTCGCTCGTGGGCAAGATGCCGGGCGACACGTGGCAGCAGTTCGCCGGCCTGCGCGCCCTCTACGGATACATGTGGACGCACCCGGGCAAGAAGCTGCTGTTCATGGGAGGCGAGTTCGGCCAGCGGCGCGAGTGGACGCATGACGGAGAACTCGAGTGGTGGGTCACGGACCTGCCGGAGCATGCCGGACTGCAGCGCTGGATCGCGGATCTGAATCGCTTCTATCGCTCCGAGCCCGCGCTGTTCGAGCTGGATTTTTCGCCCGAAGGCTTCGAGTGGATAGACTGCAACGATGCGGAGATGAGCGTGATCACCTTTCTGCGCAAGCCGCGCGCGGGTGGCGAGGCGCTGATCGTCGCGTGCAACTTCACGCCGGTGCCGCGAACCAATTACGTGGTTGGCGCGCCTTGGGGCGGCGCGTGGCGGGAGTGCCTGAACAGCGACGCGCGCGAGTATGACGGCGCCGGCTGGGGCAACCTGGGGGGAGTCGAGGCGGTCCCGGTGGGCGCCCACGGCCGCCCCTGGTCGCTCAACCTCACTCTGCCTCCGCTTGCCATCGTCGTGCTGAAGCGGCGGCCGCATGCCTGAGCGCGGGAAAAACGGCGCGCCGGTCGATGGCCGAGTGCGTGCGGTCATCGATGCGGTGTTCCCCGCGGTGGACGGCGGACGCTTCGCCGTGAAACGCGCCTGCGACGAGCCCTTGGTGGTGGAAGCGGACTGCTTCACCGACGGGCACGATGCGCTGCGCGTACTGGCGCGCTGGCGCGCCGAGGACGCACCCGCATGGCAGGAAACGGAGATGACGCACGTTGGCAACGACCGCTGGCGCGGAGCGTTTACCGTGGACAACCCGGGGCGCTATCGGTATACCGTCACGGCGTGGGTGGATCATTTTCTGTCGTGGCGCAACGAATTTGCGCGACGCGAGGACCCTGGGGATATGATCATCGCCGCGCAGGTGGGTGCCGGTTTGATCCGGGAGGCGGCCGAGCGTGCCAGGGCTGCGGATCGCAAACGCCTGAACGAGTGGGCGCATCGTCTGACCACGGAAGGCGATGCCTTGAAACTTCGTACCGTCGCGCTCGATGACGAGCTGGCGCAACTCGCGGCGCGTTACCCCGACCTCGCACTCGCCGCAACCTGGCCGGCCGACATGCCGCTCGTCGTCGACCGCATGCGCGCCCGCTACAGCACGTGGTACGAGATGTTTCCGCGCTCGAGCGCGCCGGAGCCGGGACGCCACGGCACGTTCCACGACTGCGAGGCGCTGCTCGCCTACGTGGCGGAGCTGGGTTTCGACGTGCTCTATCTGCCGCCCATTCACCCCGTCGGGCGCGGCATGCGCAAGGGAAAGAACAACACGCTCGGCGCCGGCCCCGATGACGTCGGCAGCCCGTGGGCGATTGGCGCGGCGGAGGGCGGGCACAAGGCAGTGCATCCGGCGCTCGGCACGATCGGGGATTTCCGCAGGCTCGTCGCCACGGCGCATGGATACGGCATCGAAATCGCGCTCGACTTCGCGCTTCAGTGCGCCCCGGACCACCCGTACGTGAAGGAACACCCGCAATGGTTCCGCTGGCGCCCCGATGGCCGCGTGCAATACGCTGAAAATCCGCCGAAGCGCTACCAGGACATCTACCCGTTCAACTTCGAGAGCGATGACTGGCGCGCCCTGTGGCAGGAACTGAAGAGCGTGATGGACTTCTGGATCGGCGAGGGCGTGAAAATTTTCCGGGTCGATAACCCCCACACCAAGACATTTGCCTTCTGGGAGTGGGCCATTGCCGAAATCAAGGGTGCCCATCCGGAGGTCATCTTTCTGGCGGAGGCGTTCACGCGCCCGAAGGTGATGCACCGGCTGGCGAAGCTCGGATTCACGCAGTCGTACACTTATTTTGCGTGGCGCAATACCAGGCACGAGCTCACCGAGTACTTCACCGAACTCGCGCACGGCTCCGGCCGCGAGTACTTCCGCCCCAACGTGTGGCCGAACACCCCCGACATACTCACCGAAGCGCTGCAGTTCGGCGGGCGCCCCGCCTTCATGGCGCGCCTCGTGCTCGCGGCGACGCTCGCCGCGAGCTACGGCATCTATGGGCCGGCGTACGAGTTGATGGAAAACACACCGCGCGAGTCCGGCAGCGAAGAGTACCTGGATTCCGAGAAATATCAGCTGCGGCACTGGGATCGGGAGCGGCCCGACAGCCTGCGCGCGTTTGTCGCGCTGCTGAACCGCATCCGCCGCGAAAATCCGGCGCTGCAATCGGACCACAGCCTGCGTTTTTTCCCCACCGACAACGAACAGTTGATCTGCTACGCCAAGATCGACCAGGCGCGCGACAATGCGATCGTGACCGTGGTCAATCTCGACGCGAAAAACACGCATTCGGGGTGGGTCGATCTCGATCTTGCGGCGCTCGGCATCGACGCGCAGCACCCGTACCAGATGCACGACCTGCTCACCGGGGCGCGCTACCTGTGGGAAGGCGCGCGCAATTTCGTGCAACTCGACCCGGCCCGAGTGCCGGCGCACGTGTTCCGCGTGCGGCGGCGGGTGCACCGCGAGCAGGACTTCGATTACTTTGCATGAGCGCCGAAATCGAATGAACGAACCCGTTACCCAGGCACTTCCGCCACAGATCCAGCCCGAACGGGAGATGCCAGCCGTCCCGGATGCCCTTTGGTACAAGGACGCGGTCGTGTACCAGGTTCACGTCAAGGCGTTCTGCGATTCGAACGACGACGGAATCGGCGATTTTCGTGGACTGGCGTCGAAACTCGATTACCTCCGGGATCTGGGTGTCAACACGCTCTGGCTGCTGCCGTTTTATCCGTCTCCGTTGAAGGACGACGGCTATGACGTCGCGGACTACCACAACGTGCATCCCCAATATGGCACGCGCAATGATTTCCGCTCGATGCTGCGCGAGGCCCATCGCCGCGGGCTGAGGGTGATCACCGAACTCGTCGTCAACCACACCTCGGATCAGCATCCGTGGTTCCAGGCGGCGCGCCGGGCGCCTTCCGGCTCCTCGAAGCGCGACTACTACGTATGGAGCGACACCGATCAGAAATACCGGGGCACGCGCATCATTTTCACCGATTCCGAAACTTCGAACTGGGCGTGGGATCCGGTCGCCAAAGCCTACTATTGGCATCGTTTCTTCAGCCATCAGCCGGACCTCAATTTTGCCAATCCCCGGGTGCTGAAGGCGGTGATCCGCACCATGCGCTTCTGGCTGGACATGGGGGTCGACGGATTCCGGCTCGATGCGATTCCGTACCTGTGCGAGCGCGAGGGCACCAGCAACGAAAACATTCCGGAAACGCATGCCGTGATCAAGCAGGTCCGCGCCGCGCTTGACACGCATTACCACGGCCGGTTGCTGCTTGCGGAGGCCAACCAGTGGCCCGAGGACGTGCGCGAGTACTTCGGCGAGGGCGATGAGTGCCACATGGCGTACCACTTTCCCCTCATGCCGCGCATCTACATGGCGATCGCGCAGGAGGACCGGCATCCCGTGGTGGAAATCATGCAGCAGACGCCCGACATTCCCGACATTTGCCAGTGGGCGATCTTCCTGCGCAACCACGACGAGCTGACCCTGGAGATGGTGACGAGCAAGGAGCGCGACTACCTGTATCAGATGTACGCCGCGGATCCGCGGGCGCGCATCAACCTTGGCATCCGGCGGCGTCTCGCCCCGCTCATGGAGAACGATCTGGACCGGATCAAGCTCATGTACAGCCTGCTGCTGTCCATGCCCGGGTCGCCGATCATCTACTACGGCGACGAGATCGGCATGGGCGACAACATTTTCCTTGGGGACCGCAACGGCGTGCGCACACCCATGCAATGGAGTCCGGACCGCAATGCCGGATTCTCGCACGCTGACCCGCAGCGGCTCTATCTGCCGCCGATCATGGACCCGATTTACGGCTATGAGGCCGTCAATGTCGAAGCACAGCAACGCGATCCGTCGTCGCTCCTCAACTGGACCAAGCGCATGCTTACGATCCGCAAGACGAGCCAGGGGTTCGGTCGCGGCCGGCTCATGTTTCTCAGGCCGGGCAACCGCAAGGTCCTTGCCTACCTGCGCGAACTGGGGGAGGAGGCGATCCTGTGCGTCGCCAATCTGGCGCGATCCGCGCAGCCGGTCGAGCTCGATTTGACGCGCTTTCGCGGACGCGTGCCGGTGGAGTTGATGGGACGCACGAGCTTTCCGCCAGTCGGCGATCTGCCTTACCTGCTGACCCTTCCCGCGCACGGCTTTTACTGGTTCCGCCTCGCCGCCGACGTGGAAGTGCCGGGGTGGCACGAAGAACGCCTTGTGCGCGAGGACCTGCCGGTCCTGGTCCTGTTCGACGGCTGGATGAGCCTGTTCCGTGATCGCGTGGTGCCGTGGCGAATCGGTATGGCGGAGAGGGTGCGCGCCCAATTCGAGCGCGACATTCTCCCGCGTTACCTCGAGCCCCAGCGCTGGTACGCCGCCAAGGGCGAGAAGTTGAAGCGCGCCGCGCTGGCCGACCACGTTCTGTGGCAGTCCGGACCACACCAGTGGCTGATCACGCTGCTCGAGACCGAAGGACCGGCGGAGCCGGCCAGGTACTTTGTTCCACTCGCGCTCGCCTGGGAGGACGGCGAGGAGGAGCGCGTGCGCGGGCTCACGCCGGCGACGGTTGCAAGGGTAAGGCAGCAGTCGAATGTCGGCGTGCTGGGCGATGCCTTTGCCGATGAAGCCTTCTGCCGCGCGCTCGTGGAAGCGATCGGCGCCGCGAAGGAGGTACGTATGGCGCAGGGGGTGCTGCGTTTCACACCGACGCGCGTCTTCGCCGAACTCGCGGGCGGGGATTTCGCCACCCTCGTCGCGAGCCGCCCGCAGACGCAGAGCAGCAATACGATCGTCACGCTGGGTGAACGCCTCTTTCTCAAGGGTTACCGGCGGCTGCGCTCCGGCGTGAATCCCGAGGTCGAGGTGGGCCGTTTTCTCACTGAGCAGGCGCGGTTTCCGAATTATGTGCCGCTTGCCGGCGTACTGGACTACGTCGGCGCGGACGGGACGCCGACGACACTTGCGCTGCTGCAGGCCTATGTTTCCAATCAGGGCGACGGCTGGAGCTACACGCTCGATTATCTGGAACGCTTCCTGGAGCAATGGCGGGACCCCTCGAAGGCGCCGCCCGCGGATGTGCACGGCGCCTACCTCTCGCTCATCCGCACTCTCGGCATCCGCACCGCCGAACTGCACCGGGCTCTTGGCGCGAACACTGGCAACGTCGACTTTGATCCGGAACCGGTCACAAGCGAGGATCTCGTCGCTTGGCGCCGGACCGTGCAGGAGGAGGCAGTGGCGACACTGGAACTGCTCAGCCAACGTCGTGGTGAACTGACATTGCCTGTCCGCAACGAAGCGAAGTCGCTGATGGAGCAGCGCGAAAAGCTGATGGCGCGAATCGAAGCCTGCACCGCGTCTGCGGATGGAACATCGAAAACCCGCTACCACGGCGACTACCACCTCGGTCAGGTGCTGCTTGCAAGAAACGACTTCCTCATCATCGACTTCGAAGGCGAGCCGGCGCGCGGACTGGCACACCGCCGCGGAAAACATTCGCCGCTGCGCGACGTGGCGGGCATGCTGCGATCGTTCAACTACGCGCACTGGACCGCTCTGCGGCGCGCGGTGCAGGCCAACGAGGACGCCATCCGGCTCGCGCCCCTCGCCCGCGGCTGGGAGACCGCCGTGCGGAGCGAGTTTCTCAAGGCCTACGACGAGACTGCGCGCGGCGGCGGGTTCTACGGCTCATTCGAGGGCGCGCACCGGCTGCTCGATCTGTTCGAGATGGAGAAGGCGTTCTACGAACTGCGTTACGAACTGAACAACCGTCCGGGCTGGGTGAGCATTCCGCTGCAGGGCATCCTCGCCCTGGCGGAGCTCGCCTGAAACGCCGCAATTTGCGGCACTCTCAGGAAGGAGGTGGCTATGGAAAAGGTTGACATGTTGTTCGAACCGGTGCGCGCTTTGCTGTACGAGGTCGGGCAGTTTCTGCCGAAACTCGCGTTGGCGCTGCTGGTGGTGACCGTCGGGTGGATGCTCGCGCGGCTGGCGCGGTTCGCCGTGGTCAAGGCCCTGCGCGCGGTGAACTTCAACGTGCTCACCGAGCGCGCGGGGATGGAAGCGTTCCTCCAGCAGGGCGGTATCGAGAGCAGCACCACCGACATCTTCGGCGCGCTCGCCTACTGGGTGGTGATCCTCGCGGCACTCATCATCGCGTTCAACGGCCTCGGCTTGACCTATATCACCGATCTCCTGGGTCAGGTGGTGCTGTTCGTGCCCAAGGTGATCGTGGCATTGCTGATCCTTGCCTTCGGCGCGTATTTCGCGCGTTTCATCGGCCAGACGGTCATCACGTACTGCAGGAACGTCGGAGTGCAGGATGCGGAGCTCCTCGGCCGGCTCGCCCAGTACGCGATACTCGCGTTCGTGGTGCTGATCGCGCTCGACCAGGTGAAGGTGGGTGGCGAGATCGTCCGCCAGAGCTTCCTCATCATTCTCGCGGGCGTGGTGTTCGCGCTTGCGCTCGCATTCGGCATCGGCGGCCAGAAGTGGGCGGCCGGCCTCCTCGAGCGCTGGTGGCCGGGGCCCGGCAGCGAGGACAGGTAACGCACGCGAAAGAGAAGACGGCATGGTCGCGCCGATCACCGCAGTCTGGCCCGGGCAGCCTTACCCGCAGGGCGCCACGTGGGATGGCCAGGGCGTCAACTTCGCGCTGTTTTCCGAGCACGCTGAAAAGGTCGAGCTGTGCATCTTTGACGAGAGAGGCAGGCGCGAGATTCAGCGCATCGCGTTGACGGACTATACCGACCAGATCTGGCATTGTTATCTGCCCGAGGCCCGGCCCGGCCTGCTCTACGGATACCGGGTCCACGGCCCGTACCGGCCAGAAGCCGGATACAGGTTCAATCCCAATAAACTGATGCTCGATCCGTATGCGAGATGGCTGGACGGCGCGATCGCGTGGAGCGATGCGCATTTCGGGTACCGCGTCGGGCACGAGCGGGCCGATCTCTCGTTCGACCGGCGCGACTCGGCGCGAGGCATGCCGAAGTGCCGCGTGGTCGATCCCGCATTTACCTGGGGTGACGACCGCCCGCCACGCGTGCCCTGGCAGCAGATGGTGATCTACGAACTGCACGTCAAGGGTTACACGATGAATCACCCGATGGTGCCGCCTGCGCTGCGCGGCACCTATGCAGCGCTTGCCACGGCGCCGGTGGTCGAGCACTTGAAGCGTCTGGGGGTGACGGCGGTGGAGCTCATGCCGGTGCATGCGTTCGTCGACGACCGGCGGCTGGTGCAAAAGGGGTTGCGCAATTACTGGGGTTACAACTCGATCGGATACTTCGCGCCTGACAACCGCTACTGCGCCAGCGGCCGGCTGTCCGAGTTCAAGACCATGGTGAAGGCGCTGCACGGCGCCGGCATCGAGGTCATACTCGACGTGGTCTACAACCACACCGCCGAGGGCGATCACCTGGGCCCCACGTTGTGCTTCCGGGGCATCGACAACAGCGCGTTCTATCGCCTCGATCCCGGCGAGCCGCGCCGTTACGTGGACTTCACCGGCTGCGGCAACACGCTCAACATGCAGCACCCGCGGGTGCTGCAGCTCATCATGGACTCGCTGCGTTACTGGGTGACGGAGATGCACGTCGACGGCTTTCGCTTCGACCTCGCTTCCGCGCTCGCCCGCGAGCTGCACGAGGTCAACCGCCTCGGCGCGTTTTTCGACGTCGTCTGCCAGGATCCCGTCCTCTCCCAGGTCAAGCTGATCGCCGAGCCGTGGGATCTGGGCGAAGGCGGCTATCAGGTGGGCAACTTCCCGGTCGGATGGACCGAGTGGAACGACAAGTATCGCGATACCATGCGCGCCTACTGGAAGGGCGACAGCGGGCTGATCGGCGAATTTGCGCGGCGCTTCACCGGCTCCAGCGACCTCTACAGCGAAAGCCGTCGCCGGCCGCATGCCAGCATCAATTTCGTTACCTGCCACGACGGCTTCACGCTTGAGGACCTGGTGTCGCACAACGAGAAACACAACGAGGCGAATCGCGAGAACAATCACGACGGGCACAACCATAACCTGTCGTGGAACTGCGGAGTGGAAGGTCCGACCGACGACCCCGCGATCAATGCGCTGCGCGCACGCCAGAAGCGCAATTTTCTTGCCACGCTGCTGCTCTCCCAGGGCGTGCCGATGCTGCTGGCGGGCGACGAGCTGGCACATAGCCAGCGGGGCAACAACAACGCGTACTGCCAGGACAGCGAGATTTCGTGGATCGACTGGGAGCTGGGCCGCGAGCGCGAGCGGCTGCTGCAGTTCACGCAGCGCATGATCCGGTTGCGGCGCCAGCACCCGATTTTTCGGCGGCGCAGTTTCTTCCGGGGCGAGCTGCTCCCCGGCACTGGAATCAAGGATATCACGTGGCTCACGCCGTCCGGCGCCGAAATGGGCGACGACGACTGGAAAAAGGACTACGCGCGCTGTCTCGGCGTCTACATTGCGGGCGAAGCCGTCGCACAGACCGACCTCTACGGCAGGCCGCTCGTCGACGACCGATTTCTCATCCTGTTCAACGCCCATCACGGGGACATTTCGTTCCGCCTGCCGGATTTCGGCAGCGGATCGCGGTGGCTCGCGCTGATGGACACCGCCTACGAGGATGGCCTCGCACGCGACGGCGCTTTCAACGCGGGCAGCGACTATGCGCTGCAATCGCGTTCAGTCGTGTTGCTGCAGGAACAGAAAGCCGCGCGCCGTTGATACGTGTGGAATCGGGCGGTGATAAGGTGAACGGCACCGCGCTCGGCCGGCTAAGCGGACTTGCCGGCATTGCACCCGAATACCACGACATCTGGGGCAGGCTGCACCGTGCCCCGGACGACACGCGCCTTGCCCTGCTGCGTGCAATGGGTATCGTCGCCGATTCCGCAGGGGTGGAAAGCGCGCTCAAGGCGCGCGAGGACGCGCCGTGGCAGCGCGGACTGCCCCCCGTCGTCGTGCAGCGCGAGGACGCGATGCCGTATCGCTGGGCGATCTGCTGCGAGGAGCGGCACGGCAGCCAGGCGCACCGGTGGAAGCTTGCGCTGGAATCCGGAGAAGTGCGCGAGGGCGAGTTCCATCCCTGCGGGCTGGCGCAGCTTGCCGAACGCGCGATCGACGGCGTGCACTATCTCAAGGCGGAATTCGAATGGCGCGAGCGCCTGCCGCCCGGCTATCACCGTTTCACGCTGCAGGGGCCGGATGCAACCCCCTCCCTTCTGGTATTGATCATCGCGCCGGGACGCTGCCACGTGCCGGCGTGTCTCGAAGGTGGAGGCCGCGTCTGGGGTGCGGCGCTGCAGCTTTATGCCGTGCGCAGCAGGCGTAACTGGGGTATCGGTGACTTCACCGACCTGCGCGACGCGATCGAGATCGCCGGCCGCGCCGGCGCGGGCATCGTCGGTGTCAATCCGCTGCACGCGCTTTTTCCCCATGACCCGGACCGCGCAAGCCCCTACAGCCCGTCGAGCCGCATCTATCTCAACGCGCTCTACCTCGACGTGGAAGCGGTACCGGAGTTCACCGAATGCGAAGCCGCGAGGGTGGCGGTGGCCGCACCCGGATTTCAGGCGCGGCTGCAGGCGCTGCGCTGCGCGGAACGGGTGGACTACCGCGGCGTAGCCGAGGCCAAGTTCTCGACGCTGCGCGTCATTTACCGCCACTTTCGCGAATGCCACCTCGTGCCACGCAGCCGCAGGAGCGAGGCGTTTCTCGCGTTCCAGCGCGGCGGCGGCGAGCCGCTATTGCGCTTCGCCCTCTTTCAGGCGCTGCAGGAGGACTTTCACGCGCGTGACGAGGCGATCCGGGGCTGGCCCGCGTGGCCCGAAGCGTATTGCGACCCGGTGTCGCCGCCGGTGCGTGAGTACCTGGCGTCGAACCGCGAGCGCGTCGAGTTCCACGCCTGGCTGCAATGGCTCGCTGACGAGCAACTCGCGGCCTGCGCCCGGCGCGCCGTCGAGCTTGGACTCGGTGTGGGTCTCTACCAGGATCTTGCGGTTTCGGTGGATCGTGAAGGCGCCGACGCGTGGAGCGGGCAGAACGCCCATGCCGCGGCGGCGAGCATTGGCTCGCCTCCTGATGATTTTCACCTGAATGGCCAGAATTGGGGCCTGTTACCGCTCATACCCGAAGCGCTGGCCGAGTCGGCGTACGCTCCCTTCGTTGCCGCGTTGCGCGCCGCCATGCGGCATGCGGGCGCACTGCGCCTGGACCATGTGATGGGCCTCATGCGGCTCTACTGGATTCCGCCGGGCAGTCCGTCTGCCGACGGCGCTTACGTTCATTATCCGCTGTCCGATCTGCTCGGAGTGCTCGCGCTGGAAAGCCGGCGCAATTGTTGTCTGGTGATCGGCGAGGATTTGGGTACCGTTCCCGACGCCGTGCGCGAGGCGCTCGCACCCCTTGGGGTGCTGTCATACCGGCTGCTGCTGTTCGAGAAGGAAGGCGATGGCAATTACAGGGCGCCGGCGGCGTATCCCGCACAGGCGCTTGTCGCGGTGAGTACGCACGACCTGCCTACGCTCAAGGGCATGTGGCTCGGGCGCGACCTCGAGCTGCGCGCGCAACTCGCGCTTTATCCCTCTGCCGAGGAGCGCAAACGGCAGGTAGCCGAGCGTGCGCGCGACCGCAGCCGGCTCCTGATGGCCCTGGAGCGGGAAGGCCTGCTGCCGGCCGGCGTCACGGTGGATCCGGTGTCGGCGCCGGATATGACGCCCGAACTTGCGCGCGCGATTCATGTTTTCCTCGCCCGCAGTCCGCCGCGCGTGATGATGGTGCAGATGGAAGACGTGCTGGAGCAGAGCGAACAGGTCAATCTGCCCGGGACCACGAGTGAGTATCCCAACTGGCGTCGCAAGCTGCCGCTCGATCTCGAGGACTGGGGCGCGGATGCACGCGTGGCGGCTCTCGCTGAGGCGTTGCGCCGAGAGCGCGGGGCGGGCGCGCAACAAATGCTCTCGAATCAGTCACTTTGACGCGGAAACTTATCCTCCGTTTACCGGTCACATTTGGGGTTTACGCTTCCGCGGCAGAGTCCGGGTTTATGGGACGGAAGAATACTCGCGAGTTCAGTGCCCGCCGTGCACGCTGCGTATAAACACTTTGGGCCGCCCTCACCATCGTTCGCTGCAAGGACCGAATGACGCCATGAGAGTACTGACCGCAAGCCTCGACCTGCACGGATTCCTCGCCCGGATCGCCGCGGCGCGCGAGCGAGTGTTGATGCTTGATTACGATGGCACGCTGGCGCCGTTTCAGGTGCGCCCCGAACGCGCATTGCCGTATCCCGGCGTGACCGGCGCGCTCGGGGAACTGATGAACGATGGCGGAACTCGGGTGGTGATCATCAGCGGCCGCAGCGCCGCCGAACTCGTTCCGCTGCTCGCGCTCGCGCGGCACCCGGAGATCTGGGGCTGCCACGGCTGGGAACGCCTGCTGCCCGACGGCGAGCTCAGGGCGCAGCGCCTGTCGGCGCACGAAGCGGCGACGTTGGAGGACGCAGAGCGTGCGGCACGTGACCTCCCGTCGGGCGGCGCGCGCATCGAGCGCAAGCCGGCAAGCATCGCGCTGCACTGGCGGGGGCTTCCGGCGCTGCATATAGCGCGAGTCCGGAAGCAGGTTGAAGCGGCCTGGTCGGCGCTCGCTGAGCACGACGGCATGGAACTGCTGTCGTTCGACGGGGGCATCGAACTGCGCGCGCGGGGCTGCAACAAGCAGCACGCCGTCAAAGCGGTGTTGTCCGAGACCGGACCGGACAGCGCGATCGCCTATTTGGGTGATGACGTGACCGACGAGGACGCCTTTGCGGTGATGAAGCTCCGCGGCATCGGAGTCCTGGTGCGTCCGGAATGCCGGGAAACGGTGGCCGACGTATGGATACGTCCGCCGCGCGAACTGCTTGCCTTTCTCGGCCACTGGAGGACGGGGAGGAGAATCGCGTGAATCTGCTGTTTCAGGCGTGGCACGCGAATGGGCTCTACGAGTGGACGAATGCCTCGGCGATCGCGGGCGCCGTGCTGTTGGCCCTGATTGGAGCCAAGTCCGTGGCCGTGCGGGGGTCGATGGCGCTCTCCCGGCGCATTACGACCTCCTTCAACGACGAAATCGTGCAGGTGATCGCCGCGACCCGGGTCTGGCTGCTTGCGCCGCTGGCCGTCTACGCCGGTGCTTCGGCGGTCGAATTGCCGGACAAGCTCGATCAGCTGGTGGATACGATTGTGGTGCTGGCGCTCATGCTGCAGGCCGCGGTGTGGGTGAACCGTTTCGTCCGGGGCAGTTTCGAGCGGCAGGTCTCAACGCGCCGAGGTACGGACGGCGAAGGGGTCACCACGCTCACGCTGCTTGGCGTCGCCGCGCGCGCTTTCATATGGGTCATCACCGGGCTGCTGATCCTCAATCACCTGAGGTTCGATATCACTGCCCTCATTGCGGGGCTGGGAATCGGGGGAGTGGCCATTGCGCTCGCGGTACAGAACATTCTCGGCGACCTGTTCGCCTCGCTGTCGATCGTGCTCGACAAGCCCTTCATCGTCGGTGATTTCATAGTGGTGGGCGAGCTGCGCGGCACCGTCGAACACATAGGCATCAAGACCACGCGCGTGCGCAGCCTCGACGGTGAGCTGATCGTGTTTTCCAACGCCGACCTCCTGAAGAGCCGTATTCGCAACTTCAAGCGCATGCACGAACGGCGCATTGCGTTTTCCGTGGGAGTGACCTACCAGACGCCGTATGACAGGGCGGCGCGCATACCAGCCCTGCTTCGGGCTGCGGTGGAAGGCGTCGGGGGAACGCGCTTCGATCGTGCGCACTTCGCGGCGTACGGAGACTTTGCGCTGAAGTACGAGGTTGTCTACTACGTGCTGAGCCCCGAATTCAATGTCTACATGGACGTGCAACAGGCGATCAACCTGGAGATCTTCCGTCGCTTCGCCGACGCCGGCATCGAATTCGCCTATCCGACCCAGACGCTCTTCGTGCAAGGTGGCGTGCCGGCGGCGGCGTGATGACCTCGACGCGTCGCGCCGGGCGCGGGCCGGTCGGTGCCGGTTGACGAAAGCGTGACACAATAGCGTTCATGCGCTCTCGTCCCCGAGCCGTATCGCCGGCTGCGCGGGCGAGGGACCTCATTTTTTGGGCGCGCTCTGGAATGACCACGCTCCTGGCCGACGGGGCATGACCGCACATAATTATCTTCCTTCACTGCCGCTCGCGGCGAGCCCGGTGCTGCTGTTCGGGCTGCTGCTGCTCGCCGGGTTCGCGGGCGGCGAGATCGCGCAGCGCCTGCTCAGGCTGCCGCGCATCACCGGCTACGTTCTCGTGGGAATTGCCCTGGGGGCGAGCGGATTGGGCGTGATCGACCGCAACGTCGCGCGCGAGCTGCAGATTTTCGTGGACATCGCGCTCGGACTGATCCTGTTCGAGCTCGGACGGCGCCTCGATTTCGACTGGCTGCGGCGTGACCTCTGGTTCGCCGCAACGGCCGTCGCCGAAAGCGTGTTGTCCTTCGGGTGCATCTACTTCGCGCTCATCTATTTCGATATCGAGCCGCTGTATGCGGCGGTGGCGGCGGCGATCGGCGTGTCCACGTCGCCGGCGGTCGTGATGCTCGTCGCCCAGGAACTGCGCGCCGAGGGCCAGGTAACCGAGCGCGCGCTCAACCTTGTCGCTATCAACAGCGTTGCCGCCTTCATGCTCGCCACCATCCTGCTGTCGTGGCTGCACCATGAGTACCGCGCCGGATGGATCACGGTGGTATCGCACCCTCTGTATCTGCTCGCGGGGTCGGTATTGCTGGGCTACTTCCTGTCGTGGGCGGCGATCCTGAGCGCGCGCTGGCTCGGCAAGCGCGAGGAACTGCAGACCGTGTTGCTGCTCGCGCTCATTCTGCTCGGCGTGGGTGGTGCCGTGGCGCTGAAGTTCTCCGTGTTGCTCGCGCTGCTTGCTTTCGGCGTGATGGTGAAGAACATGGACGAAAAATACGACCTGATGGTGGTCGACAGCGGCCGGGTAGGGCAGATGTTTTTCGTCGTGCTGTTCGTCGCGACCGGAGCCACGCTGCAGTTGAGCGAGTTCATGGCCGGTTGGGCGATCGGCATCGCTTTCATACTGGCGCGCTTTGCTGGCAAGTCGGCCGCCGTGCTGGGACTTGCCTACTTCAGCGGGGTGCGGCGCGGCAGCGCAGGGTTGCTGGCGCTGGCGTTGACACCGATGTCGGGACTCGCGATCGTGATGATGTACGGCGGGACGGGGCTTTATCCGGATTTCGCCGCAAGACTGGCCGCGATCGTGCTGCCGGCCGTGCTGATACTCGAACTCGTCGGGCCGCTCGCGGTGCATTTTGCGCTCCGGACGGCCGGCGAGGCTGGTGAAGGCGCCGCATGAGCGAAGACGCGATGGACTTCAAGCCGTCGGCGGCGTGTTCGATCGGCGTCGAGCTCGAAGTGCAGATACTCAATCCCCGCGACTACAACCTTGCGCGCGATGCCGCGGACCTGCTCGGGCTGCTCGACAAGACGCCACACCCCGGGGCGGTCAAGCCCGAGATTACGGAAAGCATGGTGGAACTCAACAGCTCGGTCCACCACTACTACGCCACGCTGGCCGACGAACTCGGGAAGATCCGCGATGCGGTCGCGCGGGCGGCGGCGCGGCTTAACCTGCGCATCGCCGGCGGGGGATCGCATCCGTTCCATAAATGGGCCGAGCGGCGCATCTATCCCACGGAGCGCTTCAAGCACCTCCTCGAGGTTTACGGTTATCTCGCCAAACAGTTCACGATCTTCGGCCAGCACGTGCACGTCGGCGTGCCGAACGGCGACGAAGCGCTCTACCTCGCGCACATCCTGTCGCGTTACGTGCCGCACTTCATCGCGTTGTCGGCGTCCTCGCCCTACCAGCAGGGCGAGGACACGTCCTACCAATCCTCCAGGCTCAATACAGTGAGCGCGTTTCCGCTCTCGGGCCAGGTGCCGTTCGTACAGTCCTGGAGCGAATTCCTGGATTACTTCAGCCGGATGCGCGCGTTCGGCATCGTGGAGAGCATGAAGGACTTCTACTGGGACATCCGCCCCAAACCGGAGTACGGCACGGTAGAGATCAGGGTGTTCGATACGCCGCTCACCGTCGAACGCGCCGCGCTTCTCGCCGCGTACGTGCAGGCGCTCGCGCGCTACATTCTCAACGAAAGGCCGTTTCCACCCTCGCGCGACATGTACGAACTCTACAACTATAATCGCTTCCAGGCATGCCGTTACGGACTCCAGGGCAAGCTGGTGGATGCCTACAGCCGGAAACACGAGCCGATACGGGACGACATACTCGACACCCTGCGGGTGATTGCGCCCCACGCGGGTGCGCTCGGCTCCGGCGACGCGCTGGCGCAGCTCGCGGAGAGCATCGAGGCGAACCGCACCGACGCGGTGTGGCTGCGTGAAGCGTACCGTAGCCGCGGTTCGCTCAACGACGTGGCGCGCATGCAGAGCGAACTGTGGATGGGCAAGGCACTGCTCACGACTTGAGACGATGTTTCAGGAAAGCAATCTGCCGCAACCAGCGCCGCAGCCCGGACCGCTGAAGATCGGCGTCTCGCCGCGCTTCCTGCGCAGGGTCCCGCCGCAACTCGGCTTCAGGGGCAAGACCCTGCAGTACCTGGAACAATCGGTCGCGCACTGGCTGATGACGGCCGACGCGCTGGTGTTCATGATTCCGTCGATCGAGGGCGGCGGCTTGCTGCGCCGGAGCAGCATCCGCGTCGCCGACTACGTGGCTGAACTCGACGCCCTGGTGCTGCAGGGCGGGGCGGACGTGAGCCCGCTCACGTATGGCGAGCAGCCGATCAGACCCGAATGGAATGGCGATCGCATCCGCGACATGTATGAGATCGACCTCCTGCAGGAATTCGTCGCCGCCGGCAAACCGGTGCTCGGCATCTGCCGCGGATTGCAACTCATCAACGTCGCCTTCGGTGGCACGCTCTATCAGGACATCGACGCCCAGCGCGGCAATCCCCGCGTCCACCACAACCCGGAAGCCTACGACCAGAATTTCCACCGGATCGCCTTCACGCCAGACTCGGGTCTGGCGCAACTCTATCCGAATATCGGCACCGTTAGAGTGAACAGCATCCATCACCAGGCGGTCAAAACGCTGGGGAAGGACCTGGTCGCGGAAGCGATGTCGGTTCCGGACGGGATCGTGGAAGCCATACGCTGGCAGGGGGCGAGTTTCGTGGTGGGCGTTCAATGGCACCCGGAGTTTCACGACCCCGCCAATCCCGATCTGCTGGACGGCAATGCGCTCTTGCTCGCATTTCTCGATCAGGCGGAAAAAGTGCGCGATCGCCACGCCGGGTTACCGGCCGGGCCGCCACCTGCTCTGCAACGAGGCTAGAATGCATGCGTGCACCGGTATATGATGGTCCGGTGCTGGATCGGTGGGTGGCTATGTACCGCGTGCTTGCGTTGCTGTGTATTTCGATGCTGGCCGGCGCCTCGACCGCCGTGGCGGCTGATGCACCACAGCCTGTCGTGGTTCTCAGCCTCGTGGGGGCGGTCAGTCCGGCGACTGCCGACTATGTCGTGCGCGGCCTGAAGAAGGCGGCGGACCGGGGGGCGGGTCTCGTCGTGCTCAAGCTCGACACCCCCGGCGGACTCGATACCTCGATGCGCGGCATCATCAAGGCGATCCTCGCCTCGCCGGTACCGGTTGCGACCTACGTGGCGCCAGAGGGCGCGCGGGCCGCGAGCGCCGGCACCTTTATCCTCTACGCCAGCCACATCGCGGCGATGGCTCCGGCCACCAACCTCGGGGCTGCAACGCCCGTGCCGATCGGCATCGCGCCCAGTGGCGAGCCCGACAAACCGGCCACTAAACCCAAGACGGGAAAGCGCGGCAGCAAGACTGAAAAGCAGGAGGACGACGCCAAGGGCGACGCTGCGCCCAAGGGCAATCTGACGCAGAAGCAGATCCATGATGCTGCCGCCTACATCCGCAGCCTGGCGCAACTGCGCGGCCGCAACATCGAGTGGGCCGAGCGGGCGGTGCGCGACGCGGTGAGCCTGTCGGCCGACGAGGCGCAGCGCATGAAGGTGATCGATATCGTCGCGGGCGGGGTGCCCGATCTGCTCAAGCAGGTGAACGGACGAAAAGTCACGATACAGGGCGTGGAGCGCACGCTCGCGACGGACGGCGCCGAACTGGTCGCGATCGATCCCGACTGGCGCAGCCAGGTGCTCACCGTGATCACCGATCCCAGCATCGCGCTGATCCTGATGATGATCGGCATCTACGGACTCATATTCGAGTTCTCGAACCCGGGATTCGTCGCCCCCGGCGTGATCGGCGCGATCTGCCTGCTGCTTGCGCTGTTCGCGTTTCAGTTGCTCCCCGTCAACTACGCCGGGCTCGGACTGATCCTGCTGGGGCTCGCGTTCATCGTCGCGGAGGCATTCCTGCCCAGCTTCGGTGCACTGGGCATCGGCGGTGCCGCGGCATTGATCATCGGTTCGGTGATCCTGTTCGAGCCGCAGGAAGGCGGCTACCGCGTCCCGCTGCCGTTCATCGTGACGCTCGGCGTGGTGAGCGCCGGGATCGTGTTCTCCATCGTCGCGATGGCGGCACGGGTGCGCAAGCGCATGGTCGTGAGCGGCGCCGAGTACCTGCTTGGCGCGCCGGGTATCGTGCTGGAGGACATGCAGGCGGAGGGATGGGCGCGCGTGCAGGGAGAGCGATGGCGTATCGTGAGCGGTGCGCCGCTCGAGCGGGGGCAGGCTGTACGCGTGGTTGGCATTGACGGATTGACACTGCACGTCGAGCCGGCTGCCGCGCAATCAATCGGAGGTGCGAGATGATCTGGGACTTTGGCATCGGCGGCGTGGTGATTCTCGTTGCGATCCTCGTGGTCGCGTCGTTTCGCATCCTGCGCGAGTATCAGCGCGGCGTGGTGTTCATGCTGGGCCGCTTCTGGAGGGTCAAGGGCCCGGGGCTGATCGTCATCATCCCCGGCATCCAGCAGATGGTGCGGGTGGATCTGCGCACGGTGGTGATGGACGTGCCGACCCAGGACGTGATCACGCGCGACAACGTGTCAGTCAAAGTCAACGCCGTCATCTATTTCCGCGTCATCGACCCGCAGAAGGCGATCATCCAGGTCGAGAACTTCCTTGAGGCGACAAGCCAGCTCGCGCAGACCACGCTACGCGCCGTGCTCGGCAAGCACGAACTCGATGAACTGCTCGCCGAGCGCGACAAGCTCAACATGGACATCCAACAGATCCTGGACGCGCAGACCGATGCCTGGGGGATCAAGGTGGCGAACGTCGAGATCAAGCACGTCGATATCGACCAGTCGATGGTGCGCGCCATTGCCCAGCAGGCGGAGGCGGAACGGACCCGGCGCGCCAAGGTGATCCACGCCGAAGGGGAGTTGCAGGCCGCCGAGAAGTTGCTGCAGGCGGCTCAGATGCTGGCGCGCCAGCCGCAGGCGATGCAGTTGCGCTATCTGCAGACGCTGGGGAGCATCGCCGGCGACAAGAGCTCGACCATCGTGTTTCCGGTGCCGCTGGATCTGCTGGCGTCCTTCATGGAACTTGCCAAGTCGAAGGCGAATACCCCGGGCTGATGCAACACGGTTTCGTGCGGGCGCCTGCTCAATCTGATTCAAGTGCCGCCGCGGCGATCTCCACAAAGACGCTTTTACGCCGATGCGGTCGGGTAAAGGAGCGAGCCATGTCGTGTGACGGAGGGCGTGTGCGTGCCGGCTGGATGGTGGCGGCGCTGCTGGCGGCCGTCGCGATGCAATCCTTCGCGGCCGAGCGCGGGAGCGTACCGGTCGTTTCCGGCGGCGTGGGGGAAGACTCGGTGGCGCGCTTGCAGGCGCGTGAAAAGGAGTTCAACCTCAAGCTCGTGTTCGCGCTGGTCGAAGGCAATTACCTGGCGGACGTGGGTGTGACGATCAGCAACGCGGCAGGGAGGAGGCTGGTACAGCACGTGACCGACGGGCCGATATTCATGGCGCGACTGCCTGCGGGGACCTACGTGGTCACCGCGAGCTATAACGGCAACGCGCAGACAAGGACGGTTACGTTGCGCGGTGACAGGCTGCTTACCGAGTACCTGCGCTGGCCGGGCGATCCGCGGGTCGATTTTCCCGGTCCCGTGGACGGACGCAAGGGCGAGACCGCGCAGCGTCCCGGCGCCGCGACCACGGCCGTCGCGCCTCGGCAAGACATGGCTCCGGCGGGGATTGCATTTATATCGGGCGGCATCGGCGAGGCGGCGCAGGCGCGGCTTCTCGCGCGGGAGAAGGAATTCAATCTGAAGCTCGTGTTTACGCTCGTCGAGGGTAACTACGTCTCCGACGTGGGCGTTGACGTGAAGGACGCATCGGGCAGGACCGTGATATCGCACGTCACCGAGGGGCCATTCTTCCTCGCCAGGCTCCCGGCGGGCACCTATTCCCTGACGGCGGCCTACGGCGGGCAGAGCCAGGCACGCAAGGTGACCGTCGTGGCCGGACATCTGCGCACCGAATACCTCCGCTGGAAGAGCAATCCCCAGGCCGACACCGTGCTGCCACCCGAGCGTTGATCGTGGGTTCACGGGTAGGCGCCCAACTTCGCCGCGGGTGAGCGATCGCGGGTGCGCCCGGGCATCGGTGTTCCGATGCGCATGCGAAGGCGAGCTGCGGCGCGGCATCGCTCGGCTGGATCTCCTGTAAACCTAATGGAGCAATTGATCTCTGTCTGGCTCCAGTTCGTCCTGTGCGTGGCGCTTATCGGCGTTGCCGGTGTGCGCCTGTCGCGCTACGGCGACATCATTGCCGAAAAAACGCGCACGGGCGGGACGTGGATCGGGATGGTGCTGCTCGCAACCGTCACCTCCCTGCCCGAGCTGGTTACAGGTGTGAGCGCAGTGACGGTTGCGGACGTTCCCAACATCGCAGTCGGCGACGTACTGGGCAGTTGCGTGTTCAATCTTGCGATCCTCATCGTGCTCGACTTCCTGCACCGCGACGAATCGGTCTATACACGGGCCAGCCAGGGACACATCCTGTCGGCTGCGTTCGGCATCCTGCTCATCGGCATGGTGGGTTTCAGCCTGCTGCTCGAGCAGCAGGGCCGGATGGGCAGGGTCGCCCACGTCGGCTTCTACACCCCTGCCATCGTCCTGCTCTACCTCCTCGCGATGCGCACCGTTTTCCGTTATCAAAAGCACGAGATGGCGTCGTTTTTCGAACAGCGCGCGGATCGTTATCCCGGCGTGACGTTGCGTCAGGCAGTGCGCGGTTACGCCATCGCGGCGCTGGTCGTGCTCGCGGCAGGAAGCGGGCTGCCGTTTGTTGGTGGCCGGATGGCCGAAGCGATGGGATGGCACGAGTCTTTCGTGGGGACGCTCTTCGTGGCGTTTGCGACTTCCGTGCCGGAACTGGCGGTGACCCTTGCGGCGCTGCGCATCGGGGCCCTCGACATGGCGATCGGCAACGTTCTCGGCAGCAATCTCTTCGATATCCTCATCATAGCCGTGGACGACGTTTTCTTTGTGAGGGGATCGATACTGGCGCACGTGGCGTCGGCACATTTCGCTTCCGTGATCTCCGCGATGATGATGACCGGCATCGTCATCGTCGGGCTGCTCTACCGCCCGCGCCGCAGGCTCTTCAGGACCGTGGGCTGGGCGAGCCTTTTTCTGCTCGCCATCTACCTGGTGAACGCGTGGGTGCTGTACCAGCATGGCCAATAACACGTAATGGCCGGCGTGCGTGATGCTAGAATCCGTGCCCTCGGATCGCGGAGGACAAGCAAGTGAGATATGCGAGCACGGTTCGCGCGTACCGCCTCGGCGCGGGCGCGCGCTTGCTTTTCGGCGCCTGTTGTACGCTTGCACCGGCGACGGGGTGGGGCGCGGTCGAGGGGCCGGCTGTGCTGGGTATTCCCGTGGACTTCATCCTGTTTGGCGCAACCCTGATCGGCGTCGCGCTCTTCCACCATCATACCTTGCGCGTCGCGCTCACGGGCCTCGCAGTCATCACCGTATACAAACTCTTCTTCACCGGTTTCAAGTCCGGGCCGGGCCTTGCGGGACTCGCCGTGCACATGCAGCACGAGTGGGTGATCCTCACCAATCTGTTGTGCCTCCTGGTGGGCTTCGCGCTGTTGTCGCGCCATTTCGAGGAGAGCCGAATTCCGGACGTCTTGCCGCGCTTTCTGCCCGACGACTGGAAGGGCGCTTTTTTTCTGCTTGTCATCATATGGGTGCTGTCGGGATTTCTCGACAACATCGCGGCAGCCCTGATCGGCGGCACCATCGCGGCCAGCGTGTTCAGGCAAAAGGTGCACATCGGGTATCTGGCCGCGATCGTCGCGGCCTCCAATGCGGGCGGCGCAGGAAGCGTGGTCGGGGACACGACCACCACCATGATGTGGCTCGACGGCGTGAGTCCGCTCGCCGTGCTGGATGCCTACGTCGCGGCGTTCGCGGCGTTGCTCGTCTTCGGGATTCCGGCTGCGCTGCAGCAGCACCGATACTCGCCCATCCGCAAGGATCCGCAGCGAGGCGTGCACGTGGACTGGTATCGCGTGGGGATCGTGGCGGCGATCCTGGTTTCAGCCATCGCGACCAACGTGACCGTCAACCTGAAGTTCAAGCACCTCGCGGATTATTTCCCGTTCATCGGCGTCGCGGTGTGGGTAGCGATCTTTGCTTGCGTGCCGTTGCGCAAGCCTGAATGGAAGCTGGTGCCGGAGGCGTTCAAGGGGAGCATTTTTCTGCTGTCGCTGGTGACGTGCGCCTCGATGATGCCGGTGGAAAAACTGCCGGCTGCCTCCTGGCCGACGACGCTCGGACTGGGTTTCCTCTCCTCGATCTTCGACAACATTCCGCTCACTGCGCTGGCGCTGAAGCAGGGCGGCTACGACTGGGGCATGCTGGCGTTCGCGGTCGGCTTCGGCGGTTCGATGATCTGGTTCGGTTCCAGCGCCGGCGTGGCGGTGTCCAATATCTTTCCCGAAGCGAAATCGGTGTGGCAGTGGCTGCGGCACGGCTGGCACATCGCCGTCGGCTACGTCGTCGGGTTCATGGTCATGCTGGTGCTGGTGGGATGGCATCCGCAGGAGAAGCACAAAGTGTCCGCCATGGATTCAATGCTCCCGAGCGGCGTGGTCGGCGCACGGCTTGGTGGAGGAACCCCCCCGGCTCCGCCGGCGTCAGGAAAGTTGTTCCGCGGCAGCTGATGCCGCGATACCTGCCAGGAGGAAAACATGCTAAAGGCGCTTGTCCCAATCGATGGATCCAGGAACTCGGTGCGCGCGATCCGGCACCTGATCGATCTGGTCAGGGAGCGCGAACCGATGGAAATCCACTTGCTCAATGTCCAGGAGGCCGCCGATGCCTGGGAGGTCCGGCGGTTTCTGAAGGCCAACGAAATCCGCCGCCGGCAACTGGAACACGGCAAGCAACGGCTGAAGGACGCGGAGGCCCTGCTCGACCGCGCCGGGATCCGTTACCAATCGCACGTTCTGATCGGCGATGTTGCGGCCACCATCGCGCGGTTGGCCAAACGTCAACGCTGCGACAAGATCATCATGGGGACGCGCGGCATGGGAACGGTGGGCAGCCTCATCCTTGGCTCGGTGGCGACCAAGGTGATACACCTTTCGCAGATTCCGGTCACGCTCGTCAAGTAGAACACGGGGTTGCACCGGGCGCCGGGCTTGATTTCGCCCGGGGGGGGGTATACGATTGCCACGCAGTAGCATGGCATTGCGAATCGTGAAATGCTCCCCGCGAACCGGCCCCACTCAATGCCATGCCGCACGAAGCTGAGTAGCATTACCGGAAGCCTTCCCCTGTAACCAGCCCATTGGAGGAGAGAATGACAAACAAGTCAGTCACGGATAACAGTGCCGACAGCAAATCTAGCTCGTCCCGCCGCAAGTTCCTGACAGGCGCGACCGCCGTGGCCGCGACATCCGTGCTCGCAGCGTGCGCTCCGGAGGCGCCGAAGCCCGCGCCCAAGGCCGAAACCAAGCCAGCGGCGCCGGCAGTGGCGGTGAAGCCTTCTACCATCGTGCTCAAGATGCAGGGGGCATGGGGCGCCAAGGACATCTTCAACGAGATGGCCGAGCAGTACGTCAAGCGCGTCAACGATATGGCTGGCGGGCGCCTGCGCATCGACTACCTGGTCGCCGGCGCGGTGGTGAAGGCGTTCGAGGTGATGGACGCCACCAGCAAGGGTGTGCTCGACGCAGCCCATTCCGTGCCCGTGTACTGGTACGGCAAGCACAAGGCGGCGTCGCTCTTCGGCACGGGACCGGTGTTCGGCAACGACGCGCACCACACGATTGCATGGTTCTACGAGGGCGGCGGGCAGGCGCTCTACAACGAGCTGGTGCAGAAGACCCTGGGACTCAACGTGGTTGGCTTCCTGAATTTCCCGATGCCGACCCAGCCGTTCGGCTGGTTCAAGAACCCGATCAAGAATGCGGCGGGGCTGAAAGGCCTCAAGTACCGCACCGTGGGCCTCGCGGCCGACCTGTTCCAGGCGATGGGCGCGAAAGTGACGCAGCTGCCGGGCGGCGAGATCGTGCCGGCCCTCGAGAGGGGCGTGATCGACGCCTTCGAATTCAACAATCCAACCTCGGACATGCGATTCGGCGCTCAGGACGTCATCAAGAACTTCATGATGGGGAGCTATCACCAGGCGTCCGAATGCTTCGAGATCGTCTTCAACAAGACGAAGTTCGACGCGCTGCCTGCCGATCTCAGGGCGATCCTAAGGACCGGCGTCGAGGCGGTGAACTCGGCGAACTTCTGGCTCGCGATGGAAAACTACTCGCGCGATCTGCAGGTCCTGAAAGACAAGCACAAGGTCAACGTGCTCCGCACGCCGGACAGCATCATGCTCGAGCAACTCAAGGCATGGGACCAGCTGACGGCGGAGCTGAGCAAGGACCCGATTAACAAGAAGATCATCGATTCGCAGAGAGCGTGGTACCAGCGCGTCGTTTACTACGAGCAGTTCAACGCCGCCAACTATAAGCTCGCCTACGAGCACGTGTACAAGACCAAGTTGTTCTGATTGCCCCGAAGCTCCACAGTTTTTCGGATCATGGGGCGGCACCGCGAGGTACCGCCCCATTTTTCTGCAATTTCCGGGTAACCCATGGTCAAGCGATTCATCTACGGCGTCGACCAGCTGAGCAAGACGATCGGCCACGCCTTCGCGTGGTGCATCGTGATTCTCACGCTGGGCACCTCGTACGAAGTGTTCGTGCGTTACGCACTGAACAATCCCACGAGCTGGGCGTTCGACTTCAGCTACACGATGTACGGCGCCATGTTTTTCATGGCCGGGGCCTACACGCTTTCGCGCGGCGCGCACGTGCGGGCCGACATGTTCTATCGCCTGTGGCAGCCGCGCACCCAGGCGGCGATCGAGTTGACGCTCTACATCCTGTTCTTCTTTCCGGGTATCCTTGCCCTCGTGATTTCGGGCTGGAGCTACGGCTTTGACTCGATGAGCATCCGCGAGGTGAGCGTCAACAGTCCGGCCGGCGTTCCCATCTGGCCGCTGAAGATGCTGATTCCCTTCGGCGCGGGGCTGCTCGCGCTGCAGGGTGTAGCCGAGGTCCTGCGCTGCATCGTCTGCCTCCGCGAGAACCGCTGGTCGCCGCGCCTGCATGACGTCGAAGAGCTGGAGAAGCAGCTGATCGAGCAGCATGCAAGAGCCGCGATGCAGGAGACGCAGCAGGGAGCGGCGCGATGAGCGGTCCGGTGATCGCCCTGATCATGCTGGGGATCCTGGTCCTGACGATCATGATCGGATTTCCGGTCGCCTTCACGCTGATGGCGCTGGGGGTGGGATTCGGTTATTACGCGTATTTCCAGGCGGGCCAGGCGTTTTTCGACAACCGGGTGTTCTACCTGCTCACGCAGAACACCTTCACCGTGCTGAACAACGACGTGCTGGTGGCGGTTCCGCTGTTCCTGTTCATGGGCTACATGATCGAGCGCTCCGGCATTCTGGACAGCCTGTTTTTCAGCATACAGGTCGCGCTCAGGCGCGTTCCCGGGTCGCTGGCCATCGCGACGCTGATCACCTGCGCGCTGTTCGCCACGGCGACAGGGATAGTCGGCGCGGTGGTGACGCTGATGGGGCTGCTCGCCTTTCCGGCGATGCTCAAGGCCGGCTACGATGTCCGCCTCGCCTCCGGCGTCGTGTGCGCCGGCGGCTGCCTGGGCATCATGATCCCGCCGTCGATCCTGCTGATCGTGTACGGCGCCATGGCCGGCCTGTCGGTCGTCCAGTTATACGCGGCAGCGATCTTCCCGGGGCTGCTGCTCGCCGGGATGTACATCGTGTTCGTCACGATCCTGGCGATCGCCAAGCCGAAGCTTGCTCCGCGCCTGCCCAAGGAGCAGACCGACGTCCCGACGTTGCAGGTGGTCGCGATGCTGGCCAAATCGTTCGTGCCGCTTGCGGGCATGGTGATGTGTGTGCTGGGAGCGATCATGTTCGGCCTGGCCACGCCGACCGAGGCCGCGGCAGTTGGCGCCCTTGGCTCGGTAATGCTGGCGGCGGCTTACCGCCAGTTCACGTGGGGGCGGCTCAAGGAATCGGTGTACCTGACCGCGCGTACGTCCGCGATGGTGTGTTTTCTTTTCGTCGGCTCGGCGACCTTTGCCGGGGTGTTCAGCTATCTCGGTGGCGAGGGCATCATCAAGGAGTTCGTGCTTGACCTCCAGCTCAACCCGGTGACGTTCCTCATCATTTCACAGTTCATCATTTTCCTGCTGGGCTGGCCGCTCGAGTGGACCGAGATCATCATCATCTTCGTGCCGATCTTCCTGCCGCTGTTGCCGCACTTCCAGATCGATCCGCTGCTCTTCGGCATCCTGGTGGCGCTGAATCTGCAGACGGCGTTTCTGTCACCGCCGGTGGCGATGGCCGCCTACTACCTCAAGGGCATCGCGCCGCCGCAGGTGCTGCTCACGGAAATCTTCTGGGGCTGCCTGCCGTTCCTGTTCATCGTGCTGGTATCGATGCTGGTGGTGTACGTGTGGCCCGGGATTTCGCTCTGGCTGCCGCGCGCGATCTACGGCAACTGACGGGATGGATACCTCGCGGCTTAACTGGCTCTCGGCGGCGGACATGGCGCGCGCGGTGCGCGACGGCGCAATAAGCGCAGTGGAACTGGCGGAGGCGTGTCTTGCGAGGGTGCGGGAAGTCGATGCCGAAGTACAGGCCTGGGCCTACCTGGATCCGGAACACGTGCTCAGACAGGCACACGTGCTCGACGACCAACGCCGGCATGGCATGGCAGCCGGCCCGCTGCACGGGGTGCCGGTCGGGATAAAGGACATCATCGACACCGCCGACATGCCGACTGAGGACGGAACGGTGCTGCACGCCGGTCGCATGCCCGACAACGATGCGACGGTGGTGTCGTGGCTCCGGGCTGCCGGCGCGGTCATCATGGGCAAGACCGTCACCACGGAGCTCGCCACTTACTCACCGGGCAAGACGCGTAATCCGCACGACCCGGGGCACACTCCCGGCGGCTCATCGAGCGGCTCAGCGGCCGCCGTCGCGGCCGGAATGGTGCCGCTCGCGATCGGCAGCCAGACCAACGGCTCGGTGATCCGGCCCGCTGCGTTCTGCGGCGTGTACGGCTTCAAGCCGACGCACGGACTCGTGCCGCGCCACGGCGTGCTCAGGCAGTCGCGGACGCTCGATCAGCTCGGCGTGTTCGCGCGCACCATCGAGGACGTGGCTCTCGTAACCGAGCAGCTTGTCGGTTACGACGGGCGCGACCCGGACACGCGGCCTCGTGCGCGATTTCCCTTTGCGTCCGTGGCTGCGGATGAGCCACCGCTCCCACCGTTGCTTGCATTCGCGAAATCGCCGATCTGGGAGCGCGCCGAGGAGGAAACGAAAGAGGCGCTGGCGGAACTGACTGCGGAACTTGGCGACCGTGTCGAAGAGCTTGACCTTGGAGACGCGGCACGCGAAGCATGGGACTGGCACCGAACCATCATGGAAGCAGAGATGGCGGCGAGCTTCGACCTTGAATGGGAAAAGGGGCGCGACCGCCTTTCGGACTCGCTCCGGAACCAGCTTGCACGCGGACGGGAAGTCCGGGCCCTCGACTATCAGAAAGCGCTGGCTCGTATCCCGCTGCTCAACGACGGTTTCGAGGAGATCTTTCTGCGCTACGATGCGATCCTTACGCCCGCTGCAGCGGGCACGGCGCCGGAAGGTCTCGGATCGACGGGCGACCCGGCATTCTGCACGCTGTGGACGCTCGCCGGGATGCCGGCGCTCAATCTGCCGCTGATGCGCGGCGCGAATGGCCTGCCGCTCGGCGTCCAGCTTGTCGGCGAGCGGGGAAGCGACGCACGCCTGCTGCGCACCGCGCGCTGGCTCGTGGCGCATGTCGCAGCGAGCTGATACGGGAACAGGAGAGCGATATGCCATTTAAGATCTTCGCGGGTGTCGTCGCAGTGCTGCTACTCGTCAGTTTCGTCATGCCGTATGTGCTGAAGATGAAGGACATCGCGCTCGCGGTCGTCGTCATGATCGGCGTTTCGATGATGGCTGTCGACCTCTGGCAGTCGCTGAAATCGAAAGAGGACTGACCGCAATCGGCGGCGCATCCGCGCGCGAGCAAGGCGCGGCACCCGGCGCCTCCGGCTGATTCAGCACCGTTATCGAGAGGGTCACGAGTCCTGTGCCGGCCGCCGCACCCAGCCTGAGGTGGCTGGTATTCGCTCTCGGCGCAGCGGCGTTCTTCCTGTCGTTTTTTCACCGCGTTGCCCCGGGCGCGCTCGCGGAGGAGCTCACCGCCTCCTTCGCGGTGAGCGGCGCAACACTCGGTGCGCTCGCGGCAACGTATTTCTACGTGTATTCGGCGATGCAAGTGCCGACCGGTGTGCTGGTCGACACGCTGGGTCCGCGGCGCGTGCTGACTGCGGGAGGCGTCATCGCAGGCGTAGGTTCGATCATATTTGGCGGGGCCGAATCCGTCGTGACTGCCGCGCTTGGACGCACGTTGACGGGACTGGGGGTATCCGTCGCCTTCGTCTGCCTGCTCAAACTCAACGCGAGCTGGTTCGAGGAGCGGCGCTTCGCCACAATGAGCGGCTTCGGCAACGTCATGGGAATCGTGGGCGCGCTGCTGGCAACCGCCCCGCTCGCGTGGCTCATCACGGTGGTGTCGTGGCGCAGCGTATTCGTGGCAATCGGCATTGCGTCCCTCGGGGTGTCCGCCGCGACGTGGTTCCTGGTGCGCGACCATCCGGAATGCGAAGGGTTGCCTCAGGGACGTCCGGCGCCACCGCAGACCGAACGGTGGTGGCAGGGCCTCGGAGAAATCATGCGCAACCGGGCGACATGGCCCGCCTTCTGGGTCACGTTCGGCATCTCGGGGAGCTATATGAGTTTCATCGGGCTGTGGGCCGCGCCGTTTTTTCGACAGGCTTACGGCATGTCGGCGATCGCGGCGAACCGGCACACGAGCGTCATGATCGTAGCGTCGGCGATCTCGCTTGCCACGCTGGGCGTGTTGTCTGACCATCTGCGCCGCCGCCGCCTCCTGATCACCGGATCCGCCATGATGTATCTCGGCTGCTGGGCGTCCTGGTTCACCGGCATCGCTCCGGGCCACACCTATCTCATGGCGGCTATCACCGGTCTGTGCATGACCGGCTTTTCGCTGGCATGGGCCTGCGCGAAGGAGGTCAATCGTCCGCGCTACGCCGGGATGGCCATCAGCGTGGCCAACACCGGCGGTTTTCTCGCTGCCGGCATCCTGCAGCCGCTCGTAGGCTGGGTGCTGGATGCGAGCGCCGGCGGCGTGGCGAATGCCACGACCCTGGACCATTTTCGACCCGCACTTGCCACCCTCGCGTCGTTTACCTTCATCGGGTTCGCCGGCTCGCTGTTTATCCGCGAGACGCATTGTCGTAACATTTGGGTGGAGAACGGGCGGTAAGCAGTGAGCAGTGAGCAGTGAGCGGTAAGCAGTAAGCGGTAAGCGGTAAGCGGTGAGTGGTGAACGGTGAATGGTGAACGGTGAATGGTGAACGGTGGATGGCCTGGCGCATTGACGTATTCCAATCAAGGTAGAGAATGAAACCAAAGATACTGGTTACGCGGGAGGTATTCGACGAGACGCTCGCATACCTCGCGCAGGCCTGCGAAGTCGAGTCCAACCAGAACGACGCGGCGCTGACGCCCGAAGCCCTCAGGCAGCGGCTGCGCGACAAGCGTGGCGTCATGTGCTGCCTCACCGACCGTATCGATGCCGCGCTGCTCGCGGAGGCGCAGCAGCTTAAGGTGGTCGCGAACATTGCGGTGGGTTATAACAACATCGACGTGGCGGCGTGCACCGCCCGCGGCGTGATGGCGACCAACACGCCCGGCGTTCTCGATGACAGCACCGCGGACCTCGCCTGGGCGTTGATGCTCGCCGCTGCGCGGCGGCTGACCGAGGTCGAAAGTTACATCCGCGGCGGTGAGTGGACCGGCTGGCGGTTGAAACAATGGCTGGGTGTGGATGTGCATCACGCCACGCTCGGCATCGTCGGCATGGGACGCATCGGGCAGGTCATCGCCAGGCGCGCAGCGGGTTTCGACATGCGCGTCGTCTATCACAACCGGAACCGGCTCGCGCCCGACATCGAGCAGCGGCTCAACGCCGCCTATGTCACGAAGGACGAACTTCTCCGGCAATCCGACTTCGTGGTGCTGCAGGTGCCGTATTCTCCGGAAACGCACCATCTCATCGGGGCGGCGGATCTGAAGCGCATGAAGCCGACCGCGATACTGGTCAATTCCACGCGCGGCGGCGTGGTCGACGATGCCGCGCTGGTCGACGCCCTGAAAGCCGGCACGATCCGCGCCGCAGGCCTCGACGTATTCGAGAACGAGCCCCGCCTTCATCCCGGATTCCTTGGCCTGCGCAACGTGGTGCTCGCGCCCCATGTCGGTAGTTCGACCGAAGCGACGCGCCGTGCGATGGCGATGACGGCGGCGAAGAACCTGGTTGCGGCGCTCGCTGGCGCAACGCCACCCAATCTCCTGAACCCCGAATCACGAGCCACGAGTCACGAGCCACGTACGTGAGGCACGCGCAATGAAACTCGGATTCATCGGTCTTGGCGTCATGGGACGCCCGATGGCGTTGAATCTCATGAAGCACGGGCACGAAATGGGTGTCTACGCGCGGCGCGCGGAGGCGGTGGCCCCGCTCGTGGCGGCGGGCGCGGTGCGCTACGCGACGCCGGCGGAGCTTGCTCCGAATGCGGAGATCACGTTCACCATGGTCACGAATTCGCGCGATGTCGAGGAGGTGGTGCTCGGCGAGCAGGGCGTGATACACGGCGCGCGTGAGGGCAGCGTGCTGGTCGATATGGAGACGATTTCGCCGGCGGTGGCGCGCGCTGTCGCAGCGGCCCTCGAGGCGAAAGGGATCGCCATGCTCGATGCGCCGGTATCCGGCGGGCCGATGGGCGCCGCGCAGGCCACGCTCTCGATCATGGCGGGCGGCAAGGCGGAAGTTTTCGAGCGAGTGAAGCCGCTCCTCGCGTGCATGGGCAAGACGATCTTGCACATGGGTGCGAGCGGCGCCGGACAGATTACCAAGGCGTGCAATCAGCTTGCCTTGCTGGTGAATGCCCAGGGAACGGCCGAAGCGATGACGCTGGCGCATGCCTGCGGTCTCGATCCCGCCAGGGTGCGCGAGGTGCTGCTCGGCGGGGTTGCGGCGAGCCGGGTGCTCGAACTCTTCGGCGAGCGCATGGTCACGCGCGATTTCTCCGCCGGCATCGAGGCGCGCCTCTATCACAAGGATCTTCACATCGCGCTTGGTCTCGCGCATGAGGCCGGCCTCGCGCATGAGGCCGGCCTCGCGGTGCCTGCTGCGGCCCTCACCATGCAGAGCGTCAACGCCCTGATCGGACGAGGGGAGGGCGGGAGCGATCTTTCCGCCTTGATCAAAGTGGTGGAGGGCATGCGAATGCGGAATGCGGAATGATGAATGCGGAACAAATGTTGACGGACGCAGTACTCGATTCATTATTCATCATTCCGCGTTCATCATTCATCATTCGAATGGGCCATCCATGAGCTTCACCACCATCGACCAAGCCACCCCCCGCCTTCAACGCTCGGAGCTGGCCGTGCCGGCCTCGACGACGGCACTGTTCGAGAAGGCGGCGTACTCAGCCGCGGATGT
>Ga0155935_1096_pt1 | contig 46340 bp, 54 predicted proteins | sample RifCSPlowO2_02_FD_107589 | JGI IMG/M metagenome (GOLD analysis project Ga0155935, IMG submission 107589) | Betaproteobacteria bacterium RIFCSPLOWO2_02_64_14
AGCCGGCCCTTGAGTCGCTCGAACGGGCTCGCCTCGGCCGAGCGCTCCGGCAGCCGCTCGTTGCGGATGCGGGGAGGGGCAGTGCGCGCCCGCGGGCGCGCGATGATGCGCCCAAGCTGCTCGATCAGTCGGGTGAGGCGTGCCTCGTTACGACGCAACGTGCCGATTTCGTGCCGTTGCCGCTGGATGTCCTTCGAGATCCCGGCCAACACCCGTTCGCGCGAACGTTTCTCCGATTCCAGGCGCCTGCGTTGCACCGTCTGTTCGGCCGCAATTGCGGCGAGCTCTCGCGCCTGCTGCCCGGCTTCCTGCGCGACCTGCCTGATGCCCGTCAGATTGCGGTCGATGTCACGTATGAGCGCCGCGCGCGCGCGCGATACATAGCCCAGATAATGCAGGTTGCGCGCGATCCGGTTTGGATCTTCGCCGCTCAATATGAGCCGTAAAGGCTCGGGCTGCGCGCCGGTGTACTGCTGGAACAGCAACCGTGACAGGAGCGCCTGCTGCCCCTGGAGCGTCGTCCGGCCCTTGCGCGCCCCGGCATTCAGTTCGGACAGCCGGCGGTTGACATCGCTGGATTGCTGGGCAAGCTCGCGCAGGGCGCGGTTGGCGTCCGAGATGGCGCGCTCCGAGTCCTTCAGCGCGTCGGTCGCCTCGCCGTGCGATTCCTTCGCGCTGGCGAGCCGCTTCTGTAGCGCCTCGATGCGCCCACGCAGGTCGCGCAGTTCCTGCCGTGCATCGGCGGCGGTCCTGGCGGCAGGGGCGGTGCCGGCCGTCACAGCCAGCACCGCCAGCAATGCCGCCTGGATGTGCCGCCGGTTCACACGAATCTGAGGAGGATGCGACCGGTCATGTCGGCGGGCTGGGGCAGCCCCATCATGGCGAGCAAGGTCGGCGCCACGTCCTGCAGCGCACCCCGTCGTTCAATTTGGGCCTTGCGCCCGACATACAGCAGGGGCACGAGATTCAGTGTATGCGCGGTATGCGCCTGGCCGGTCCTGGCGTCGAGCATGGTTTCAGCGTTGCCGTGGTCGGCGGTGATCACTACTTCGCCGCCCGTCTCGCGCATGGCGGGCACCACCCGGCCGATGCATTCGTCGAGCACTTCGATCGCGTGCGTGGTGGCCGCAAGATTGCCCGTATGCCCCACCATGTCGCCGTTGGCATAGTTGCAGATGATCGCCTCGTAGCGCCGGCTCCTGATGGCGTCAACCAGCTTGTCGGTCACTTCGTAGGCGCTCATCTCCGGTTTCAGGTCGTAGGTCGCCACCTTAGGCGAAGGCACCAGGATGCGCTCCTCGCCGGGGTAGGGCGTCTCGACGCCGCCGTTGAAGAAATACGTGACGTGGGCGTACTTCTCGGTCTCGGCGATGCGCAACTGTCGCAGGCCAAGCTCGGATAGGTACTCGCCAAAACCGTTCCGCACGTTTTGCGGGGGGAAAGCTGCCGGGATGCGGGCAAAATCGTCGCCGTATCGGGTGAGCGTGCAGTAATAGCCGAGCCGTGGGGTGCTGCTCGGCACGAAATGCGTGAACCCTTCCGCCGTCAGGGCAAGCGTAAGCTGCCGGGCGCGGTCGGCACGGAAGTTCATGAATACCGCGGTGTCGCCATCGTTCATCTCGACGGGCTCGCTGCCGGCGGGCACGATCGCGGTGGCCTTGACGAACTCATCAGATTCGCCACGGGCGTATGCGGCGCGCAAGCCTGTTACCGCGTCGACGGCGCGGAAATCCGACTTGCCCTGCGTGACAAGGTCGTAGGCCAGCCGAATGCGGTCCCAGCGCTGATCGCGATCCATGGCGTAATAGCGGCCGCAGATCGAGGCGATGCGCGCCGTTTTGAGTGCTGCGCACTTGGCCGTGAGCGCGGCAAGAGACGCTTCGGCGCTGCGCGGCGGAGTGTCGCGCCCATCGAGGAAGGCATGCACGCAGGTTCTTGCGCCGGCCTCGGCTGCGACATCCAGCAGAGCGTGTATCTGCGACTCGTGGCTGTGCACGCCGCCCGGGGACAGGAGTCCCAGGATATGCAGCGTCCGCCCGCCGGCGCGCGCGATTTCCACGGCTTGACCCAGTACCGGGTTACGACGGAACTCGCCCGTCTCCATCGCGTGCTCGATCCTCGTGTAGTCCTGATAGACCACGCGGCCGGCGCCGATATTCATGTGTCCGACTTCGGAGTTGCCCATTTGTTCGCGCGGCAGCCCGACCCATTTCTCGGAAGCATCGATGGTGGTGTGCGGGCAGGTGTTGCAGAGTAAGTTCCAGTGCGGCTTGCGTGCCTGGCAAATGGCGTTGAATTCGCAGTCCTCGCGGTGCCCGAAACCATCGAGTATGATCAGGAGAACGGGTGTTACTTTCATGATTTTCCAGAGTTATTTGTCTTGGCCCGGGCGTGCTATGTATAATTCAGTATATTCTAATATCGCTGCTACCGCCTGGAGTCAATCCATGAGTGATGTCATGGCGCTGCGCGCCACCTTGCTGGAACGCGAAGATCATATCGAGCAGGCGGCGCGCGCCCTGAAAGCGATGGCGCATCCGTTGCGCCTGAAAATCCTGTGCATACTGGGCAACCAGGAGGTAAGCGTGCAGGAGATCGTGGACTGCGTCGGAACCTCACAGAGCAACATCTCGCAGCATCTGGCAATTCTGCGCGAAAAAGGCGTGTTGCGCACGCGCAAGGAAGCCAATCGTGTTTATTACCGCGTCGGTGATGAGCGGACGCTGACCTTGATCGGAATGATGCGTGAAGTGTTTTGCGGCATTGCTGACGCATAACTGCGTGCGGCGCAGCACTCGCCGCGCGGTCGTACGGCGCGCTGCTCTGTTAGAATCCATCGTTTCCAGTTGCTTCGCGGCGGCGGCATCGCAGGGCCACGACAGATCCAGGAGTACGGGTTGGCGCAGTTCATCGCATTCTTGCAGAAGAATCCCTATCACCTCATGCTGTTTGGCGCCGCGGTGGTGACCGGCATGATGTTGATCTGGCCGCTTTTCGGCCGCGCGCTGCGCACCGGCAAGGACGTGAGCGCGCTCGAGGCGGTGCAGCTCATCAACCGGCGCGACGCGGTCGTTATCGACGTGCGCGGGGCGGCGGAGTACGCCGCCGGGCATATCACGAATGCCCGCAATGTTCCCGAAGAGCAACTCAATGACCGGATCAAGGAACTCGAACGCTTCAAGTCCCGGCCGATCGTGGTGAGTTGCGGCACCGGCAGCCGCTCGGTACGGGCCGGGGTGCTCCTGCAGAAGCAGGGCTTTGGCGAGGTCTTTACGTTGCGTGGCGGCATCGCGGCGTGGCAGCAGGCCAGCATGCCGCTTGAGAAATGACGGCGCCGGTGAGGATGTACTGCACGGGGACGTGCCCGTATTGCCAAATGGCGGAGCGGCTGCTGCAGGCGAGAGGGGTGGCCGCAATCGAAAAGATCCGGGTGGATCTCGAGCCTGCCCGGCGTGTGGAAATGGTCGAGCTTACCGGCCAGCGCACGGTGCCCCAGATCTATGTCGGAGCGATCCACGTCGGTGGTTACGACGAACTCGCCGCACTGGACGACGCGGGGGAGCTCGACGGATTGCTGCAAGGCGGCGGGTGAGCTGCCACGAGAAACGGATGCGGGAAAAAACATGAGCGAACAGAGCGCGCCGGTTTTCGGCATCGAAAAGCTTTACTTGAAGGACATGTCGCTCGAGGTGCCGGGGGCGCCGCAGGTTTTCCTGGAGCGCGAGGCGCCGCAGATCGACGTGCGCATTCATGACGAAGCACGTGCACTCGAACAAGAAGGCTTGTTCGAAGTGGTGTTGACGGTAACCGTGACCGCCAAGGTGGGCGAGCGCACAATGTTCCTGGTGGAGGCCGCGCAGGCGGGCGTATTCCAGATCCGCAACGTGCCGCAGCACGAGCTGGGTCCGGTGCTCGGCATCCTGTGCCCGAATACGCTGTTGCCCTATGCCCGCGAAGTCGTCGCGGGCGCGGTGATGCGCGCGGGCTTTCCACCGGTGGTGCTGAGTCACATGAGTTTCGAGGCGGTGTATCAGCAGCGCATGGAGCAGCTCCAGCAGGCACAGGCGGCGCCGGCGCCGACCCATTAGTCGCGGCGATGTCTCGCACGCAATTTGCAGTGACGGGGGCTGTTCTTGCCGTTGCAGCGATCGCTCCGGCGTTCGCGCTCGATTTCCGCTCGGTCGCCGAGCCTGTCGCGATCCTTTACGACGCGCCGTCGGTCAAGGGGAAGAAGCTCTACGTGGTCGGCCGCGGTTACCCGGTCGAGGTCGTGGTGGTGGTCGAGGGATGGGTCAAGGTGCGCGACGCCGGCGGCGAACTGACCTGGATCGAGAGCAAACTGCTCACCGACAGGCGCACCGTCATGGTCAACGTCGCCCTCGCACAGGTCCACGAAAGTGCCGACGACAAATCCCAGGTCGTGTTCCAGGCACAGCAAAACGTGATTCTGGATTTCGTCGAGGCTGCAGCCGGCGGCTGGTTGCGCGTACGCCACCGCGATGGCCAGTCCGGTTTTGTCAAGGCCGCGCAGGTGTGGGGCGCGTGATATGCAATGCTGAATGCGGAATGCAGAATGATGAAACGATCGGAAGGCGGTACGTGCTGATGCGACATTCATCATTCATCATTCATCATTCATCATTCGGATGAGAATCGCAGTACTTGGCGCCGGCGCCTGGGGTACCGCGATCAGCATTGGTCTCGCCGCGCGCCATGACATCACCTTGTGGGCGCGCGACGCCGCGCAGTGCGCGGCGATGCGCGATTCGCGTACCAATCCGCGCTATCTGCCCGGTTTTTCCCTGCCGGCGACTGTCAGGTTGGAATCCGAAATTGCGACCGCCGTTAGCGACTGCGATGTAGTGCTGCTCGCGACGACAACGGGCGGGCTTCGACACACTCTGCAGAGTTTGCGCAGAGCGTCTTGCGCTGCGCCGGCGGTATGGCTGTGCAAGGGGTTCGAACGGGACTCCGCGAAGCTTCCCCACGAAGTTTGCGCGGAAGAACTCGATCACGCCGTCCCGTGCGGCGTGCTTTCGGGACCCAGTTTTGCGGTGGAGGTGGCGCGGGGGTTGCCCACAGCGCTGACCCTGGCAACGTCAGATTCCGGCCTGGCGCAGCGGGTCGTTGATGAGCTGCATGGCCCCCGGTTGCGCGTGTATTCCAGCGACGACGTGGTGGGAGTCGAAGTCGCAGGCGCGGTGAAGAACGTGATGGCGATTGCAACCGGCATCTGCGACGGGCTCGCGCTCGGGTTCAATGCGCGCGCCGCATTGATGACCCGCGGCCTGGCAGAGATGACGCGTCTGGGCGTACGTATGGGCGGACGGATCGAGACCTTCATGGGGCTGGCGGGTATCGGCGACCTGATCCTCACCTGCACCGGCGACCTGTCGCGCAACCGTCGCGTCGGACTGGCGCTCTCCCGCGGAGTGCGGCTGGATGCCGTTCTGTCGGAACTCGGACACGTCGCGGAAGGCGTGTATACGGCGCGGGAAGTCACCCGCATCGCGCGCGAATTCGCGGTCGATATGCCGATTACCCAAGCGGTTTACGGCGTGCTCTTTGACGGCGTGCCGCCGGCGATAGCCGTGAACGCACTGCTGGAGCGCGAGCCCAAGCCCGAGACTAGCTGACCCGCCTGCCCCGCTTGGCCCCTGCGCCACAGCAGCGCAAAGTCGTTGGGTTTGAACCGGTTCACCCCACGCCAGTGGCCTTCAAGCGTCGGTGGTTGGCGCCCGCGGCGAATTCTCATTCGCCAGGCCGCCCTGACGCGCACCCCTATCACGCGCGACAGCACAGGCTTGGACGCACGGCGCGAAATCCCCAAACCACATAAGATCAAACTCTTCTAAGAGAAAAATCGTGCTGCCGCCACGCTTCGTACAACACCACTGCGACAGCGTTTGAAAGATTCAAACTGCGGCTGTCAGAACGCATGGGAATGCAGATCTGGAATTCCAGCTCAAAGTGAGCCATCACTTCTGCAGGCAGGCCACGGGTTTCAGGGCCGAAAACCAAGACATCCCTTGCATGAAAGTCGATGGAATCATAGCGTCGCTTGGCTTTGGTGCTGACGGCAAACATGCGGCGACCGCCGAAGAACCTGCAGCAGGCACGCCAGTCAGCGTGGAGGGTGACTCCACCCAGCGCCTGGTAATCCAGCCTGGCGCGCTGCAACTGCTTGTCGCGTAGCGAGAAGCCGAGAGGTCTTACCAAATGCAGTCCGGCACCGGTGTTGGCCGCGAGTCGAATGATGTTTCCGGTATTGGGCGGGATCTCGGGTTCATAGAGCACGATGTCAAGCATCGGGGATCACGCCTTGCTGGAAACACGCAGGTTTGCCGGGCCGGCGCCGCCAGGCCTGATCGCGTGCTTGAGCGTGCGCGCAGCGCTCCAGCAGGTGACAGTCGAGGCACCGGCGCGTTTGAGCACCCGGCTCACCTCGTTTAACGTCGCGCCGGTGGTGACGACGTCGTCGAGCACCGCGACACGCGCGCCACGCAGGTCGACATCGCACACGAAGGCACCGCGCACGCTTTGCGCACGTGCTTTCCACGGCAGCATCGCTTGCGGCACCGTATTCCGGACACGCCGGCACAGGCGGGTTTCAGTCTTGACCCCCGTTGCACGGCTCACGTGACGGGAGATTTCATGTGCCTGATTGAAACCGCGTTCACGTAAGCGCGTGTCCGACAGCGGCATGGGGACGAGCAAGTCCACCCCCTCGTCGATCAAAGGTACCAGAGCGCTCGCCAGGAACCGGGCCACGACAAGCCTCCCCCCGTATTTCAGCGCGCGGATCAATGCATCGACGGGAAAAACGTAGGCGTAGGGGGCAATCAAGCGGTCGAATCTTGGTGGCGTGGTGAGACACGCCCCGCATATCGTTCCGTCCGGGGTGGGAATGGGTGTCGCACATTGACGGCACAGCGAACCCACCAGACGCGGAAGCCCGGATTCACAGGCTCCGCAGACTGTCCGCGTTCCGGATCGCGCGCCGCATAGCAGGCAGCGCTGCGAGATCCAGTCGTGCACAAAAAACGCGCAGCTGTTCAATTCATGTCCTTCAGAATTTGACAACGCCCGGCCGATAACCGATGATCCAACCCGCTAATCACAATGAATTTTTCCGGAACCTGGGGCTTGGATATGGGGAATCATGCATCCACTAACGAACAGCATGCGCTCCCCGCTGACCTTTCAGGAGCGCCCAACAATCGCTGGAGCGTGGACGCGGTAGAGTCGCTGTTCGCAACGCCATTCAACGATTTGATCTTTCGCGCTCAACAGGTGCACCGGGAGGTGTTCGATCCCAACGCGGTGCAGCTCTCCACGCTGCTGTCGATCAAGACCGGCGGTTGTCCGGAAGATTGTGGGTATTGCCCGCAGGCTGCACGGTATCACACGGGTGTCGATCGCGAGGAGACGCTGACTGTCGAGCAGGTTGTCACCGCCGCGGCTGCGGCGAAAGAACGCGGTGCAACGCGGTTCTGCATGGGAGCGGCCTGGCGCGGCCCCAGGCAACGCGAGCTCGAGCAAGTCATTGAGATGATCAGGGCGGTGCGCGGACTTGGCATGGAGACATGCGCCACGCTCGGCCTGCTGAAGGAAGGACAGGCCGAGCAGCTGAAGGACGCAGGACTCGATTACTACAACCACAACATCGATACCGCGCGCGAGTTCTACGGCGAGATCATCACCACGCGCACGCAACAGGATCGAATCGATACCCTGTCGCGCGTCAGGGCTGCCGGCATCCACGTCTGTTGCGGCGGCATCGTGGGCATGGGCGAATCCCGACGCGCACGCGCCGCGCTGATCGCGCAGCTCGCGAACCTGGATCCCTATCCGGAGTCGGTGCCGATCAACAACTTGGTGCAGGTCGAAGGCACGCCGCTGCACGGGACGCCCAAGATTGACCTGTTCGAATTCGTGCGAACGGTCGCCTGCGCGCGTATCACCATGCCCAAGGCGAGGGTGCGGCTTTCGGCGGGGCGGCGGGAAATGCCGGAGGCGATCCAGGCGCTGTGCTTTCTGGCCGGCGCGAATTCAATCTTCTACGGCGACCGGCTGCTTACGACGGGGAATCCCGAAATGGAGAACGACCAGCTCTTGTTTGCAAAGCTGGGACTGCGCGCGGCGCCGTGACCTCTTTCGGAAGTGGCGGTGGATAACTCAACGCTCAACGTTCAACGCCCAACGCCATTCGCATCGCTTGCCGCCGAACTTGCCGGGCTTGAAACGCGCGGTCTCCGTCGGTCGCGGCGTGTCCTGCAGGGCCCGCAGGGGGCTCGCGTCATGGTGGATGGACGGGAGTCGGTCGCGTTTTGCAGCAACGACTATCTCGGCCTGGCTGCTCATCCGGAGATCATTTCAGCGGCGCGCGCTGCGGCGGCCGACTACGGGATCGGCGCCGGCGCCTCGCACCTCATCCTCGGGCACAGCGAGCCTCACCACGTTCTCGAGCACGCGCTCGCGCGCCACGTGGCGCTGCCGCGCGCCCTGCTGTTTTCGACCGGGTACATGGCGAACATCGGCGCCGTGACGGCGCTCGTCGGGCGCGGGGATGCGGTTTTCGGCGACCGCCTCAACCACGCATCGTTGAACGACGCCGCCATCCTGTCACGCGCCGAGTTTCGCCGTTACCCGCACCGCGACATGGTTGCGCTCGATCGCATGCTCGCGCGCTCGCGCGCCACAAGAAAGCTCATCGTGACCGATGCGGTTTTCAGCATGGACGGCGACATCGCGCCGGTTCCCGAACTGGTCGCGCTCGCCGAGCGCCATGATGCCTGGCTGCTGCTCGATGATGCGCACGGATTCGGCGTACTGGGTCACGACGGGCGCGGCACGCTCTCGCACTTCGGCGTCAGTTCGCCGCGGATCGTCTACATGGGCACCCTGGGCAAGGCGGCTGGCGTGTTCGGCGCGTTCGTGGCCGGAGAGCGCGAAGTGGTCGAAACTTGCGTGCAGCGCGCCCGCACTTACGTCTACACGACGGCAATGCCCCCCTTGCTTGCGAGAGCAGTTCTGCGGAGCCTTGAGCTGATGGTCGTGGAAGATTGGCGCCGTAAACACCTGTTACGCCTCGTCGCGATCCTGCGCGCGGGGCTCGCACGCACCGGCTGGCGACTGCTTGAGTCGCAGACTGCGATCCAGCCCCTGGTGGTGGGTGATAACGCAGGCGCCGTGTCGCTATCACGAAAACTTGCCGAGCGCGGCCTGCTCGTGCCGGCGATCCGGCCGCCGACGGTTCCCGTGGGCACGGCACGGCTGCGCGTTTCCCTTTCCGCCGCACACAGCGAAGACGAGGTGCGCAGGTTGACGGGCGCCCTGACCGAATTACAGTGAATCTGAACGGCGCCGTCACCGGAAGTGGACCCGATGTGGTGTTGATGCACGGTTGGGGGGTAAACGCCGGTGTGTTGCACGGACTTGCAACGGCGCTGGCAGCGCGCTTCCGTGTGCATGCGCTCGACTTGCCCGGATACGGCGCGAGCCCATCGTGCGCGCCCTACTGCCTGCAGACGTTGGTGGAAATGATTGCACGCGATGCGCCGCGTTCGTGCCATGTCGTCGGATGGTCGCTCGGCGCGCTCGTTGCGATGGCATGGGCGCGAGCGGCGCCACGGCAGATCGTGCGCATGGCGCTGCTGGCAGCGACGCCCTGCTTCGCGCGCCGTGACGACTGGGCACATGGCGTGGAAGCGCATGTGCTCGAGGCGTTTGCACGGGATTTGCCGGCCGATTACGAGGGTACGATCGGGCGCTTCATCGCGCTGCAGGTTCTCGGTGACGCAGATGCGCGGCGGGTGGCGTCAGAGTTGCGGCGCCACGTGCCACGCAGCGAGCGGCCTGGCATCGAGGCGCTGAGCAGCGGCCTGCGGATTCTGCGCGACACGGACCTGCGCAACGCACTCGCGCAAATTCCGCAGCAGACGCTGGTGGTTCATGGAGATCGCGATCGATTGATCCCACCTGCGGCCGGCCGGTACGTTGGCCGCGGCATTCCCGGCGCGAGCTTTGAACTGGTGCAGGGCGCGGCCCACGCGCCATTCCTGTCGGACTTGCCGAGGGTCAGCGAACTCGTGACGGATTTCCTGCATGGATGAATCATTCCGCATCGACCGGCGGGCGCTGCGGCGTTCCTTCGAGCGGGCGGCGGCGACCTATGATGCGGCCGCGGTGCTGCAGAATGAGGTGTGCCAACGCATGCTGGCACGGCTGGATTTCGTCAAGCAGGACCCGGCCGTGATTCTCGATGCCGGCTGCGGTACCGGCAACGCGCTGGCGGCGCTCGCGCGACGCTATCCCGCGGCGCGCATCATCGCGTTGGATATTGCGCTGCACATGGCCGAGCGTGCACGGGCGCGCACGCCGCGCTGGCGGCGGCTGTTGGGACGCGCGGCGCCGACCGCTCTTTGCGCAGATGTCGAGCATCTGCCTGTTGCCGCTGCCTCGTGCGCCCTGGTGTGGTCGAATCTCGTGCTGCAGTGGGTGAATGATCCCGCGAGTTCCTTCGGCGAGATGTATCGGGTGCTGTCGCCGGGCGGATTGCTGATGTTCAGCACGTTCGGCCCCGACACGCTGAAGGAACTGCGCTCGGCCTATGACGGGACCGACCGCCATGTGCACGTCAACCGCTTCATCGACATGCACGATCTGGGGGACATGCTCTTGCATTGCGGTTTCGCCGACCCCGTCATGGACATGGAACAGGTCACGCTCACCTACTCTGCAGTGCGCGACCTGATGCGGGATCTCAAGGCTATCGGCGCGCACAATCTTATGCGCGGCCGGCCGGCAGGGCTATCCGGCAGGCGCGGCCTCGCGACCGTAGTGCAGCGTTACGAAGCGTTCCGGCGCGAGGGCAAGCTCCCGGCCACGTTTGAAATCGTATATGGCCACGCGTGGAAACCGCAGCCGCGCCAGGGACCGTCCGGCCGTCCCGTCATCGACATCAGGGCGGAGAAACGGTCCTAGGTGTCCGCTCGTCACTCATCGCTCATCACTCGTCACGGGGTTTTCGTTACCGGCACCGATACGGGCGTCGGCAAGACGCTCGTCGCGTGCGCACTGATTCTTGCCGTCGCCGAGACCGGCAGGCGCGTCGTGGGGATGAAGCCGGTAGCGGCCGGTGCGCAAGCCAACGCGCAGGGCGTGCTCGTCAACGATGACGTCGTGCGGATCATGGCAGCGAGTAACGTTGCCGCGCCTCAAACGAATGTGAATCCGTACTGCTTCGCGCCGGCGACCGCGCCGCATCTCGCCGCCCGCGCCAGTGGCGTCGAGATCGTACTGGAAGTGATACTCGCCGCCTACTGGAAACTCGCGGCGCTTGCGGAGTTTGTCGTGGTGGAAGGGGTGGGAGGTTTCTGCGTGCCGCTCAATGCGCGCGAAGACAGCGCGGATCTCGCGCGGCACCTTGGGCTTCCGGTGCTGCTGGTGGTCGGCATGCGCCTGGGTTGCCTCAACCACACTTTGCTGACAGCACAGGCGATCCGCGCCCGGGGGCTCAGGCTTGCCGGCTGGATTGCCAATCGCATCGACCCGTCGATGGCGGTTGCCGAGGAGAATGTCACAGCGCTGGCCGAGCGCCTGGCCGCGCCACTGCTGGGCGAGATCGAGTTCACAGCGGCCCCGGATCCGCAACGCATCGCCGCGCTGCTTGATTCGTCCCATCTCATCTGAACGCCGCAAAACCACGTGCGTGCTGGCTTAGCGGTGTGCAATTCTGAGGATTGTGCTCGGCTTTCTGGTTGCCTAGAAGGTACAGGGTGTGCTAAATTTCTCGCGGTTTTTTGCTGTTGACGCTTGCGCGCTTGCATAGAGATCAGGGGCGGTGCATTGGACTACATTCTGGGGTGGCAAGCGGGATATACTTACGGCCCGCAGCAATAACTCCCTGTCGTCGTCCGGGTTGACAATAAGTTCACGATACATTATTTAAACAAGGTCGTGGCTGACATTCAGGTTAGAGAGTGAGTAATACGGTATGGTCATAGCAATCGTATTGATAATATTGATCGTTGGCTCTGTCCTTTTTCACTTTCTGAGCCCGTGGTACTTCACGCCGATCGCCTCTAATTGGGGCACGATCGACGACACGATCAGCCTCACGTTCTGGGTTACGGGGGTCGTCTTCGTCGCCGTCAATTTGTTTATGGCTTATTGCGTGATACGCTTCCGTTACCGGAAGGAAAAGCGGGCGGATTACGAACCCGAGAACAAAAAACTGGAGGCGTGGCTTGTCGGATTGACCACAGTGGGCGTCATCGCCATGTTGGCCCCCGGTTTGGCGGTATGGGCGAAATTCGTCACCGTCCCGGAAAATGCGACGGTGATTGAGGCCGTGGGCCAGCAGTGGTACTGGAGCTATCGGTTCCCCGGGAAGGACGGCAAGCTCGGTACGGTCGATTCCCGGCACGTCAGCGATAAAAATCCGTTTGGCATGAATCCCGACGATCCCAACGGACAGGATGACATCCTGATCACAAGTCCGGAGCTGCATCTCCCCATCGACAAGCCAGTCAAGGTGCTGCTCCGCTCTAAAGACGTGCTGCATAATTTCTCGGTGGCGCAGATCCGGGTCAAGATGGATCTGGTGCCGGGTCTGGTCACCTATGTCTGGTTCATTCCCACCCGGACCGGGAACTTCGACCTCCTTTGCGAAGAATTATGCGGCATCGCACACTACACCATGCGCGGCAAACTCATCGTGGAAGAAGAGCGCGCGTTTCAGACGTGGTTAAGCAGCTATCCGACGTTCGCCCAAACCTCGGCTCAGGCTGCCGGCGATGCTGCCGCAGGCAAGCCACTCTATGCGGTGTGTGCTGCCTGTCATGGCGTGCAGGCGGAGGGTAACGCTGCGCTGCATGCGCCGAAACTGAGCGGGCAAGGTGACTGGTACCTGAAACGGCAATTGAAGTATTACAAGCAAGGCGTCCGGGGGGCACACGACAAGGATGTTTTCGGTAAAATGATGGCGCCCATGGCGGCGACGCTGGGTGATGACTCCGCCATCAATAATGTCAGCGCTTATATCAGGACGCTGCCGGATAATCCGGCCCCGGCCACGGTGAAGGGAAATGCGAATAACGGTCAAACGCGCTATGCGACCTGTGCGGTCTGCCACGGTGCTAATGGGCGCGGCATACAGGCGATGAATGCCCCCGGGCTGAAGGGTATGAGTGATTGGTATCTGGTCACTCAATTGAAAAATTTCAAGCAGGGTATTCGCGGCGCCCATCCGCAAGACATGTACGGAGGCCAGATGGCATTGATGGCCGCGATTCTGACCGACGACCGGGCAGTCGATGATCTCGTTGCCTACATCAGCACCTTGAAATGACCGGCCGGCTCGAGCGCCGTATATTATCGTGCTGATGAGACTCAGGCGAATAGCGCATTAATGAAGCAGTAGTGACGAGGAGATTTTGATGGATTACGTTGCGCATGACGCATCGGATTTCGCCCGACCTGCCGAAGTCGAGGAGATGGAACTCTACCATCCGAAGACTTTCATCGGGAAATACATCTGGAGCCAGGACGCGAAAGTCATCGCCGTTCAGTACGCGATCACCGCCATCGGAATAGGGTTGGTGGCGTTGGTGCTGTCGTGGTTGATGCGGCTGCAACTGGCTTTCCCGAACAGCTTCTCCTTTATCGACCCCAGCAACTACCTTCAGTTCGTCACCATGCACGGCATGATCATGGTCATCTACCTGCTCACCGCGCTGTTCTTGGGAGGGTTTGGCAACTACCTCATCCCGCTGATGGTCGGCGCCCGCGATATGGTTTTCCCCTATGTCAACATGGTGAGTTACTGGGTCTATCTGACCGCCGTGCTGTTACTGGTCGCGAGTTTCTTCGTGCCGGGCGGGCCTACGGGCGCCGGCTGGACCTTGTACCCGCCCCAGGCGATCCTCCAGGGCACTCCGGGGGCGACCTGGGGCATTATTTTGATGCTCGTTTCTCTGGCTTTCTTCATCATCGGCTTCACCATGGGCGGTTTGAATTATGTGGTGACGGTGTTGCAGGCCCGCACGCGGGGGATGACGATGATGCGCCTGCCCCTGACGGTGTGGGGCATTTTCACCGCCACCGTCCTGGCGCTGTTGGCCTTTCCCGCGCTGTTCGTCAGCGCCATCATGATGATGTTGGACGTGACACTGGGCACGAGTTTCTTTATGCCCGCCATCGTCTCGATGGGGCAACAGCTTGACTACACAGGAGGCAGTCCGGTGTTGTTTCAACACCTGTTCTGGTTCTTCGGCCATCCCGAGGTCTACATTGTCGCCCTGCCGGCGTTCGGCATCGTCTCCGACCTGATCAGTGTGCATGCCAGAAAAAATATCTTCGGCTATCGGATGATGGTGTGGGCGATTGTGGCCATCGGCGGCTTGAGCTTCATCGTCTGGGCGCACCACATGTACGTCAGCGGTATGAACCCGTACTTCGGCTTCTTTTTCGCCACCACCACGCTGATCATCGCCGTCCCCACGGCCCTCAAGGTCTACAACTGGGTGCTGACGCTGTGGCGCGGCAACATCCACCTCACGGTCCCGATGCTGTTTGCCATCGGGTTCATCTTCACGTTTATCAACGGCGGGTTAACGGGCCTGTTCCTCGGTAACGTGACCGTGGACGTCCCGCTTTCCGACACCATGTTTGTGGTCGCCCACTTCCATATGGTCATGGCCATTGCACCCATCCTGGTGGTGTTCGGGGCGATCTACCACTGGTACCCCAAGATCACCGGGCGCATGCTGAACGATACCCTGGGCAAATTTCACTTCTGGGTCACCTTCGTCGGGAGCTACGCCATCTATTACCCCATGCACTACCTGGGCTTTGCGGGCGTGCCGCGCCGGTATTATGCAATTGGAGGCACGAACTTTATCCCCGAATCGGCGCAAGCCTTGAACGCCAGTATCACCATCGCGGCGCTGATCGTGGGTGTCGTCCAGGTAGTATTTTTGTACAACCTGGTCTGGAGTTATTTCAAAGGCAAGCCATCGGGGAGCAATCCCTGGAGCGCCACCACGCTGGAGTGGCAAACCGCCGACACTCCGCCGAAGCACGGCAACTTTGGCGAGACGTTACCGGTGGTCTATCGTTGGGCATACGATTACAGCGTGCCGGGTGCCAAAGAGGACTTCATACCGCAAAACGTCCCGCCGCGAGACGTCGTCCTCAGCAGCAATAAGACGTAGTCGGCCAGGAATCCAACGACGTGACTATGTTTCATCAATTGATGGCCAAGCCTTGGGTGACGGCCCAGGGCAAGGTCGATGACCTTTACGCGGGAGGCGCATCTTCTGCGCTGGCGAAGCGACTCGCTTTGAGGGTATTTCTTGCAGTGGTCGCGGTCCTGTTCTTCCTTTTGGTTACCGCATATGGTACCCGGATGGCGTACGAGGACTGGCGTCCCGCGCCCCAGGTAAGCCTGTTGTGGGCGAATACGTTGGTGCTGATATTGAGCAGCATCGCCTTGCAATGGGCGCAGTATTCAGTACGTCGGGGGCGGATGGACGCCATGCGAGTCGGCCTGCTTGCTGCCGGCGCTTTCACCGTGGTTTTTCTGTTTGGGCAGTTCCTGGCCTGGCGGCAACTCGCCACGATGGTTTATTTTGACGTAATGAATCCGGCCGTCGCATTTTTTTATCTGATCACGGGAGTGCACGGGCTGCACCTGGTGGGCGGTTTGGTGGCCTGGGGCAGGACCGTCGCCAGAGTGTGGGGCGATTTTGACGTGGGGAAGGTCAGGCAGAGCGTGGAACTCTGTACCACGTACTGGCACTTCCTGCTGCTGGTTTGGCTGGTGCTTTTTGGTCTGCTGTTTACGGGAAATAATTTGGACCTTCTATTGAAGCTCTGCGGGATCAGGTAAACGGGGCCAGGGACATGACACAAGCTCAAGCGATTCAGACAAATCCAGGAGAACCCCTACCTCTGCCTGAGGGCATGCAAGGCATCGTCGCCGACTGGTCCTCCGACCAGAGGGCGTTCAAGAATGTCCCCTGGGGCAAGGCCATGATGTGGATCTTCCTCCTCAGCGATACCTTCATCTTCAGCTCTTTTTTGATCTCGTACATGACGGTGCGAATGTCCGCCACGGAGCCCTGGCCCAACCCCAGTGAGGTTTTCGCGTTGACACTGTTCGGCGAGAAAATCCCCCTCATCCTGATCGCCATCATGACCTTCATCCTGATCAGCAGCAGCGGGACGATGGCGATGGCTGTCAAATTCGGTTATGAAAAAAATAGGAAGATGACCTTTATCCTGTTGCTGATCACCGCGGCATTTGGAGCAACCTTCGTCGGGATGCAGGCCTTCGAGTGGACCAAGCTGATTGTGGAAGAGGGGGTACGCCCCTGGGGCAATCCCATGGGCGCGGCCCAGTTTGGCTCGAGCTTTTTCATGATCACGGGTTTCCATGGCACCCACGTGTCGATCGGCGTGATATTCCTGATCATCGTGGCGATCAAGGTGCTGCGGGGGGATCTGGATCACGAAAGGCCGGGCTTTCTGACCGGCAGGAAGGGAAAATACGAGATCGTCGAAATCATGGGCCTGTATTGGCACTTCGTCGATCTGGTGTGGGTATTCATCTTCGCAGTCTTCTATCTTTGGTAAGGGAAAACATGGCGCACGCAGAAGGGCAGCAACATCCCGTGGCGCACGCAGGAGGGCAACAACATTCCATCGCGCACGCAGAAGGGCAACAACATCCGATCGGCATTTATCTCAAGATCTGGGCATTGCTGTTTGTTCTCAGCACAGCGTCTTATCTTGTTGACTACTTCCACTTTCAGGGCTACCTCAGGTGGTTTTTGATCATCGTATTCATGTTGCTGAAGGCCGGGCTGATCGTGGCTGTGTTCATGCACATGATGTGGGAGCGGCTGGCTTTGTTGTATGCGATTCTGGTTCCGACGCTGTTGTTGATGGTACTTTTGGGCATCGGGGCGCTTGAAGCGGACTACACCTTCTTTACGCGGAGCGTGTTTTTCGTGAAGGGATTGTTCTAGCGTAGCCGGATCGAATTGCGGCGCGCCCATCGACTGCCGAACCCCGTTCCTTACTACAAGAGCTGCCAATGACTGTAAAGCGTAACGCGATGAACGTTTCCATTATTCTCGGGATCGGTATAGTGCTGATGCTGTTTTTTTTCGTACTTGTGGTCCATCACCGCGAGATCCCCGCCCGAGTCCAACAGCAGCGCGGTGCGCTTTTGGGCACCAATTCAACTGTGGCCGAGCGGATCAAGCCCGTCGGCCAGGTCGACCTCGCTCCGGCAAAAACACAGCAGGCGCCTGTGAAAATCGCGGTGACCGCGCCGCCGCCCGCCCGCGACGGACAACAGGTCTACCAGGCCGGCTGTGTCGCCTGCCACGGTGCCGGTATCGCCGGCGCGCCGAAGCTGGGTGATAAGGGCCAGTGGGCCAAGCGCATCGCCAAGGGCGCCGACACTCTCTACGCCAGCGCCGTTAATGGGGTACAGGGGAGCGGGGGAGCGATGCCGGCCAAAGGCGGGAACCCGGCGCTGAGCGACGCCGAGGTCAAGGCCGCGGTCGACTACATGGTAGCGCAGTCGAAATAAGCGGCAGAAACGGTAATACTCCCGAAGCTTCGTTTATTGCAGGATTGGATTCCTGTTTTGCCGATTCACGCCGGGGGCCGTAGAGATCACCGGTCCTGCCGTTTGCCGGTTTTTATTTGCGGACCTCGAAGGCGACGGGTAAAACAGGGCCGCCGCGGAATTCCAGGTTGATGACAACCGAGTTGCCGGCGCGCAGCGTCCGTTTCGGGTTCATCAGCATCAGATGATAACCTCCCGGCGCAAAAATCAAACTCGCGTTGGGTGCAAGCTCGATTTGCGGCGCGTGTTCCATGCCCGCCATGCCGTTCTTGACGATCGTGCGGTGAATCATCACGGTCTCAAAGTCGGAACTGTGCGCGGCCACGATTACTTGTGATCGTGACGTGTTGTTTTGCAACGCCATGTACCCCGCCATCATGGCCACGCCGGGCGGCGATTCCCGCACCCAGGCATTGCGTACGGAAACACCGGCCTCTTCGCTCGCAGCGGCGATAAGGGTCAGCGCCAACATCAGGGCGGCAAAAACCGGATTTCGCCATCTCACGTCGGTTTAGCTCCTTCAATTTGTCGCAGCACTTTGAAACGCCTGCTGATAGTTTCCGCATCAAGGGGCGGCGTGAACATGGCATGATATCGGGCCCGCGGATCCACCAGAAATACCGCCGTGGAGTGATAGACGGGATAGTTTTCCATGCCCGGTGCGAATGCAACCTGATACGCGGCGCCTAGCTGACGAGCCAGGTTACCGATCTGCACGTCGTTTCCCGTCACGCCGAGAAAGGTCGTATCAAAATAGTCCACGTATTGCCTGAGCTTGCCAGCGGTATCGCGATTTGGATCCACTGAAATAAAGACGAATTGGACATCTTCGGCACCGACCACACTTTTGGCGATGTTGTCACGCGCGCGGGCCAATATCGCCAGGGTCGTCGGACAGATGTCCGGGCAATGGGTAAAGCCGAAAAAAAGAAAGGACCATTTGTCCTTCAGGCGTGAAAGATCGAATACCCGATTCTGATGATCGGTTAGCGCAAAGGCCGTCAGTGGCTTCGGAACAGGGAACAATGTCATCACCCGATCCGGCAGCAACCTGGCCCGCGAATCGTTTTCCCGATCTGATGCAGCAAGCCACACTCCGGCAAGTATTGCGGCGAGCGCGACGGTTGTCATCATGATGCTGAATTTGAGAGATATTTTGTTCATGACTACTCAATGAGGAAATCCTGAGTCCGCCGCCGACTACGTGGTGGCGCGGTCAAAGTATCCGGTATAACCCGAACAAAACCAAATGTTTCCTGCAGGGCGGGATTCGAGGTGTCGGTGGAACCAGTGTGAAACGGCTGATCCCGTTCCTGCCGGCTCCACTTGCGGGTGGGATTTTAGCGCCTTCTTCAAAATCAAAAGGCGGCCGAGGCCGCCTTTTTCTTCCGCTGTTGAGCCGGCGGATCGACCTGACCGTTAAGCCTTCTTCACGTACGCCGAGCACCAGCCCTTCCCGGCCACCTGCTTACCCGGGAAGATCGGACAGTCGCCCTAGGCGTCGGCCGGTTTGCCCTGATACAACGTACAGTTCGCGCAGGTCCGTCCGGTTTGATATTTCGCGTACTTGGCCTTGTCCACCTTCGTCGCGTCATGCTTGTAGCCGAGGCTCTGTGCCTGGGTGTCCTTCTCTTCCACCGTGGCGCCCTGCGCGGCGGCATTGTCAACGCTGCCTGCGAGCCAGGCCGCTTACGGGAGCGCCATGACGATCGGTTCCATGCCGCCGAACTCCGCTTCCGGGTGACGCTGTGCAACTTGTTCGCGTATAGCCTGGATTCTGCCAAACGGGACGTCCACCATCATCAGCACCTTGCCGCGCGCGATGTCGGCATGGAACGCCTTGAGCTTGGAGTTGGGCACCTGGGTGCCGACCATGCTTGCTACCCAAGCGCCGAAGAACCCGCCGAGCAGCGCGGTGATCAATATCGTCACCAGCTGTAACGGGACTCCACCCGGCGGCACCAATACCACCAGCACGCCACCGAGCGTGCCGGCGACGCCGCCGACGGCAAGGCCCATTTGAGCGCCGTGCACAATGTCGGTTTTCTGCAGCACGTTCGCCTCCGGCATATCATTGGGCAGCGTGCCGCGTTTGGCGAGAAAATGGAGGTGACGCTCTTCGATGCGCGCGAGCAGCATTTCGTCGAGCATGCTGCGCGCGCTTTGGCAGTCCGGCAGCATGAAATAGAGCCTTTCTCTCATTGTCGCTCCCTACTCGGTTAGGTTGGAAACGGGCCCCGACTTCAAGATTTCACCGACAGGCGTTTAATTTAGCGCCGGAGACCGGGAAAGTCCATAAAAATCAGGACCAAAATGCCATCCGACCAGTGTTAAAATTATATCGGGAGTTGGCGTGCGTTGCGTTCGCACGGCAGCGAAGTCATGCTCGTGCCGCCACCTGACCGGCAAGCAGCGCTTGGCTTTTGCCCGCGCGTTCAGGGAATGACTGCGCAGCAGGTGATCAGAGAACCAGCTGTTGATCCGGAATAGTAAGTGACGCGCTCTTGGAGTACCGCATGATGGGTAGGTGGACCAAGCGTTTGGTGGCGGCCGCAGCGTGCGCGCCGGCACTGGCAAGCGCCGACCGCTACAACTTGCAGACGCCGCAATCCATCATCGCGCATCAGATCTACGATCTGCATACACTGATTTTCGTAATCTGCTGCGTAATTTTCGTGGTGGTGTTCGGCGTGATGTTCTACGCCATCATCATGCACCGCAAGGCGGCCGGCCACAAAGCCCAGCAGTTTCACGAGAACACCACGATCGAAATTGCGTGGACCATCGTGCCGTTCCTGATCCTGATCGGCATGGCGTATCCGGCGACCAAAACCATCATTGCGATGAAGGACACTTCCAATCCCGACCTGACGATCAAAGCCACGGGCTATCAGTGGAAATGGGGCTACGACTACCTGCAGGAGGGCATCAGCTTCTACAGCAGCCTCGCCACGCCGCGCGATCAGCTCGACGGCAACGCGCCCAAGGGCGTGAACTACCTGCTCGAAGTCGATAACCCGGTGGTGGTGCCGGTCGGCAAGAAAGTGCGCATCATCACGACCGCCAACGACGTGATTCATGCCTGGTGGGTGCCAGCGCTGGGCGTCAAACAGGATGCGATCCCCGGTTTCGTGCGCGATAGCTGGTTCAAGGCCGATAAGGCCGGCACTTATCGCGGCCAGTGCGCCGAGTTATGCGGCAAGGACCACGGTTACATGCCGATTGTGGTCGAGGCGGTCGAGCCCGCGAAGTACGAGGCTTGGGTCAAGGATCGGCAGGAAAAGATGGCCAAGGTCGCCGTCGCCGATGCGCCGGGCAAGATCTGGACGCTCGACGAGCTGAAGGCGCGCGGCGAGAAGGTGTACGCGCAGCACTGTGTCGCGTGTCATCAGCCGACCGGATTGGGCACGCCTCCGGTGTTCCCGGCGTTGTCGGGGTCGAAGGTGGTGACGGGACTGAAGGAAGTCCAGATCGACACCGTGCTCGGCGGTGTGGTGAAGGACGGCAAGCAGACCGCGATGATGCCCTTCAAGCAGCTCTCGGACGTCGAAATCGCGGCGGTCATCACCTATACGCGCAACAGCTGGAGCAACAAGACCGGGGACGCGATCTTGCCCGACGAAGTCAAGGCTTTGCGGAAATAACGCGGGGTCCAGGAGAACGGCCATGTACGCAGCTCACGCACACGATCAGGCCCACGGCGATCACGCGCACTCTCCCGGGGGGATCATGCGCTGGATCACAACCACCAATCATAAGGACATCGGCACGCTCTATCTGTGGTTCAGCTTCACCATGCTGATGGTGGGCGGGGTGCTCGCGATAGGCATCCGCGCCGAGCTGTTCCAGCCCGGGCTGCAGTTCTGGCGCCCCGAATTCTTTAACGAGCTCACCACCATGCACGGGCTGATCATGGTGTTCGGCGCGATCATGCCGGCGTTCGTCGGCTTCGCCAACTGGCAGATCCCGATGATGATAGGCGCGCCGGACATGGCGTTCGCGCGCATGAACAACTGGAGCTTCTGGCTGCTGCCGCCGGCGGCATGCCTGCTGGTTGGATCGTTCTTCGTTCCCGGCGGCGCAACCGCCGCGGGCTGGACGTTGTATGCGCCGTTGTCGACGCAGATGGGTCCCGGCATGGATCTGGCGATTTTCGCGCTGCACATCATGGGCGCGTCCTCGATCATGGGTGCGATCAACATCATCACCACCATCCTCAACATGCGCGCGCCCGGCATGGACCTGATGAAAATGCCGCTGTTCGTATGGACCTGGCTGATCACCGCCTACTTGCTTATCGCGGTGATGCCGGTGCTGGCGGGGGCAGTTACGATGGTGCTGACCGACCGCCATTTCGGAACCAACTTCTTTAACGCCGCGGGCGGCGGCGACCCGGTGCTGTTCCAGCATATTTTCTGGTTTTTTGGCCATCCGGAGGTCTACATCATGATTCTGCCGGCGTTCGGCATCATCTCGCAGGTGATCCCGGCGTTCGCGCGCAAGCCGCTGTTCGGCTATGCGTCGATGGTGTATGCGCTGGCGTCGATTGCGATCCTGTCGTTCATCGTATGGGCGCACCACATGTTCACTGTCGGCATGCCGGCGGCAGGGCAGTTGTTCTTCATGTTCGCGACCATGCTGATTGCGGTACCGACCGGCGTCAAGGTGTTCAACTGGATCGCGACCATGTGGAAAGGTTCGATGACGTTCGAGGCGCCGATGCTGTTCGCGTGCGGCTTCATTTTCGTGTTCTCGATGGGCGGCTTTACCGGCCTGATGCTGGCGATCCCCCCGGTCGACATCCAGGTGCAGGACACTTACTACGTGGTCGCGCATTTCCACTACGTGCTGGTCGCCGGCTCGCTGTTCGCGATATTCGCCGGCGCCTATTTCTGGATCCCGAAGTGGACCGGCCACATGTACGATGAGACGCTCGGCAAATGGCATTTCTGGCTGTCGCTGATCTTCTTCAACATCACGTTTTTCCCGATGCATTTCCTGGGGCTCGCCGGCATGCCGCGCCGCATACCTGACTACGCGCTGCAATTCGCCGACTTCAACATGGTCGCGTCGTTCGGGGGGTTCGGCTTTGGCCTGACGCAATTGATTTTCCTTGCCGCCGTGATCAAGTGCATCAGGGGCGGCGAAAAGGCGCCGGACAAGCCGTGGGAAGGCGCAGATACGCTTGAATGGACGCTGCCGTCGCCGCCGCCGTATCACAGCTTCGAGACACCGCCGGTCGTCAAGTAGGCGGCACGCGATGGAAATACGATCGGCCAATTTCAGGACTGCGCTGATACTCGCTGCCGTCGCGCTCGCATTTTTTCTCGGTGTAATTATCCGGCATTGGTTATGGTGAACCAGGCGCAATTGAATCTGCTGACGCTGCGTAAACTGCTGATCGTGGCCGCGGCCATGTTCGGCTTCGGCTACGCGCTGGTGCCGTTCTACCAGAAGATTTGCGAGGTCACCGGCGTCAATAACGTGATCAAGGCGGACGAGGTCGCCAACACGCAGATCGACGTGGCGCGTTTTGTCACGATCGAATTTGATTCCAATCTGCGCAGCCACCTGCCGTGGACGTTCCGCCCGCTGCAGACGAACGTGCGCGTACACCCCGGCGAGCTGACGACGGTAAGTTATGAGATCAGGAACAATTCCGCGCGCACGGTCACCGGCCAGGCGATTCCGAGCTACGGGCCGCAGGTTGCAGGGCGTTACTTCAGGAAGCTCGATTGCTTCTGCTTCACGCAGCAGACGCTGCAGCCGGGTGAAGTGAGGCAGATGCCGGTCGCATTCGTGGTCGACCAAGGGCTTCCCGGCGACGTGAATACGATCACGCTTTCGTATACGTTCTTCGAAGTCGAAGGCACTGCCAAGCAAGCCGGTGGATGACGATGGGCGAAGCGCAGAAGCCGGGAAGAGCGACGCCGCTGCAGGTGGCGCGAGCGGTTTTCTGGTCGTTTTTCGGCGTCCGCAAACGCGCGGCATACGAAAAGGACGCGGTGTCGCTGACGCCGCTGCAAGTGATCGTCGCCGGCGTCATCGGCGCGGTTATTCTCGTCTTGAGTCTCGTGACGCTGGTGTATTTCATCACCAGCTGACGACCGGGAATTTGCGATCCGAAGTTAAGAGGGAGTAAGCACCATGATGAGCCAATCGGCGCGTTACTTCATTCCGGACCCATCGCGGTGGCCGATCTTCGGTTCGGTCGCGCTGCTGTGCATGGCCTCCGGCACCGCCCTGTGGATTAACGGAGCGCCGTGGGGCAAGTTCGTGCTGATCGCGGGCCTGTGCATCCTGATTTACATGCTGTTCGGGTGGTTCGGCGCCGTTGCGCGCGAAAGCGAGGGTGGCAAGTACAACCAGCAAGTCGATACCTCGTTCCGCTGGGGCATGAGCTGGTTCATCTTTTCTGAGGCGATGTTCTTCGCCGCATTCTTCGCCGCGCTGTTCTACATGCGCGTGCTGTCGGTGCCCGATCTCGGCAGCCTCGACAGCAAAATGATCTGGCCCGAATTCACCGCGCAATGGCCGACCGCCGGTCCCGGCATCGCCGAGAAATTCACGCCGATGGGGGCGTGGGGCATTCCGGCGCTCAACACGCTGCTGCTGCTGGCGTCAGGCGTGACCGTGACCTGGGCGCACTGGGGCCTGCTTCAGAACGACCGCTCGCAACTGAGTCTCGGCCTCATCATGACGATAGTGCTCGGCGCAGCGTTCCTGGGTTTCCAGGTCTATGAGTATGGCCATGCCTACTTCGAGCTCAACCTCAGGCTTTCGACCGGCGCTTACGGCGCGACGTTTTTCATGCTGACTGGTTTTCACGGTTTTCACGTGACGGTCGGCACTATCATGCTGATCGCGATCCTCGGCCGCTTTACCGCCGGTCACTTCACCGCCGACCATCATTTCGGCTTTGTGGGCGTGATCTGGTACTGGCACTTCGTCGACTGGGTATGGCTACTGCTGTTCGTGGTGGTTTACTGGCTATAGCAACGACGGTCAAAGTTTTGTTGTGATGAGGCCGAAGTGGTAACCCAGCATCAGCAGCGCGAACAACGTGATCGAGAACACGACGCGCCACGTCAAGGCTTTCGCCGTGCGGGTTGACGCGCCCTTGTCCTTGACCAGGAAATAGAGCGCCGAGCCGAGGCTGGCGAAGATCAGGACGATAAACAGAATGACGACGATTTTCATGCGCAATCCGTTGCCGTGCCGAGTGTAGCCCAGGCGCCAGCCGCTTTCCAGCCGGTATCTATCCAGCCATGCTCCAATGGGAATTCAAGCCCTCGTTATGGCCGACGCTCGCCGCGGTGGCAGGCATAATGCTGACGCTCGCGCTCGGCAACTGGCAACTGGGCCGCGGGAACGAAAAATCGGCGCTGGCGGAGCGCATACTGGCGGCAAGCCGCGATGCGTTGATTGCGCTGCCGGCCGCGGAAATCAGGGCCGAAGACGTGGCCTGGCGCCGGGTCGAGGTGCGTGGGCGCTTCGAGCCGAAATACGCGGTATTCATCGACAATCGCATATTGCACGGCGCCGCCGGTTATCACGTCTTGATGCCGCTCAGGATCGCCGACAGCGAACGCTATGTGCTGGTCAATCGCGGCTGGGTGGCGGGGAGCCATGTCCGCAGCGAGCTGCCTCAAATAACGACCCCGGCCGAGACGGTATCGATCGCCGGACTGGCGACAGTGCCGAGCCAGCGCTATTTCGAGCTCTCGACCAAGGTGGCCGAGGGCAAGGTGTGGCAGAACCTCACGCTCGAGCGTTATCGCGCGGCGGTGCCGATTGCGATTCAGCCGGTCGTGATCCGGCAGGATAACGATCTCGGCGACGGGCTCATGCGTGTGGGGGGCGCGCCTGATCTCGGCATCGAACAGCATTACGGCTACGCGTTCCAGTGGTTCGCGCTCGCCGCCGCCATCCTGATTTATTACCTGGCAACCCATGTCAGAAAACGCACCCGGCAAGCTCGGTAATTTGTGGCTGATCGGCGTGCTGTGCGCGGCACCGGTGATTGCATCCTACGTCGCCTACTATGTCGCGCGTACCGATGCTCATACCAATTACGGCGAGCTCCTGGAAACGCGGGCGTTGCCCCCCGTGCATCTGCAACTTACCGACGGCACGGCGTTTCAGTTAAGCCGGCTCAAGGGGAAGTGGGTGTTGCTGATGGTGGACGCCGGCGGCTGCGATGATTTCTGTCAGCGCAAGCTGTTCACCCTGCGGCAGTTGCGTCTGAGCCAGGGCAAAGACATGGCGCGCATCGAGCGTGCCTGGCTGATCAGCGACGATGTCACGCCGCCGGCTGCCGCGGTGAGCGCATACCATGGCACCTGGCTGGTTCGCGCCGCCGGCAGCGATTTCCTGAAGCTGTTTCCGGCGCAGGGCGCGCTCGCGGACCACGTTTACGTCATCGATCCGCTCGGCAATCTGATGATGCGCTATCCACGCGACTTCGATCCGCGCCGGATGATCAAGGACATTGCGCGGCTGTTGAGGCACTCGAAATGGCAGTGACACGCTGCTGCCAGTGACGGCCGCGCACCACGGGGTGGCCGCACTTTTATTGATCGACTTGATGGTGCTAAACTTCGCACTTTCGCGCAAGCCCTCAAGATAATGGCCTCCAGTTTCGCTCGCTCCTACGCCACTTCCAGCGCCTATCAGTTCTACCAACTGACCAAGCCGCGCGTGGTTTCGCTCATCGTCTTCACGGCGGTAATCGGGATGTTCCTGGCCGTCCCCGGCATGGTGCCGCCGCAGGCGCTCCTGGCGGGCACAGTCGGCATCGCGCTGGTGGCCGCCGCGGCCGCCGCGGTCAATTGCCTGGTGGAACAGAAGATCGACGCCATCATGGCGCGCACGCGCGCGCGGCCGCTGCCGAGCGGCCGGCTTACGTCGTTGCAGACCCTGATCTTCGCGGGCGCAGTCGGCGGGATGGGGCTCGCGGTTCTCTATCATTGGGTGAACGCGTTGACCATGTGGCTCACACTGGCGACTTTCGTGGGATATGCGATCATCTACACCGTTATCCTGAAGCCGATGACGCCGCAGAACATCGTGATCGGCGGCGCATCCGGCGCCATGCCGCCGGTACTCGGCTGGGTCGCGGTGACGGGGGAAGTGACCGCTGACGCGCTGCTGCTGTTCATGATCATCTTTGCCTGGACGCCGCCGCATTTCTGGGCCCTTGCGCTTTACCGCAAGCATGAGTACGCGAAGGCCGGCGTGCCGATGTTGCCGGTCACTCACGGCGACCGCTATACGCGCCTGCACGTCCTGCTCTACACCATCATCCTGTTCTCCTGCAGCATGCTGCCGTTCGTGACCCGGATGAGCGGTCTCATTTACCTCGCGTCGGCTCTGGTCCTCGGGCTCGCGTTTCTGTATTACGCGGTGAAGATCTACACCGACTACAGCGACGCGCTGGCGCGGCGCACGTTTCGCTATTCGATCACCTATCTTGCTGCGCTCTTTGCGTCGCTCCTCGTCGACCATTACCTGCGCGTCGTGCTGTAGTACGCCGGGGGCCGCATGCCAGGTGGCGCCATGAGACGGCGATCGATGATTGGTTCGTGCCTGCTGGTTATCGCGATTATCGCCGGGGGCTGCGGGCAACCGGATACCCGACCTCAGTTCGAGCTGACCGACGTGACCGGCGCGAATCTAGGCAGGGAGCTCAATCTTCTGGACCACAACCGCAGGCCGCGCACGCTCGCGGATTTCCGGGGCAAGGTCGTGGTCATTTTCTTCGGGTTCGCGCAGTGCCCCGATGTCTGTCCGACGACGCTTTCCGAACTTGCTGCCGTGGCAAGGGAACTGGGCAAGGACGCTGACCGGATGCAGGTGCTGTTCGTCACCGTCGATCCGGAACGCGATACCCCGGAGGTGCTGCGGCAGTACGTGCCGTCGTTCGACCCGCGTTTCCTGGGGCTTTACGGCGACGCCGAGGCCACCGCGCGCGCCGCAAAGGCGTTCAAGATCTTCTACCAGAAGCAGCCGCTGAAGGACTCGACCACCTACAGCGTGGACCACTCCGCGGGAACCTATATCCTTGATCGCGAGGGTCGCCTGAGGCTGTACGCGCGCTACGGCGCGGGGGCCGCGCTGCTGTTGCACGACATACGAATTCTTCTTGATTCCTGACAAGAACCGCGCGGAGCAGCCCGTGCCCGAGCCACCGTCCCCAGGCGTGTGCGCGGTGCGAGTTGTGGCGTTGGTACAAGAAAAGCCCCGGGCGACACCGGGGCTCTTGTGAAACCGGCGAAGCTTCAGGCTGCTGCCGTGATGACGTTCTTCATCCGCGCCATGGCCTTGGCCTCGATCTGGCGGATACGCTCGGCGGATACGCCGAATTCGGCGGCGAGATCGTGCAGGGTCGCTTCCTTGTTTTCATTGAGCCAGCGGGCTTCAATGATCCGGCGGCTGCGTGGATCCAGCACCTCGAGCGCGTGCTGAAGGCCGTTGGCGTGCAGGCGCGCCGTTTCCTCCTGCTCGAGGAGACGGCCGGGTTCGGCGTCCTCCGCGCGCAGGTAGGCGATCGGGGCAAATGGTTCGTCTTCTCCGTCACCCATCGGCTCGAGCGCGATATCCCGGCCGCCAAGCCGGGTTTCCATCTCGACCACTTCCTCGGCCTTGACGCCGAGTTTCTTGGCAACTGCCTCCACCTCGGCGGCGCCAAGGGTACCCAGGTTTTGCTTGAGGCTACGCAAGTTGAAAAACAGCTTGCGCTGCGCCTTGGTCGTAGCGATCTTGACGATGCGCCAGTTGCGCAGGATGAATTCGTGAATCTCTGCGCGTATCCAATGCACCGCGAACGACACCAGCCGCACGCCCCGCTCCGGATCGAAGCGCTTGACCGCCTTCATCAGACCGATGTTGCCCTCCTGGATCAGGTCCGCATGCGGCAGGCCGTAACCCAGATACCCGCGGGCAATCGCGACCACCACCCGCAGGTGCGACACCACCAGTTCCCGCGCAGCCCCCAGATCCTCGTCGCGACGAAACCGCCGCGCCAACTCCGTCTCCCGCTCCTGGGTCAGGATCGGAAAGCGATTGACGGTGCTGATATAGCTTTCGAGGCTGCCGGCGACGGCTGGAACCGGCAACGCTAAGCTCGTCATAATCAAACCTCCTTCTTGAAGCGCCAGTCTAGCACTCCTGCCATGAGAGTGCCAGACGAGCGCAAAGTTCCTGCCGGTGCCGCTTTGGCGAAGCGCGAGGCCGTCTATAAAATCGATATAGAATCAGTACGTTATTTACACGCCTGCCGCGCCCTAGGCGGGGTCTACGGCAACCAGGTGTTGCTGGACGGAGAGCCATGCCCCGAGCCAGCAGAGCCACGTTGAGAACAGCACGATGCCGGTGCTCTCCTCCGGAGTGAGTCGTCGCAGATTGAGGCTGGCGCCGTAGATCTGGCCGATTTCGGTCAAACTGTGGTTCAACACGTAGGCGCCAGCCCATACCAGGGCCCAAGCGGCCAAGCCACCGAAAGCACCGAGCACGGCCCCGTAATAGAGAAACGGGCGGCGTATGAACGGGTCGGTGGCGCCGATCAGCCTGGAGACTTCGATCTCTTCGCGTTGCGTGAGGATCTGCAGGCGGATCGTGTTGAAGGTGACCGCGACCATGGCGATGCCCAGAGCCGCAGCCAGCAACAGCACCACCAACTTACCGAGCCTGAGCAATGCATCCAGGCGCGTCGCCCAGGCCGTATCGAGCTGAACATGCGCTACCTTCGGCCACTTGCGAAACTCCTCGCGCATGTTCTGCAGATTCCCGGCACCGCCATCCCTGGCGTCAACGACGAACGCATCCGGCAAGGGGTTGTGCTGCAGGCTATCGACCACATCTGCGAGCCCTGCGCTCGCCTTGAGCTCACGCAGCGCCTGATCGCGCGGCACGAAGCTGAACTTCAGCACGCTTGCATGCCGCTTCAACCGGTCCCGCACCGACGCCGCATCGTCGCCGCTGGCGTCAAGCGCAAGAAACACCGACAGCTGCGGTGTGCTGCCATGCGTGCGTGCGAGATGCTGCAGGGTGCCCAGAATGACGTAGCCTCCTACCGGCAGCGCAAGTGCAATGCCAATGACAGCGATATTGAGCAGGCTTGCCATCCGCGACCGCGCGAACCTGGCGAGTGTCGCGGCAAGAGTGCGGGCATGTTGGGTCAGCCAGGTTCTCATGTGCGCGGGAACTCCGGGACGATCTCTCCGCTCCTGAGAGCGATCGCTCTCGACGCGAGATGCTGCGCGAGCAGCGCGTCATGGGTCGCGATGACCACTGTCACGCCGACTTGATGGAAGGATCGAAACAGGTCGCCCAATTCGCGCGCGTGTTCGGCGTCTACGTTGCCGGTAGGGTCGTCCGCAAGGAGCATTGCGGGGCGGTGCACGATGGCGCGCGCGATGGCAAGTCGACGCTGCTCGCCGCCGGAAAGCGTGATCGGGTATGCCCGCTCCTTGTGGAGCAGGCCCACTTTGTCGAGCGCCGCGCGCACCCGGCGAGCGGCTTCTCGTGAATCGTATCCCACGATGTTGAGCGGCAGCACGACGTTGTCGAACGCGCTGCGGTCGAACAACAGCTTGTGGTCCTCGAAGACGAGCCCGAAGTTGCGCCGCAGAAACGGGACGGCGCGTCGCCTGAGCGTCCCCACGTTCTGCCCGTTGATCACCACGCTGCCGCTGGTGGGCCTCTCGATCGCCGCCATGAGCTTGAGCAGCGTCGTCTTGCCCGCTCCCGAGTGACCGGTGACCAGCACCATCTCGCGGTCGGCGACCGTGAACGACACATCTCTCAGCGCCTCGACGCCGCCGGGATAGCGTTTGCAAACAGCGGTGAAGCTGATCATGGGATCGAGGATTCAGGATCGAGGATTCAGCATTGAGGAGCCAGGCACGCATGTTTCTCTTGACGACTCACCTTGCTCAATCCTCGAGCAGTGCGTCGACGAACTCCTCGGCACTGAACGGACGAAGGTCATCGAGGCCCTCGCCGACTCCCACGAAACGCAGGGGAATGGTTCCTCCCGATCCGCCGCGGGCGCGTATGTGGGCGATTGCGGCGATTACACCGCCCCTGGCGGTGCCGTCGAGCTTGGTGAGCACCAGCCCGGTGACACCAAGCGCCTCGTCGAACGCCCTCACCTGGGCGATACCGTTCTGCCCGGTATTGGCGTCGAGCACCAGCAGCACCTCGTGCGGCGCGCCCGGCAGCGCCTTGGCGATGACGCGTTTGACTTTCCTGATCTCTTCCATCAAGTGCAACTGCGTCGGCAGCCGTCCGGCGGTGTCCGCGAGCAGCACGTCGACGCCGCGCGCCTGTGCCGCGCTCACGGCATCGAAGATCACGGCCGCCGCGTCGCCCGCCTGCTGCGTGATCATGGCGATGTCATTGCGCTCGGCCCACACGGCGAGCTGCTCGCGTGCGGCGGCGCGGTAGGTGTCGCCGGCGGCAAGCAATACCTTCCGGCCCTGCGTCTGGTAGTAGTGGGCGAGTTTGCCGATCGAAGTCGTCTTGCCCGCGCCGTTCACGCCGGCCAGCATGATCACGAACGGCCTATGTTGCGTAACGTCAAGAGGGACCGCGAGCGGGCGCAGCAAATCGACCAGTGCATCACGCAATGCGGCTTTAAGCTGCGAAGCCTCGGTGAGGCCCTCGCGTTTCGCGCGCGCGCGCAAGGAGGTAAGCAACTCGCTCGTCGCCGCGACACCGACGTCGGAAGCGAGCACGGCCGCCTCGAGTTCGTCATAGAAAGCGGGATCGAGCTTCCGTCCGCTGCTGAACAGACCCACGAGCCGCGTGCTGAACTGCACGCGGGTCTTCGACAACCCCTGCTTCAGACGGGCAAACCAGCCGCCGGAGTCGGCGTCGCCACGGGATTTGAGGAAACTTCGCATGCGATCTCGGGTCTGAGGGGCGTAGAATGCGGGTCGCGGCCGGCAACGCCGTCGGCGCTCGACTCAAACGCGACCGCGACCCGCTACAATTTTACCCGAATCACAACCGCTCCCAGCCGCCCCAACCATGAATCGCCTGTCGCTGACGCTGCGCCTGATCGCAAGGCTCGCGCTCCTCGTTGCAATCTTCGCGCACACGGCGGAAGCTGCCGGCACCGTGGAGCATACGCTTTCGAACGGCCTGCGGATCATCGTCAAACCCGACCACCGTGCGCCCGTCGTGGTGTCGCTGCTGTGGTACAAAGTGGGAAGCGCGGACGAGGTGAATGGCGCCACCGGCGTCGCGCACGTCCTCGAACACATGATGTTCAAAGGCACGCGTAACCTCGGGGCGGGCGAGTTTTCTAAGCTGATCGCCGCTGCAGGCGGGCGCGACAACGCATTCACCAGCAAGGACTACACGGGCTACTTCCAGATGCTCCACAAGTCCCAGCTTGGTCTTGCATTCAAGCTGGAAGCGGACCGGATGGCGAACCTGGTGTTGACTCCGGAGGAATTCGCCAAGGAAATCCGGGTGGTGATGGAGGAGCGGCGCTGGCGCACCGACGATCGACCGCGGGCGACGCTCTACGAGCGGCTGATGGCGACTGCGTTTTTGGCGCATCCCTATCGCAATCCGATCATCGGCTGGATGAGCGACCTCCAGAACATGCGGCCCGAGGATGCACACGCATTCTACGAACAGTGGTACGCGCCAAATAACGCGATACTGGTGGTGGTGGGTGACGTCGCGCCGGACGAGGTATTCGCAATGGCACGGGAACATTTCGGCGCGATCCAGCCCAAGGCCTTGCCCGTACGCAAGCCGCAGGACGAACCCCCCCAGCGCGGATTGAGGCGCCTTTCGGTCAAAGCCTCGGCAGAGTTGCCCTACGTCGTGATGGCGTTCCGCGCGCCGAAGCTCGCCGATCCCGAAAAGGATTGGGAGCCGTATGCGCTCGAGATGCTGGCGAATATCCTGGATGGAAACGCCGCCTCGCGCCTGCCGCATGTGCTGGTGCGCACCGAGCGCCTTGCCAACTCCGCGTCTGCCAGTTACGACGGGGTCGGGCGCGGGCCGGGCGTGTTCTATCTGGATGGCGTTCCAGCGGCGGGCAGGAGCGTCGCGGAGCTGGAGCAGGCATTGCGTCGTGAGGTAAGGCGCATCGCGGACGAAGGCGTGGCGGAGAATGAGCTGCGGCGGGTGAAGGCCCAGGCGGTGGCGAGTTACGTCTACCAGCGGGACTCGATGTTTTTCCAGGCGCGCCAGATCGGCGCGATGGAAATCGCGGGCCTCCCGCACACGACGCTCGATCTGCAACTCGAGAAGCTGAAACAGGTCACGCCGGCGCAGGTACAGGACGTTGCGCGCCGGTACTTCGGAGATGACGAGCTTACCGTGGCCTATCTCGATCCCCAGCCGCTCAGCGGGCGCCGGGAGTTTCGTCCGCCGGCGGGACTACGGCATGTGGAATAGACGGGTCGTGCTTTTCTGGATAGCGGCAGCGCTATTCTCGGCGGCAGATTGGGCGCATGCCATCCTGCCGATCCAGCACTGGCAGGCAAAAAACGGGGCGCGCGTGTACTTCGTCGAAAACCGCAGCCTGCCGATGCTCGACGTGAGCGTGGGGTTCCCCGCGGGCGCTGCCTTCGACAGCCGCGAGAAATCCGGTACCGCAAGCATGACCAATCGCTTGTTGCGCCTTGGCGCCGAGGGTCTCGACGAGCAGGCCATCGCGAGCCGGCTCGCAGATGTCGGCGCGCAGCTCGGGGGGCAGTTCAACACCGATCATGCGGGGCTTTCGCTGCGCACGCTTTCGAGCAACGCTGAGCGGGAGCAGGCGCTGGATATTCTCGCACGGCTGCTTGCGCGCCCCATATTTCCGGAGGCGGTGCTGGAGCGCGAGAAGGCGCGGCTTGCGTCCGCGATCAGGGAGGCAGACACCAAACCCGACACCCTCGCGTCGGTGACGTTCTACCGGCTGCTGTACCGCGACCACCCCTATTCGCAGCGGTCTTCCGGCGACGTGGCGAGCGTGGAGCGTCTCACGCGCCAGGACCTGCTCGATTTCTACCGCCGGCATTACGTCGCGCGCCATGCGGTGGTGGCGATGATCGGCGATGCGAGTCGCGAACAGGCGGAGGCGATCGCGGAGCAGCTTACCGCGGGCCTGCAGGAAGGCGACGTGCGCGTACCCGACTTGCCCCCGGTCGGCGCGCTGGCCGAGCCGGTGACGCGTTTCATCGCGCATCCCGCCACGCAGAGCCACATCCTGGTGGGCGCGCCGGGGATGCGTCGTGACGATCCCGATTATTTTGCGCTTTTCATCGGCAACCAGATCCTGGGTGGCGGCGGGTTCGTCTCGCGCCTCAACGAGGAACTGCGGCAGAAGCGGGGCCTCGCCTACTCGGCGTATAGCTATTTTTCGCCGCTCAGACAATCCGGCCCGTTCCTGATCGGCATGCAGACCCAGCGCGATCAGACACAAGAGGCGCTCAGCCTGGTGCGCGCGACGTTACGCGAGTTCCTCGCGAACGGTCCGACGGAAGCCGAGTTGACGGCAGTGAAGAAGAACATCGTGGGCGGGTTTCCGCTGCGCATAGACAGCAACCGCAAGATCCACGGCTACCTCGATCTGATTGGAGCGTACCGCCTGCCGCTCACTTACCTCGACGACTTCGTGGCGAATGTCGAGCGTGTGACGGTGGGCGACATCCGCCGCGCTTTCGCGCGGCTCGACCCCGAGCGCATGGTGACGGTCGTGGTTGGCGCGGAGGACACCGCGGCGACGTCGGCTGTGCGCTGATACTTCACGCGCGGCGGGCCGCGGTTGAAACGCAATCAGGTCCGGATCATCGGAGGCGCCTGGCGCAGCCGCCTGATCCGCTTTACGCCGCGTGCGGATCTGCGGCCGACGCCGGATCGGGTGCGCGAGACGCTGTTCAACTGGCTTGGGCAGGACCTTACCGGACGCGATTGTCTCGATCTCTTTTCCGGAAGCGGCGCGCTCGGGTTCGAAGCCGCTTCGCGCGGCGCGCAGCGGGTGATGATGGTCGAACGGGACCAGCTCGCCTTCAAGACGCTGGAGACAACCCGCGCGGCGCTTGGCGCCAAGCAGGTGGAACTTGCGCGAGCGGATGCGCTAGAATTCCTGCGCAGCGACCGTGCCCGATACGATATCGTCTTCCTCGATCCGCCGTTCCGGAGGGAGCGATGGAAAAGCATGCTGTCGCTCCTGCCGCCACGTCTCAACGACGGAGCGCTGGTTTATTGTGAAAGCGGTGGCGCGGAGGCGCTCGCGGCGGGGTGGGACGTGTGGAGAAAGGCCCGCGCCGGGCAGGTGACCTATCAACTCCTGAAACGGAATTAGGATGAAGCGCAAAGCGGTCTATCCCGGGACTTTCGATCCGATCACGCGCGGCCACGTGGACCTGGTGCGGCGCGCAGCGCGCCTGTTCGATCACGTGGTGCTCGCGGTGGCGGACAGCCGCGCCAAACGGCCGCTTTTCACGCTGAGCGAGCGAGTCGATATCGCGCGCGAAGCGCTCACGGATCTGGAGAACGTGAGCGTGGTCGGTTTTTCGGGACTGCTGATGAAATTCGCGCAGCAGCAGAAGGCACGAATCGTCGTGCGGGGCGTGCGCGCGATCTCGGACTTCGAGTACGAGTTCCAGCTCGCCGGGATGAATCGCGGGATGTACCCGGAGGTTGAGACGGTCTTCATGACCCCCGGGGAGCAGTTCATGTTCATCTCGGGGACCCTCGTGCGCGAGATCGCGATCCTGGGAGGCGACGTGCGCAAGTTCGTCTCGCCCTACGTCGCGCGGCGGCTCAAGGCCAAGATCAAGGAGCTGGGGGGCAAGTAATGGCACTGGTCATCACCGACGAGTGCATCAACTGCGACGTGTGCGAGCCCGAATGCCCCAACGACGCGATCTCGGCGGGCGAGGAAATCTACGTCATCGACCCGCACAAGTGCACCGAATGCGTCGGCCACTTCGACGAACCGCAGTGCCGCAAGGTGTGCCCGGTGGATTGCATTCCCAACGATCCACGGCACGTCGAGACGCCGGCACAGCTGCGCGAGAAGTATCTGCGCCTTACTGCCCAGAAGGTCGGCTGAGAGTTCAGCGATGAGCGTTGAGAGTGAAAACCGAAAGACTCTAAATGCTCAACCCTCAACCCTCAACCCTCAACCCTCAACGGATTGCTCAGCGCTGGCAGCACGGACAGTAGAACGTCGCGCGCTGCCCCTGCCGGATTTCCCTGATCGGCGTGCCGCAGCGGGAGCACGGTTCTCCCGCGCGGCCGTAGACCAGGAACGCTTTCTGGAAGTTGCCGGCCATCCCGTCGCCGCCCACGTAGTCGCGCAGGCTGCTGCCGCCGGCGTAGATCGCTGCAGTGAGGGTCTCGCGGAGTTTTTGCACAAGAAGCCGACATCGCGCAAGGCTGAGACGCTGCGCCGGAAGTCTTGGATTGATGCCTGCGTGGAACAGCGCCTCGTTCGCGTAAATGTTCCCCACACCGGCGACGACATGTCCATCCATAAGGACATGTTTGATGGCTGCACCGCGCTTGAGCATCACGCGGTGCAGGCATGCGCCGTCAAATTCGTCCGAGAGAGGTTCGGGGCCGATGTGCGCGAGCAGCGGATGGCGCAGCGGGTCCCCCGTCTGCCACAGAACCAGTCCGAAGCGCCGCGGGTCGCGCAGCCGCACGATCTTGCCGTTCGCGAGGACGAGATCGAAGTGATCGTGTTTTTCCGCGGGCGTCGCCGCATCCACCAGCCACAACCGGCCGGACATGCCGAGATGCAGGATGAGGGTGCCCGCACCGCAGTCGATCAGCAGATATTTTCCGCGGCGGGTGAGCGCACGGATGGTGGTGCCCGAAAGGCGCGCGGAGAGCCGGGGCGGCACCGGTTTTCGCAGCCGCCCGTTTCGGATAGTCACGCGCGCAATCCTCTGCCCGACGAGGTGCTGTTCCAGGCCGCGGCGCGTGGTCTCGACTTCCGGCAGTTCAGGCATTGGAGGATGAGAAAATCGTGATCGGTGAGCCGTGATCCGACCCGAATTCGATGCTCTGTGAGTTACCGGTCACGCAATCAATCCTTCGCCGCCGCCTGTCCGGGCGGAGCGAGCAGGCGGCGCGCGCTGGCTGCAGAAAAGTGATACTGGAGCTTCTCATCGTGGCGCGCGATCACCAGTTCGGGCTCGCGTCGGATGATGCCGAGCGTGACCGATGCTCCCGATTCGAGGCCGATTCTCACCTCGGTGGACGCAGGATGCGGCACAAGCGGCGCGACGCGCGCCGCCGCCGCGAGCTGCCAGTTTCCGACCCAGCGGGCGAGATCTTCCTGACTCAACGACTCCCGCGCCGGCATGATCAACCACTTTCCGCCGTCCTGCCGGAGGGAAAACTCTCCCATCTCGAAGCGTATCGGCACTTCGGATTTGGAAAGCAGTTGCCTGCGCGCGAGTTGCGCGGCATCCAGAGGCAGTGCGCCGCCATAGCGCGAAGCGACGGCATAGACCGCGCCGCCGGTGAGTACATACTGTTCGCCCGACACCGCATTCACCATGCCGAACGCGAAACGCTCTCCGTCGATCATCAGCCGGGTTCGCGGCCGATCCAGCTCAAAGCGATCGAGACGACTCGCGTCAAATCGCTGCGTCGAGCGTGCCGCCAGTATCGCCAGCAACCGCTGAACCTGTTCCGCATCGGCCTCGGCGCCTGGCGGCGCGGTCATGCGCCAGATGTCGTCCTTCTTCTCGATCGCGATGGCGGGGCGGCCCTCGCGTTCAATCCGCATGCTCCTCGCCTGAGCCGGCAGCCGGGTCGACAGGGCGTGAGTCGTCGACTCCTCGCGCGGGGGCTTGAAATAGATGAAGGTTCCCAGGCCGGCGACCGCGAGCAGCAGCGCCAGATTGGCCCGCGACAGCCGGCTCATGGGGACAGTCTGCCGGCCTGGCCGACAACCCGGCTCCCGCCAAAGGGCTGCGTGATCTTCTTCGACGCGGAAGTGCCGTTGCGCATCATGTGGCCCTGCGCCGCCGCCACCAGATGACCGTACCGGTCACGATGAACACGAGTGGCAGCACCAGCAGAAATGCTATGGCGATCAGGTACAGCGTGATCTGGTCGATAGCGAGATTCGCGTCCGTGGCCGCCCGCGGCTGCACGGTGACCAGGGTGTCCGCGCCGGCGAGCCAGTTCACCATGTTGAGCCCCAGGTCCAGATTGCCGCCGTTGCCGAGGTAGGTGTTCGACAGGAAGTGCCCGGTGCCCACCACCACCACCCGCTGCGAGCGATCACCCACGCTGCGTTCGAAGGCTTGCGCGATCGTGACCGGCCCGGGGATATCGCGTGCCTTGTCGAAACTTACCTCCGGCTCGAGCTTGTCGAGTTCGATCCAGCCGCGCTGCGCAACCTCGACGAGCGGCGCGACGCGCCATTCCTCGCGCTCCTGGATGGCGATTTGGCGCGCGTGCGGAAACACCGTGTTCACGCTGAATCCCTGGGTGACCGGATGCCGGCCGTAATTGGCGGCGGTTCCGACTGCGAATACCGGCGGGCCGCTGCGCGGCTTCAACACAAAGTCCACCACGGTGCCCGGCGTGAGTACCAGGCCCAGCATTTCCGCGACGGGCTCCAGGCCGCGCAGGGGTTCCTGGTCGATCAACCACAGCAGGTTGCCACCAGCGTCGAGATGGCGTCTGATCTTGCCGACCTCCGCTTCCAGCAGATCGGCCTGCGGTGTCGCGATGACCAGAACCGCGGCATCGCGGGGCACGTCCTGGGCGACCGCGAGATTGAGGCTCGCCACGCGAAATCCCTTTTTCTGCAGCAAACGCCCGAAGTCACCGAGGTCATGGTTGGCGATGCCGTTCAACTTTCTTTCACCGTGGCCGTCGAGCCACATCACCCGGCTGTCCGCGCCCCGCGCGAGCCGCATCAGCAGGTTGGCAAAGTTCTGCTCGTTGAATTCTTCGAGCGCCAGATGCTCGGAGCGTTGCCGGTACTCGACTATCATCTCGTTCGGCGTGCGCAGGCCGGCGGCTGCCGCCTTTCTCGGCTCTTCGCGGGGATCGACCAGGGTGAGCGTCGCGTCGCGCTTGGCGCGAAGGTACGGGTGCAACCGTTCTGCGACGATTTTCTGGGGGTTGTTGCCCCCTGCGTCGCGAGTCACGGCGTAGGCCGTGACGGCGAGCGGCCCGTCGAGCCGATTGATCACCTCCAGTGTTGCCGGGGAGAGCGTATTGCGTCCGCTGCGGGTTATGTCCCATTCCCACCGGTAGTCGCCGGCGAGATACGCTATCAACGTGACGAGCGCCACAAGAAGCACGGCGAACAACCCGTGTTGTGCGCGCAACCCCATGCGGGAGCGGCGTGTAATTTCCATCAGCCCTTCAGGCGCCGCCCGTCAAGTTCCCGGATCGTGAGCGCCAGGAGCGTGGCAGCAAGCAGCAGCAGACAGATCACGGCGTAGGTATCGATGACGCCTTTGGCGAGCGGCTCGAAATTCTTGAGCGGCGAGAACACCTGGATCAATGCAGCCGGCACCGGCCAGTTGCGGGCGCGCAGACTGTCACCCGCCGTTTCTCCCATGAGCAGCATCGCGAGCAGCACCCCGAACGCCCCGATTGCAGCCACCAGCGGGTGCGCGGTAAGCGAGGAGACGTAAAGGCTCGCGGCGGCAAAGGCGGCCGCAAGCAAGCTCAGGCCCAACGCTACACTGGCGAGCAAACCATAGTCGAGGGCAGTGCCTCCCCCAAGCGCGAGCGGCATGGCCGTGACCAGCCCGATGATGAGCATGAGGAACGCGAACAGGCCCACGAACTTGCCAAGCACAATCTCGGTGACCGATACCGGCGCCGACATCAGGAACACCATGGTCTGGTTGCGCCGCTCCTCCGCGATCAGCCGCATGCCAAGAAGCGGCACTGCAAACAGCAGGATCGCCGCGGCCGTGGCGAAGGTGGGCGCGACCACCAGTTCGGTTACGCCGGGTGGACTCGCCATTCGAATCAACCGCGGCTGAATCTGCAGGAAATCATCAAGGCGCCGCAGAAAGCTGTAGGCGAGCAGCACCTGCATGAAGGTGAGCACCACCCACGCCAGCGGCGAAGCGAACAGCGCCTTCAACTCTTTTCCCGCGATGGTGAAAATCATTCAATCCCTCAATCGACTTCCTCGTGCCGGGTCAGTTGGACAAACACATCTTCCAGGCTGGTGTGCACGGGTGAAATCTGGAACAGGCCCCAGTCGTTCTTCGCGGCTTGCGCCGCCAGCCGTTCGGTCGCGTCGTCATGCGGGTGAAAGTCCACCCGGAACAGCACGGGAGACACGGCGTGGACTTGCGCGATGCCGGGTATGGCAGCAAGCGTGTCCAGGGACGGGGCCCGCTGCAGACCCAGCAGAACGGCGCTGCCGCCGCGAGATCGCTTCAACGCGGCGATGGTGTCGCCGTAGACCAAGCTGCCGTGGTGCAGTATCTGCACGCGATCGCACACCGCCTCGACCTCCGGCAGGATATGCGTGGAAAGAATCACGCTGTGCTTTCCCCCAAGCTCGCGGATCAGGCTGCGGATTTCGCGTATCTGGTGCGGATCCAGTCCCACGGTCGGCTCATCGAGGATTACCACATCCGGGCTGTGCACGATCGCCTGTGCGATGCCGACGCGCTGCTGAAATCCCCGCGACAGCGTGCCGAGCAGTTTTGCGCCGGAGTTCGCCAGGCCGCAGCGCCGTTTGGACGTCTCGACCGCCTCACGGCACCGGGCCCGCGGCACCCGGTGGAGTTTCGCAGCGAGCAGCAGGTATTCATCGACGGTAAATTCCCGGTAGAGCGGCGGATGCTCCGGGAGATAGCCGATCCTCGCCTTGGCGGCAACCGGGGCTTCGAGCAGGTCGATGCCACAGATGTTGATCGCGCCCCCGGTCGGCGCCAGGTTGCCGGTCAGCATCTGCATGGTCGTGGTTTTTCCGGCCCCGTTCGGGCCAAGGAAACCCAATACTTCCCCGCGTTTCAACTCGAGATCGATGCCCTTGACGGCGGTATGGGCGCCAAACTTGCGCGTCAAGCCGCGCGCCTCGATCGTGGCGGCGCCTGGCTCAGCTGACATCGGCAACTAACATGGGGAATGATCCAATCCGGCGCGGTGGCGTGCGGTGTGCGAAAATATACCCAATATGTGGGCGTTAATGAAGCGGCGCGCAGGATTTATTCTCTGGAACAGCGCAGATTCGGTGGCGCGCCGCCCTGCTTGCGTGCAGACGATGATACATACCATAGCTGTCCTCGTGCTCGCCGGCTTCATGCTGGGTGCGTGCGTGCAGCAGCCTCCCGCCCGGTCGATGGGTGACAGCATACTCGCGCAGAGCGAAGCCGCGCCGCAACGCGGTGAGGCGCCTCCGCCCGCGCGAAGTTCGGAGCGGTTGCCGGCGAGCGAACTCACCGAGCAGGTCATGTTCAAGATGATGCTGGCGGAGATCGCGTTGCAGCGCGGCCAGCCCCAGGTCGCAGTGCCGGCATATCTCGAACTCGCGCGCGAAACACGCGATCCGCGCATTGCGCAGCGTGCGACCGAAGTCGCATGGAATGCAAGGGTGATCCCTGCGGCGCTCGAGGCTGCGGGGATCTGGTTGCAGTCGGACCCCGGGTCGCAGCGGGCCCGGCAGGTGATCGCCGCGTTGCTGGTGAATCAGGCAAAGTTGAGCGAAGCTTTACCGCATCTTCAGGGGTGGCTCGCGGCAGACCAGGCGAACGTGGGTCCCACTTTCCTGCAGATTGCCTCTCTCGTTTCCCGGCACAAGGACAAAAAGGCGGCATGGGAACTCATGCAGGCCCTGGCCGAGCCTTACCCGGAGGTGCCGGAGGCGCGCCTTGCGGTCGCGCAGGCGGCGTGGAACGCGGAGCAGGCGGACGCTGCGCTCGCCGAGGCGCGTGCAGCGTTGGAGCTGCGCCCTGACTGGGAAGTCGCGGCGTTGTTCCAGGCCCAGGCGTTGCAGCGGCGCTCGAACAGCGAGGCGCTCGCCTTCCTTGCGGAGTACCTCGAGCGTTATCCCAAGGCGAAGGACGTGCAGCTCAACTATGCGCGGCTTCTGGTCGCCGAGAAGAATTACGCGGAGGCGCGCAAGCAGTTCGAGGCGCTGGTCAATGAGTATCCGCAGAATGCCGATGTCGCAATGGCGGTGGCTCTCCTCGCGCTGCAGGCGACTGACTACGATGCCGCCGAGCTGCAGTTCAAACGCGCGCTGGATGCGAATTACAAGGATCCCGACGCCGTGCGCCTGTATCTGGGGCAGGTGAACGAGGAACGCAAGCGCTTCGAGGAGGCGCTGAAATGGTACGGCTCGGTCACCCATGGTGAGCAATACATCGCCGCGAAGGCCCGTTATGCCGGGGTGCTCGCCAAGCAGGGCCGGCTGGCGGATGCGCGAACGTATCTGCAGCAGGTCGGGCCGCAGAATGACCAGCAACGCGTGCAGCTGATACTCGCCGAGGGAAACCTGCTGCGCGAAGCGTCGGCGTACCAGGAAGCGTTTGACCTGCTCGGCCAGTCGCTCGAGGCAAGGCCCGAGCATCCCGACCTGCTATACGACTACGCGATGATCGCCGAGAAGGTCAAGCGCATCGATGTGCTGGAGGACAACCTGCGCAAGCTGATCAAGCTGCGTCCGAATCACGCGCATGCCTACAACGCCCTGGGCTACACGCTCGCCGACCGCAACGAGCGCCTGGATGAAGCGCGCGACCTGATCGAAACCGGCTTGAAGCTCGCCCCGGAAGATCCCTTTATCATGGACAGCATGGGCTGGGTGCTCTACCGCCTCGGACAGAACGAGGCGGCACTGGACTACCTGCGGCGCGCCCACGCGCAGCGCCCCGACGCGGAGATCGCCGCGCATCTGGGCGAAGTACTGTGGGCGGCGGGCCGGCGCGACGAGGCGCGCAAGGTCTGGAACGAGGCGCTGAAACAGCATCCGGCGAGCGAATTGTTGCAGGAAACGATCAGGCGTTTTCTCAAGGACCGCCAGCCCGTAGCCCGATGATCGGGATCAGAGCAGTTGCGCTTGCGTGCGTCCTTCTGGCGGCAGCATGCACTACGGTGCCATTCGAGTCCGGCGTTCCCGTTGCGCCGTCCACGCCGTTCGATTTCAGCGGGCGGGTGCTCGTGAGTTTCGACGGGCGCGCGTTTTCGTCCGCCTTGCGCTGGCAGCACGTATCGGGACGGGACGAGATCTGGCTGTTGAGTCCTGTCGGGCAGGCGCTGGCCCACATTGTCGACAGCGGCGATGGTGCGGTTCTCACTGCGGCGGATCAGCGGCAATATCGCGCGGCGAGCGTCGAGAGCCTCACCCGCCGGGCCCTGGGCTGGGAGTTGCCGGTGGCGAATCTCAAATACTGGGTGCGCGGCGATATCGCACCCGGCAGCGCGCCGGGGGCCGTGGTGCGTGGTGATGACCAGCGTATTGCCCGGCTGGAACAGGGTGGTTGGCGCGTCGCGCTGACCTATTACGCCGCGCAGGAGTACGACGGGCTCCCGCGGAGGCTTGAGCTCGCGGGCGCTTCGCACGAGATCCGGCTCGTGATCGACACCTGGCGGAGCGTCGCGTCTCCACCATGAACGCCGAGGCTCGAAGTTTCCCTGCGCCGGGGAAGCTCAACCTCATGTTGCGCGTGGTGGGGCGGCGTGCGGACGGTTATCACCTGCTGCAGACGGTGTTCCGGTTCATCGACTGCGGCGATACGCTCACGTTTCGCGTGCGCCGCGACGGGGCGATCAACAGGGTCAATACCGTTGAAGGCGTACCCGTGGAGCAGGATCTGGCGCTGCGCGCGGCACGTCTGCTGCGGGATCGCGCCGGCGCGAAGGCCGGCGTCGATATCACGCTGGACAAGTGCCTGCCGCTGGGCGGAGGGCTGGGAGGGGGCAGTTCCGATGCCGCGACCACCTTACTGGCGCTGAACTGCCTGTGGGAACTTGATCTGGCGCGCGCGCGCCTGCTGGAATTGGCGCTTGAACTCGGCGCCGATGTGCCGGTTTTCGTCTTCGGCGAAAACGCCTGGGCTGAAGGGGTGGGGGAGGAGCTGCGGTCCGTCATCCTGCCGCCGGCGTGGTACGTGGTGCTTGCCCCGCCGGTGACCGTCTCCACGCAGCGCATTTTCGCCCATCCGGGATTGAAACGAGACACAAAAATGGTTAGAATACAAAGCTTTTCAGCGGCCGGGCCGAACGAAAACGACCTCCAGGCGGTGGTCTGCCAAGAGCATCCCGAGATCGGGCGGCATCTCGCCTGGCTCAACCAGTTCGGTCGAGCGATGTTGACGGGGTCGGGGGCGTGTGTATTTGCCGCGTTCGACAGCGCCGGCGAGGCGCAGGAGGTGCTGGCGAAGTTGCCCGGCTCCATGACGGGATTCGTAGCGCGCGGGCTGGAACGGCATCCCATGCGCGATCTCGCACGCTGAATGCGGCAGGATTTAGACGGAACGAGCGACCCGCGGGGTGGGTCGTCGGCGTGTTGACGACCATTGGGGAGTCGCCAAGCTGGTTAAGGCACCGGATTTTGATTCCGGCATGCGTAGGTTCGAATCCTACCTCCCCAGCCAGATTTTGCATGGGCGGCTCGAGCGGGCGGCCTGCTTAGCTTCTCCGGGGGTGCGAGGGTGGCCTTAGACAGATTGATGGTGTTCACCGGTAACGCCATTCCCGCGCTTGCCCGGGACGTGGTGAGCCACCTCAACATCCATCTCGGGCGCGCGAAGATCGGGCGCTTCAGCGACGGCGAAGTGATGGTCGAGATACTGGAAAACGTGCGCGGCAAGGACGTTTTCGTGTTGCAGTCGCTGTGTGCGCCGACGAACGACAACCTGATGGAGTTGCTGGTCATCGTGGATGCGCTGAAGCGCGCATCCGCCGCCCGTGTCACGGCCGCGATCCCGTACATGGGTTACGCGCGGCAGGATCGGCGCCCCAGTTCGGCGCGGGTGCCCATCACCGCCAAGGTGGTGGCGAACATGATGTCGAGCGTGGGCGTCGACCGGGTGCTCACGATGGACCTGCACTCGGAGCAGATCCAGGGTTTTTTCGACATCCCGGTGGACAACATCTATTCCGGGCCGATCATGCTGGGCGATGTATGGAAACACGACTACAAGAATCTGGTCGTGGTGTCGCCGGACGTCGGCGGCGTGGTGCGGGCGCGGGCGCTCGCGAAACGGCTGGAGGCGGAACTCGCGATCATCGACAAACGGCGGCCGCGGCCCAACGTCGCGACCGTGATGCACATTATCGGGGACGTCGAGGATCGCACCTGCGTCATCGTCGACGACATGGTCGACACTGCCAACACGCTGTGCGAAGCCGCGGCGGCGCTGAAGGAGCATGGGGCCGAGAAGGTGCTGGCGTATTGCACGCACGCGGTGCTGTCCGGCAAGGCGATCGAGCGTATCGGCAACTCGGCGCTCGATGAGGTGGTGGTGACGGATTCGATACCGCTGCAGGACCAAGCCAGGGCCTGCAAGCGCATCCGGGTGCTCACGGTCGCGAGTCTGCTCGCGGAAACCATGCGCCGCATCAGCGCGGAAGACTCGGTAAGTTCGCTGTTTGTAGAGTAAAAAAACAGCGTTCTGCGTCGGATTTGCGGGGATGGACGAGCGGCATCGGGTGCCAGAATGCTCCGTAACGATTATTCAGAGCTGAACGCTGTTTTTTTTGGAGACTGAAATGAACATCGAAATCATGGCATTCCCGCGCGCGCAACAGGGAACGGGTGCGAGCCGCCGCCTGCGCCAGACGGGACGCGTCCCGGGGGTCGTGTACGGGGCGGACAAGGCGGCGCAGGCGGTGGAACTCGACCACCAGGCGCTGCTGCGGCACCTCAAGATGGAGGCGTTTCATGCCTCGATACTCGACATGACCGTGGACGGCGGCAAGGAGCAGGTGCTGCTGCGGGACTTCCAGATGCACCCCTGGAAACCACAGGTGCTTCACGTCGATTTTCAGCGGGTGGACAAGAACCGGAAGATCCACATGCGGGTGCCGCTGCACTTCGTGAACGCCGACATCTGCCCGGGTGTCAAGGTCGGCGGCGGGGTGGTGCAGCACGTGATGAACGACATCGAGATCCAGTGCCTGCCCGACGACCTGCCGGAATTCATCGAGGTCGACGTCAAGGAGCTGCAACTCGGCCATTCGATCCACGTGACGGAACTCGCGCTGCCCAAGGGCGTCGAAGCGACGCCGAAACTCAAGCACGACAATCCCTCGGTGGTGACGGTGCAGGTGCCGAAGGAGATCGTGATCGAAGAGGAAGTGGCCGCGCCGGTGACCGAGATCACGGGCCAAGCCCCTGCGGAAGCCGAGGCGGCTGCGGAGGCGGCTCCGGGCGAGAAGAAGGAGCCCGAGAAGAAGGAGCCCGAGAAGAAGGAGCCCGAGAAGAAGGAAGCGGCCAAGTAGGAGCAGGCCGACTCCGGCTCCCGGTGGGTGCGGCCCGCCGTGTTCGGCCTCACGAACGTGGCGGGCCTTTCATATTTCGCGGCGTGACTGCCGCACCAATTGCGCATGATGTGAGGACACGATGATGCAACTCCAGGAAAGATTCAGAACGCCCCGGCTCCTCTTGACGCGGATCGTGCCGGAGGACCTGGGCGACATGCTCGCCATGCACCGCGAAGCGCAGGTGGCGCGAGCGCTCGGGGGCGAGCAGGCCGACGGCGAGATCGCGGCGCTCGTCGAGAAG
>Ga0155935_1299_pt1 | contig 41993 bp, 41 predicted proteins | sample RifCSPlowO2_02_FD_107589 | JGI IMG/M metagenome (GOLD analysis project Ga0155935, IMG submission 107589) | Betaproteobacteria bacterium RIFCSPLOWO2_02_64_14
GCCGCCCGGATCGCGCGATGCGCAGCGCGCGCGCCATGTCGTCGCCGAGACCCGCGGCGTTCTGCGCGGTCCACGAAGCCTTGGTCACCGGCGTGGCCAACTCAGCCTGCGCCATTTCCTGAAACGCGCCGCGGCCCAGTTCGCGCAATGGTGCGTGGCCTGAAAGCATCACGAGTGGAGACTCCGACGCCAATGCAGTGTAGAGGGCGCCGATACCGTTGGCGTGGCCCGGTCCGCCCGTGAGCAGCGCGACACCCGCCTCGCCCGTGAGGCGGCCCCAGGCGTCCGCCATGTGCACCGCCGCGCCTTCATGGCGTACGTGCGTGATCGCGAGACGCGCGTCGAGGGCCGCGTCGTACACCGGCATGATCTGGTTGCCCGAGAGGGAAAACAGATGCCTCACGCCCGCCCGTGCCAGCGCGCGGGCGAGAATATCAGCGCCTCTGAGCGCCACGACCTACCACCCGGTATTCGAGATCGACATGCAGGGTGGGAAGCGATCCGACAGGACGCCAGGGACGCAATGCTCGGCGACCGATCTTCCCTCTCGTCCTTCGCGTTTCCTTGGCGTCTTTCGCGTTTTCGCTTTACGCACTCTCGTAGAGCCGGGTCATCACGAACTCCCGGTGACCCAGCGCTTCCGCGGCCGTGAGCCGCCCGTTGCACGTGCGCAGCATCACTTCGATCAGTTCGTCGCCCGTCTGGTCGAGATTCTTCTCGCGCTGCAACAACCCGGAACAGTCGTAGTCAATGTGCTCGGACATGGTGCGAACCGTGCGCGGATTGGCGCTGAGCTTGATCACGGGCAGGATCGGATTGCCGATGACGTTTCCCTGGCCGGTCGGAAAGAGGTGGACGGCGTACCCCGCTGCAGCCAACAGCGTCACCATCTCGGCGGCGGCGGACGACGAATCCATGAACCACAGGCCCGGGCGGGTCGGCGTCTCGGCCTTGTCCAGCACGCCGATCACCTTGCATTTCTTGCCGATCTTCTGGATGTTGCCGAGCGCCTTCTCCTCGATGGTGGTGAGCCCGCCCGCGAGATTGCCCTTGGTCGGCTGCGAGTCCGAAAGGTCGTCGACCTTGTGGCGTTCGATCACCTCCTGGTAACGATTGAACATCGCCATGAACTGCTCCCGCACCGCCGGCGTGGCGCAGCGGTCCGCCACGATGTGCTCGCCGCCCGTGATCTCGGTGGTCTCGCCGAAGCACATGGTGACGCCGAGCGGCTCGAGCTTGTCGAAAGCGCTGCCGACGGTCGGATTGGAACCGCAGCCCGAAGTGGTGTCGGATTCACCGCACTTGGTCGAAACCCAGAGCTCGCTGATCGGGCACTCGACGCGCTGCCGCTCGGAGGCCCACTGCACATACTCCTTCGCAACCTTGGAGGCGCGCAGGATCGTGTCGTGATCACCGTGCAGTTCAATGCCGAAGCCGGTCACCGGCTTGCCGGTTTTTGCGATGCCATCGACGACGCGCTTGGCCCATTCCTGCTCGATGCAGATCACCACGACGGCAGCGACGTTAGGGTTCGAACCCGCGCCGATCAACGTGCGGAAATGCAGGTCCAGATCCGCGCCGAACTGCAGGCGGCCGTAGGGGTGAGGGATCGCCATCGCGCCCTTGATTTGGTGGGCCACCGCCTCGGCTGCGGCATTGGACAGGTCGTCCACCGGAAGAATAATGACGTGATTGCGCACGCCGACCCGGCCATTTTCGCGCCGGTAGCCCCAGAATGTGGTTTTGCTTGAAATCATTTCACAACCTCGTAATAAGTGATGGGTGATGGGTAACGGGCGGAAACCGCACTGTTGCGCTTACCCGTTCTCCTACCAGCGTTTGGTTTTTAGGTTGTGGACGTGTGCGTGCTCGCCCACCGCGATGTCGGCCACCGACTTGCCGATGTCGAAACCGTACTTGATTACGGTGTCACCCTTCTTGATCGGTTTGGTCGCCACCTTGTGGCCGATGGGGATGTCGTTCAGCGCCTTGACCTTGATAGTCGAATCATCTTCCATCACCCAGCCGGTCAGTTCCTGGCCGGCCTTGATGCCTTCGATCACGGCGACGCCGACCGTGTCCTTCTTGTCGTGAACCAGAATGTGGATCATGTCTGCTCCTTGCTGCACCACGCGTTGCGGAAAGAGGAAACTGCGGACTGCGGATTATTCTTCTACTCGCGCGATCCTAGTCAGGTTCGGTCTCAAAGTCAACTATATGACCTATATGACTTTCTCCTGGCCGATGATAGAATCCCCGCGCTCACATTCACCACACGGACCAGCATGATGGCCGACACGCTCGCGGCAGGCAACCTCACCCTCAATCCGCTCTACAAGGAAGTCAAGATACGCATCACACGCGGGCTCGCTGCGGGGGAGTGGAAGCCCGGCGGCGCGATCCCCAGCGAGACCCGGCTCGCCAAACAGTTCAATGTCTCGATCGGCACCATTCGCAAGGCAATCGACGAGTTGGTCGCGGAAAAGATCCTGCTGCGCCAGCAGGGACGCGGCACTTTCGTCGCGACCCATAGCGATGACCGCACCCTTTTCTATTTCTTCCATATCGTCGGCAAGGACGGCGGCCGCGAGCTGCCGGTCACCGAACTGCTCTCGTTCCGCAAGGGGCGCGCCGAGGCCGGCGAGGATGTGCGGCTCGGGATGCCGCGCGGGGGCAGAATACTGCGGGTCGAGAACCTGCTGAAGCTCGAAGGCAAGCCCGTGATTCTTGACGAAATCGTGGTGCCCGCCGTGCTGTTCCCCGATCTCGACCAGGAAACGTTCGGCGGGCGCGCGGGGACGATCTACGGGCTGTACCAGGCGCGCTACGACATCAACGTCATACGCATCAGCGAACGGCTGTCGGCGGCCATCGCACCTCCCAAGGTCGCGGCCTTGCTCGGCATCACGGCGAGCGTGCCTGCCCTGAAAATCAAGCGCGTGGCGTACACCTACGACGACACCCCGGTCGAGTATCGCGTGAGCTGGGTCAATACCGGGAACCATGAATACCTGAGCGACCTCTGGAAGAACGAGGCGCGCTAGGGGCGTGTCGGACTGTCTCCCGACACACTCCTTACAATTTCTTCAGTTCGCGCCGCGCAACGTCCTGTTGCACCGGATCGCGGGAATTCCTTAGCACCCATTCGAACTGGGCCCGTGCGTCGTCGCGGTAGCCGCCCCGCGCGAGGCTCAAGCCGGCGGCAAGCCGCGCCTGGCGGGCGAGCGCGTCCGGCAAGTTCGAGTCCGCATGCGCTGCGGAGCGCAGGTAGTGCTCCGCAGCCGCGAGTGGTTTTCCCGTCATATCGCTCGCACGGCCGAGGTTGAAGAGTACGTGCCGGCGTTCCAATCCGTCGGCGCGCTGCGCCAGGGCCGCAAGCAATGGCTCGGCGGCGCCCGCGTGGCCCGCATCCAGGAACTCAAGGGACAGGGCAGATGCCCGCTTCACGACATCCGGTGGCCATGGGCCGGTCGCTGCGACTGCCTGCGTGATCTGCGCCACCCCCACGTCCAGCTGGCCGGCGCGCATCATGGCTGCGGCAAGCCGCAACTGCCAATCGACGGGCGCGAGCCCAGGCGGAAGCTCCAACCCCTCCCACATCCGCACTGCGGCAGCGTGCAGCCCGTGCGTCTCTCCGACCCCACCCAGCGCGTAACGCAGGCGTGGATCGAGCGTCGCCAGGTCGATGTCAGCATCGTTGAACAGCCGCAACGCCGCAACCTCGAGCTTTGCGAGCTGCAAGGAAAGTTCGAGTTGTAGCTGCGCGTTGGTGCGTGCCCCAGGCGTTGCGCCCCGTCGCGCGAGATGCGCAAAGACAGCGCGGGCAATCATCGGGTCGGTAGTGGCCCGGCTTGCCGCGAAGGCGCTCCATCCGGCATCGTCGTTGTCGAGGAGATGCTGCCTGTCCGCAGACTCGCGCGCCGCCGAAAAATAGGTCTGCCACAGCTCCCGTGCGCCCCCGGCCCGTGATGAGCTTGCGGGAGTCGAGTGCTGCAACTGCTGTTCGAGCGCCTCGATCCGGAGCGCCCGCCTGCCCTGCGTCCGCGCCGCGCGTGCAATGATTTCCCACCATCCGGCGCCCGGACGTTTGATCGCCGCCGGGCGCGCCAGGTTGATCGCTGCCTCGGGCTCGACGAGTCCGGCTTGAAGGCGCAACATGAGCTTGATCGGGTCCCCGTCGTCGAGGCTCGCCAGCCAGTTCACCGCCTCCTTCGCCATGCCGAGATCGAGCAGCGCCGTCACGAAGCGCGTGGCCGTGCGGCGCTCCACGGGCCGATGATCCAGATCGAAGCGCAACATGCTGCGATACGCATCGCCGCCATGCCGGTCAGCCACGTAACTTTCGATGACGAGCAGCCGGAGTTCGCGCAACTCATCGCCTGAGGCCGCGCCCTGCCACAACAGGCGCGCGGCGTGGCGCCGTGCGGCAGCGCCCTGCCCTGTAGCAACGGCAGTACGCGCTGCCGGCATCAGGCACGCGCGCAGCGTCGGCGTCGCCACACCGGCAGGAAGGCGCTCCGCGCGCGCGAGAAGGTCCCGCACACGATCGAGCCGCGCGAGCAGACTGCAACGCAATGCCTCTCACTCGCCCCAACGCGACGCACCGGGATCGGCGGATTGCGTCTTTTCCACCAGGTCCAGGGCGAGTTGCGGTGTCCCGCTCGCAGCGAGGCGCTGCGCGTTTTGCAGCGCGTCCGTGGTTTCTGCTGCCAGAGCGAGAGCGGCGCAGTACAGCAGCATTCCGGTCAACACTCGCATCGCGCTATTTTCCGCCCTGAAGCACGCGCGCTGCGAGCCAAAAAAAAGGCGGCCAGGCCGCCTTTGCGCACGACGCAAGGCCTGCGCCTGCTACTGGTTGTCCGCCTCGGGCGCCGCTTCCGTAGCGCCGGCGAGTTTCTCCTTGATGCGGGCCGCCTTGCCGGAACGCTGACGTAGGTAGTAGAGTTTGGCGCGGCCCACGTCGCCGCGGCGCTTGACCTCGACGCTGGCGATGAGCGGCGAATAGGTCTGAAAGTTGCGCTCCACGCCCTCGCCCGAGGAGATCTTGCGCACGGTGAAGGACGAGTTCAGCCCGCGATTGCGTTTTGCGATCACCACGCCCTCGTAGGCCTGCACCCGCTTGCGGTCTCCTTCCACCACGTTGACGTTGACCACGACCGTGTCCCCCGCCGCAAATTCGGGGACTTCCTTGCCAAGGCGTTTGATCTCTTCCCGTTCCAGTTCCCTGATGATATCCATGTTCATGCTCCCGTGGAGTCCATCTCGCTCCTGAATTCTTCCAGCAGCCCGCGCTCCGCCGCCGACAACTCGCGGTTTGCGAGCAGATCCGGCCGCCGCAGCCAGGTCCGGCCCAGCGCCTGCTTCAGGCGCCAGCGGCTGATTTCCGCGTGGTTGCCCGACAGCAATACTGCAGGCACCGTCAGACCTTCAAACTCATCCGGCCGCGTGTAATGCGGGCAATCGAGCAGCCCGCGCACAAATGAATCCTGTTCCGCCGATTCCGCATCACCCAGCGCACCCGGCAACTGGCGCACCACGCAGTCGATCAACACCATCGCAGCCAGTTCGCCGCCGGACAGCACATAGTCGCCGATCGAAATCTCTTCGATCGGGTGGCGCCTCAGCAAACGCTCGTCCACGCCTTCGTAGCGCCCGGCGAGCAGCACCAGTCCGCTTTCGCGCGCCAACCCGGCGACCAGGGCATGATTCAGCAACCGGCCCTGCGGTGACAAATAAATCATCCGCGGCGTCGCCACCCCTGAACTCGCCTGGCGTTGCGCCGCGGCCGCAAGCGCCTTGGACAGCGGCTCCACCATCATCACCATTCCGGGCCCGCCGCCGTACGGGCGGTCGTCAACGCTACGGTAAGCGTTTCCTGCAAAATCCCGGGGGTTCCACAACACCAGTTGGTAGAGCCCTCTGTCACGCGCCCGCCCCGTGACCCCGCATTCGGTCACCGCGTCAAACATCGGGGGGAACAACGTGACGACGTCGAACTGCAGCATCAGGTCAGTAGTCAGCGCCCCAGTCCACGCGGATGATGCCACTCGCGAGGTCGACCTTCTGTATCACCGCCGCGACGAATGGAATCAAGCGCTCGCGTTCACCCCGCACCACCAGCACGTCGTTGGCCCCGGTTTCGAAGATCCGAACCACAACCCCCAATTCTTCGCCGACGACGTTTACTACCTTGAGACCGAACAGGTCGGCCCAATAGAACTCGTTCTCCTTTGCGGCGGGAAGCGCCGCCCGCGGCACGGCTACCTCTTTGCCGCGCAGCGCCGTCGCCGCGTCACGGTCTTCGCACCCGAGCAATTGCGCCACGACCGCCGCACCGTGCACCCGCGCCTGCGCGACCTGCCGCTCTTCCCAGCGTTCCCCGTGACCCATCCACCACGAGCGATAGCGCAGCAGGTTTCCGGTTGCCGCGGTGAAGGGGACGACGCGCACCCATCCCTTCACTCCGTACGGGGCGGTTATCCGCCCCAGTATCACAAAACGATCAGGCAGCCTTTTGCTCACCAAACTGCTTGACGAGCCGCGCTGCGGTGTCCGAGAGCCGCGCGCCCTTGCCGCGCCAATGCGCGAGGCGCTCGCGGTTTATGCGAAGCGTTTCCTGGCCTTCGGGGGCCTTGGGATTGTAGAACCCGATGCGCTCGATAAAACGCCCATCGCGTGGGGAACGCGAATCCGCCACCACCAAGTTGAAAAACGGGCGCTTCTTCGCCCCGCCACGCGCCAAACGGATGACAACCATGGTCTACCTGCCGCTCTGCAGAATACGGAAAGGGCGTGATTTTACGCTAGTTTTTGGAAGCCACGCAAGAAATTCGGCGGCTGGTGCGCTGCCTTGCCGGGCCTGCAGACACGATTTCTGAGTAGATCTTAAGGCCTTGATTCTGTTGTTGACCAATCGCGTTCCGGGCAAAATGCACCTTTTTTTCGGAGCCCGCATGACGACCTGCACGCGAGCACAGGCAACGCGCCTGGAAGAGGTTCTCGCCGAGCGATTTGGCACAGCCTTCAGCGCCCCTGCAGATGCGCCGGGCGTCGACGAACTCATGCGCATGGCGAATCATCGCTCGCACCGCCGCTACCTGCCGCGTACCGTCGAACCAGCACTGCTGCGGTTGTTGTTCGGCTGCGCCCTGTCGGCGCCGTCCAAGAGCGACCTGCAGCAAGCCGATATCATCCACGTCGAGGATCGTTCCACGGTCAAGGCAATCGTCGACCTCATTCCCGACATGCCATGGATCAACCAGGCGCCGGTGTTTCTGGTTTTCTGCGGCAACAACCGCCGCATCCGGAAGATCGGCGACTGGCGCGGCAAGCCGTTTGCCAACGACCATCTCGACCACTTCATGAACGCGGCGGTCGATGCGGGACTCGTCATGATGAACTTCATCCGCGCCGCGACTGCAGCCGGATTGGGCACCTGCCCGATCAGCGCGGTTCGCAACCGGCCCAACGAGGTCAGCCGCCTGCTGGAACTGCCAGACTGGGTGTTTCCGGTGGCCGGCCTGTGCGTTGGATATCCCGCGGAAGCGGGGCGCGTCAGCCCGCGCCTGCCGCTTGCGGTCACTGTGCACACCAACCGTTACGATGAAGCCAACTTGGAACGGAACATCGATGCCTACGACCCGCGCCGGCAGGCGCTGCAGCCGTACCGCCGCCAACGATACGCCGATCGCTATGCCGACGTTGAATTCTACGGCTGGTCGGAGGAGAAGGCGCGCCACTACTCGGTGCCGGAGCGCACGGATTTCGGCGCCTTTATCCGCGACAAGGGATTCAGCTTGAAATAACCTTACGCGCCGCGATGCCGCTGCGGTCGCCCTATGTCAGGCAGCGCCGTCGGCGTTCGTCGATGGATAAGTTCTTGCCATGAGGAATGCGCTGACGCTGGTCAGCGCATTCCTGGGAACATCCCCTTCATCGACCGCATCATCTTGCCCATCCCGCCCTTCGCCATCATCTTCATCATCTTCTGCATCTGCTCGAACTGGTTGAGCAGGCGGTTCACTTCCTGCACGGTGACGCCGGCGCCGGCGGCGATGCGGCGCTTGCGGGAGGCCTTGATGATCTCGGGCCGGGCGCGCTCCTGCGGCGTCATCGAGTTGATGACGCCCTCGATCCGCCGCAGCGCTTTCTCCTCGGTCTGCGGGGCATTCTGCGCGAGCTGCGCCAGGTTGCCGGGAAGCTTATCGGCAATCGCGGCGATGCCGCCCATGTTCTTCATCTGCGCGAGCTGCTGCTTGAAGTCCTCCAGATCGAAGCCCTTGCCGGACTTGACCTTTTTCGCGAGCTTTTCGGCTTCGTCGCGGTCGATGCCTTTCTGCACTCCCTCGATGAGCGAAAGTACGTCGCCCATGCCCAGGATGCGCGAAGCCATGCGCTCCGGATAGAACGCCTCGAGCCCCCCCACTTTCTCGCTCACGCCCACGAACTTGATGGGCTTTCCGGTGACGTGACGCACCGACAGTGCCGCGCCGCCGCGGGCATCGCCGTCGAGCTTGGTAAGCACGATGCCAGTGAGCGGCAGCGCGGCGCCAAACGCGCGAGCGGTGTTGACGGCGTCCTGGCCCTGCATCGAATCCACCACGAAGAGCGTCTCGATGGGATTAAGCGCGGCGTGCAGGTCACGGATTTCATGCATCATCGCTTCATCGATCGCAAGCCGCCCCGCAGTGTCCACGATCAGCACGTCGTGGTAATGCGTGCGCGCGAAGTCGACCGCGGCCTGAGCGATCGCCACCGGATTCTCCCCGGCCGCGGATGGGTGGAAGTCGGCATCGACCTGGCCCGCCAGCAATCTGAGCTGCTCGATCGCCGCCGGCCGGTAGACGTCGCAGCTCGCCAGCAGGACTTTCTTGCGCTCAACCTCTCGCAACCATTTCGCGAGCTTGGCGCTGGTGGTCGTCTTGCCCGATCCCTGCAGGCCGGCCATCAGGATCACCGCGGGCGGCTGCGTCGCGAGGTTGAGCGCGTCATTCTTCTCGCCCATCAACTTGACGAGTTCACGGTGCACGACACCCACCACCGCCTGCCCGGGGGTGAGGCTTCCCATCACCTCCTGCCCGAGCGCGCGCTCGCGCACCTGCGCGATGAAGTCCTTCACCACGGGCAGAGCCACGTCGGCCTCCAGCAGCGCGACACGCACCTCCCGCAATGCGTCCGCGAGATTGTTCTCCGTGACGCGCGCTTCGCCGCGCAACGTCTTCATCACGCGCGCGAGGCGCTGGGTCAGGTTGTCGAACATGCGACGGGGTTCAGGTAAACTTCATCCATGCCGTGGATTCTACCGTATGCAATCGACGCTCTGCTCTACGGTGCGCTTGCCGTTTATTTCTGGCGCACGCGCTGGGCGCGGCGGGAAGGCGAACCGCACGCGGCGCGGTCGGCCGCACTGGAACACCACGCAGTGCTCGCGCCGCTCGGACTGCATGCCTGGTTGCTCGCGCAATCCGCATTCGGCGCACCCGGACTGACCCTGGGCCTTGGAAACGCCGTATCGGCGATACTGTGGTTGACGGTGCTGATCTACTGGTTAGGCAACTTTTTCTACAAGCTCGAAGGCTTGCAGGCGCTGGTCATGCCGGTCGCGGCAGTCGCGGCGCTGCTGCCTGCGCTGCTGCCGCTGCCGCAGCCACTTCCCAACACCGAGCATGCCGTGTTCAAGTTCCATCTGCTCATCGCCATGCTCGCCTACAGCCTCTTCACCATCGGGTCGCTGCACGTCCTGCTGATGGCCTTGCTGGAGCGCCGCCTGCACGACGGGTCGCTGTCGCAGACGCTGCAGCGGCTGCCGCCGTTGCTCGCCATGGAAGCGCTGCTGTTCCGCATCATCTGGGCGGGTTTTGCCCTGCTCACGCTGACGCTCGCGAGCGGCGTCGTTTTCTCCGAGGAACTCTTCGGCCGCGCCGCCAGATTCAACCACAAGACGGTGTTCGGCGTCCTGTCGTGGCTGATTTTCGCCGCATTGCTTGCGGGGCGTCACATCTACGGCTGGCGCGGGCGCGTCGCGGTGCGCTGGACGCTCGCCGGATTTCTCACGCTCGTGCTCGCCTACATCGGCAGCAAATTCGTCCTCGAAGTGATACTCGGCCGCGGTTGAGCGGCAACGCGCCGCTCACTGGCGCCGACTGCACAACGGGAATGCCCGCCAGGGGGGACCATGGAACTGCTCATTCTCGCCAGCCTGATACTGCTCAACGGCCTGTTCGCGATGTCGGAGGTGGCGCTGCTCACCGCGCGCAAGCCGCGCCTTGCCGCGCTCGCGAGGCGCGTCGTTTTCTCCGAGGAACTCTTCGGCCGCGCCGCCAGATTCAACCACAAGACGGTGTTCGGCGTCCTGTCGTGGCTGATTTTCGCCGCATTGCTTGCGGGGCGTCACATCTACGGCTGGCGCGGGCGCGTCGCGGTGCGCTGGACGCTCGCCGGATTTCTCACGCTCGTGCTCGCCTACATCGGCAGCAAATTCGTCCTCGAAGTGATACTCGGCCGCGGTTGAGCGGCAACGCGCCGCTCACTGGCGCCGACTGCACAACGGGAATGCCCGCCAGGGGGGACCATGGAACTGCTCATTCTCGCCAGCCTGATACTGCTCAACGGCCTGTTCGCGATGTCGGAGGTGGCGCTGCTCACCGCGCGCAAGCCGCGCCTTGCCGCGCTCGCGAGGCGCGGCGACCGGCTTGCGGCTGCTGCCGTAAGACTCGGCGCGGAGCCGACGCGTTTTCTGTCAACCATTCAGATCGGAATCACCAGCATCGGGTTGCTGAGCGGCATCGTCGGGGAGGCGGTATTTGCCGCCCCGCTTGCCGACTGGTTCAGGTCGTTCGGTCTGGAGCACACGCCAAGCAGCGTCGCGGCGACGGCGATCGTCGTGCTCTCGATAACCTACGTTTCCATCGTCGTCGGCGAAATCGTGCCCAAGCGCCTGGGCCAGCACAGCGCCGAAGGCATTGCGCGGCTCGTGGCATGGCCGATGCACGGACTCGCGCGGATTTCGGCGCCGTTCGTGCACCTGCTGTCGGCGTCCACCGACGCCATCCTGAAGCCATTGCTCAGACTGCTTCGCATCCGCACCGAGGAGTTCGGCGCGCAGGCGCTCTCGCCCGACGAGATCCGCACCGTGGTGCTCGAATCCTCGAACATCCTGCCAAAGAAACACGTGACGATCCTGCTCAACCTGTTCGATCTCGAAGCGATCACGGTGGACGACGTGATGGTGCCCCGCAACCAGATCGAGGCCATCGACATCCAGGCTGCGCTGGAGGACATCGTGCAGCAGCTCGGCACGGCGCACCATCGCCGCGTCCTCGTGTACCGGCATCAGCTCGACGAAATCGTGGGCGTAGTGCGGGTGCGGCACGCCTTGACTCTTGCGCAACAAGGTGAACTCACCAGGGAACGGCTGGGTGAACTCGTGCGCGAACCCTACTTTGTCCCGACGAAAACGGCGCTTTTTTCGCAGCTTCAGAACTTCCAGGAACAACAGGAGCGGGTGAGCCTGGTCGTCGACGAGTATGGCGAACTGCTGGGGCTGGTGACGGTCGAGGACATTCTCGAGGAAATCATCGGGGAGTTCACGACGCAGTCCCCGCTGAAAAGCACGGGATTCGTGCGCCAGAAGGACGGCAGCTACCTCGTGGAAGGCGGCACCCTGTTGCGGGAACTTAACCGCAAGCTGGGACTGCGCTTCCCGCTGGACGGGCCGCGAACGTTGAACGGTCTGATCCTGGAGCATCTGCGCGAGATTCCCGAGCCGAACACGAGCCTCAAGATCGCCGAATGCCGCATCGAGATACTGCAGACCCAGGACCGCGTCGTGCGCGTGGTGCGCATCTTTCCGCCGCCTGCGGGGCGCCCGGTGACGCCTGAATCCTGAAACTGTGGCAAATTGACCTTTACAAAGCGCGGGGAGACGTGCATCATTTTGTGAGCAATCACGGCTAACTTGCTGGAAGAGCATCGTATTCGAGGGATTGAACATGGCCACAGCCGCTGCCGCCGTCAAGAAACCTGCGGTTAAGGAGTACAACTTCACGTGGGTCGGGAAGGACAAGGCCGGCAAGGTCATGCGCGGCGAAATGCGTGCCGCCGGCGAGGCGCAGGTCAACGCCGTGCTCCGGCGCCAGGGCGTACGCGAGGCCCGGGTCAAGAGACAGCGGCTGGGCCGCGGTGGCTCGATCACCGAGAAGGACATCACGCTGTTTACGCGGCAGCTCGCAACGATGATGAAGTCCGGCGTGCCGCTGCTGCAGTCATTCGATATCGTCGCGAAGGGGCACAACAATGCCGCGGTGGCCCGGTTGCTGATCGACATCAAGACCGAGGTTGAAACCGGCTCGAGCCTCAAGCAGGCGTTCGAGAAGCATCCGCTCTATTTCGACGCGTTGTTCTGCAACCTGATCGGCGCCGGCGAGCAGGCCGGTATTCTCGACAGCCTGCTCGACCGGCTGGCAAGCTACAAGGAGAAGATCCTCGCCATCAAGAGCAAGATCAAGTCGGCCCTGTTCTATCCGATAGCGATCATCATCGTCGCGTTCGTGATCACGGCGGTCATCATGATTTTCGTGGTTCCGGCGTTCAAGTCGGTGTTTGCGAGTTTCGGCGCGGATCTTCCCGGTCCGACATTGATGGTGATGGCGATATCGGATTTCTTCGTCGAGTACTGGTACGCCATCTTCGGCAGCATCGGCGGCGGAATCTACGCGTTTTTCTGGACCTGGAAGCGGTCGGAAAAAATGCAGATCTTCATGGACCGCGTCATGTTGCGCGTTCCGGTGTTTGGAGATCTCATCAGGAAATCCGCGATCGCGCGCTGGACACGGACACTCGCGACCATGTTCGCCGCCGGCGTCCCGCTCGTGGAAGCCCTCGACTCGGTGGCGGGGGCGGCGGGCAATTACGAGTACTACGTGGCCACGAAGAAAATCCAGTCCGAGGTAGCGACGGGATCGAGTCTCATGTCCGCGATGCAGGGCACCGAGGTGTTTCCCAGCATGGTGCTGCAGATGGTGACGATCGGCGAGGAGGCCGGTTCGCTCGATGCCATGCTGTCAAAGGTGGCGGACTTCTTCGAAGCCGAAGTCGACGATGCCGTGGAGGCGCTGGCAAGCCTCATGGAGCCGATGATCATGGTCGTTCTGGGTACATTGATCGGCGGCCTGGTGATCGCGATGTATCTGCCGATCTTCAAGTTGGGCGCGGTCGTCTGAGAGAGCAGGGAGCGCCTGCAGGGGCCCGGGCGGGGCAGCGCCGCCCCGCCCCGCGGGTGACGCCCGCCTTCCTTCCGACGTGTCGATCGTAGCGCTCCTGCAATCATCCCCAGCGTTTCTTGTCACCGTTGCGGTGCTGCTCGGCCTCGTGGTCGGCAGTTTCCTGAACGTCGTGATCCACCGTCTGCCGAAGATGCTGGAGCGGCAGTGGCGCACGGAATGCGCGGAATTGACCGGCGAGGCCGCTCAGCCCGTGGAGGTTGAAGCCTTCAACCTGGTCGTTCCGCGTTCGCGTTGCCCGTCTTGCGGACACGGCGTCACGGCGATCGAAAACATTCCGCTGCTGAGTTATGCCGCGCTGCGGGGCCGTTGCTCATCGTGCGGCGTGCGCATATCACTGCGTTATCCGCTCGTCGAAGCGCTGAGCGGCTTCCTGTGCGGCTACGCCGCATGGCGTTTCGGACTGGGCGCGGCCGCGCTGGGAGCGTTTATCTTCACGTGGGCGATGATCGCGCTCGCCTTCATCGACCTCGATACCTTCTACCTCCCGGACAGCATCACATTGCTCCTGCTGTGGGTGGGGCTTCTGTTCAACCTGTTTCGCGTGTTCACCGATCTGGAGTCCGCGGTCATCGGCGCGGTGGCGGGGTACCTCGCGCTGTGGAGCGTATTCTGGACCTACAGGCTCGCGACCGGAAAGGAAGGCATGGGCTACGGCGACTTCAAGCTGCTGGCCGCGATCGGCGCGTGGCTCGGCTGGAAAATGTTGCCGCTTGCCATCCTGCTGGCCTCGTGCGCCGGGGCCGTGATCGGCATTGCGCTGATCGTTTTTGCGCGCCGCGGGCGCGACACGCCGATCCCGTTCGGGCCGTATCTCGCGATCGGGGGCCTGGTCGCGATGTTCTACGGCGAAGAGATCGCCAGACAATATCTCGGATTCTTCTGATCGTGTTGCCGTTTTGCGTGGGCCTCACTGGCGGCATCGGGTCGGGCAAGTCCAGCGCGGCGCGCATGTTCGAGGAACTGGGCGCCGCCGTCGTCGATACCGACGCGATTGCCCACGAACTGACGCGCCCCGGCGGCGTAGTCTTGAATGCAATCCGCAGCACCTTCGGCGAAGAGTACATCGCCAGCGATAGCGGGCTCGATCGCCCCCGCATGCGACGACTCGTTTTCTCCGACGCGGCAGCGCGCGGGAAACTCGAGGCGATTCTGCATCCGCTGATCCGCGACGAGGCGCGTGCGCACGTAGCCACTGCGCGCGCCCCGTATGTCGTGATCGTCGTGCCGCTGCTACTTGAAACCGGGGCTTACCGCGATCTGACGAACCGTGTCGCGATCGTCGACTGCAGCGAGAAAGCGCAGCTTGAGCGCACTATGGAGAGAAGCGGGCTCACCGAGGCGGAAGTGCGCGCGATCATGGCAACGCAGCTGCCCCGGGCGCGCCGGCTCGCCGCAGCGGACGACGTGCTCCATAATGACGGCGACCTCGCGGCACTGCGCCACGAGGTGCAGGCGCTGCACCGTCGCTACCTGTCCCTCGCACATGCTGCGCGTTCTGCGGATGGCGCAACCTGACCCCCGCACGCACTTCGGCGCAAAGCGCACCAGCGGGCGCCCCACAACCCTTGAGGAAAGTTTAAAACCCTGCATTAACCCCTTTATTTTTTTCGGGTTTTGGTGAATACTTCGGGGCAATCTTCACATTGTGGCGGTGTCGGCGTGCCGTGATCAGCTACGAGTATCCTCTGAGCGAACGCGTGCGGACGCTGCTGAGGCTGGAGGACCTCTACGAGCGCGTCGAGTACTTTCTGGCGAAGGATGACCCGCACGAGCATCATGTCGCGCTGCTCGCGCTGTTCGAGATCCTCGAAGTCTCAAGCCGCGCCGACCTCAAATCGGACCTGCTGCAGGAACTCGAACGCCAGAAGCACGCGCTTGAGGTCCTGCGCGACAATCCCGAAATTTCCGAGCAGGCCCTTGATAACGTCTTGTGGCAGATCGACCAGGCCTCATCGCGCCTCTTCCAGTCTTCCGGCAAGACCGGACAGGAACTGCGGGAGAATGAATGGTTGATGAGCATCAAGCAGCGCACCAATATTCCCGGCGGGGTGTGCGAGTTCGACGTGCCGTCGTATCACCATTGGCTGCAGCAGGGCGCCGAAGTGCGCCGTCGAGATCTGCAGCAGTGGCTCGCGCCATTCCTGCCGATACGGGAGGGCATGGGCATCGTCGTGCGGCTTCTGCGCGAGTCGGGAAAATCCACCACGCAGGTGGCTTACCAAGGCGTGTACCAGCAGATGATGGCCGGCCGGATCGCGCAGATGCTGCGCATCCGCCTTGCGCGCGATTATCCGTGCGTGCCGGAGGTCAGCGCCAACAAGTATGCCCTGAACATCCGGTTCATGACCCAGGAGGGCATGCAACGCCCGAAGGTCGCGGAAATCGACGTCGAGTTTGAGCTGACATTCTGCAACCTTTAGGAGTTTGTCGGACTCAGGTCGGACAAACTCCTAATGCAAAACCGCCCGCAACAAGAAAGAAAAAGGGATTCAATCTGGATTCCTGAGACGCGTTTCATCGATGCCATCAAAGCCCCGTCCAGTTGCCTGCCCAACCTGCGGCAAGAGCGTGTTATGGACGCCAACGAATGCTTGGCGTCCATTCTGTTCCGAGCGTTGCAAGCTGCTCGACCTCGGGGCGTGGGCCGAGGAGGCATACCGCATACCCATTGCGGAAAGCAAGGATCATCCCGAACCCGACGAGCCCGGCGACAGAGCATGAGTCCGGCGTTGCGCCGGAGAATCGCGCCAACTCCAACTTTGCGCGAAACAAGTGTGCGTCCCCTTTCCTCCTTTACACGCCCGGACTTGCGACTGATGATTATTCCTGCTCGTTGTATCCGCTCTCCTCGGTAAGCGTGGAGTTGACCGCAGAGGTCAACTCCACGCTCCGCGCATCATGCTGATGCCATGGGCACCCGCGCGCCATGCGTTCTCAAGATCGGATGGCCGCATGCCGCCCAGCGCGTATACCGGCACGGGGTAGTTCCCGATCAGCGCAGCGAAACGTGACCAGCCCAACGGCTTGGCGCCGGGGTGCGTCGCGGTTGGCCGTACCGGTCCGAGCACCACAAAATCCGCGTCGATGCGGTGCGCCTGATCGAGTTCTCCAGCGTCATGGCAGGACGCGCCAACAAGATCGAATCCTTCCGGCCGGCGATCGAGTGAATGTAACTGCGCCGATGTGAGATGGATGCCATCGGCGCCGCAGCGGCGTGCCACGTCGAAGTTGTCGTTGACCAGCACGCGCGCGCCGCAACGCCGCGCGGTCTGGAGTGCGCGAGCGGCGAGCGCCTGGAGATCTTCGCCGGACATCTCCTTTTCCCGGATCTGGACGAGCTCGAGGCCTCGCTCCAGTGCGCTTTCAAAGCGCTGCTCCCACACTCCCACGCCCAGGCCCGCGGCAAAGCTGATGCCATACACCGGCGGCAGAGACAGGGCGCGCAGAATGGGCCCGTTGGCCGGAAGCAGCGGAGCGACGGTGAGATCGCGGGTTGACTGCCACGCGAGTTGCTGCGCCTCCCTGCCGCGCGGCTCGCCCCGCCAGCCGACGACTCTGAAGAAGCGCAGGTGCACCGCGGCATGGGAATAGTCGTAGTCACGCGTCACCCATGGAAACGCCGTGACCGCATCGACTCCGAGTTCCTCGTGGAGTTCGCGCCGGAGCGCGTCATCCGCGGATTCGCCGTTCTCGATCTTCCCGCCCGGGAATTCCCAGTAGCCCGCGTACGCCTTGCCCGCCGGGCGCCGCGCCAGGAGAAACCTGCCATCATCGCGCAGGATGACAGCCGCCACGACCTCGACGCGATGCCGGCGCATCGTTCAAAGGATGAAGGATGAAGGATGAAGGATGAAAGAAAAGCGGCAATCGCACCTCGCGGCACTTGTCTTTTTCATCCTTCCGCCTTCTGCCTTCATCCGCGTCCTACCCCTTCCGCCTTCCGCCTTCATCCTTCATCCTTGCCTTATTCCCTTCCGCCTTCATCCTCTGCTTGCCCGCCCAATCACGGGCAAACTGCCACGCCACCCGACCGCTGCGCGAACCGCGCTGCAGCGACCACTGCAGCGCCGCACGCCGCGCGGCATCCGAGTGCGCCGCCGGCGCCTTGAAGTGATCGAGCCAGACGTCGACGATCCTGAGGTAGTCGTCCTGATCAAAGGGGTAGAACGACACCCACAGCCCGAAGCGCTCCGAGAGCGAGACTTTCTCCTCCGAGGTTTCACCGGGGTGGATCTCCTCGCCGACGTGTTTGTACTCGAGGTTCTCGTGCATGAACTCGGGCATGAGATGCCGGCGATTGGAGGTCGCGTAAATGAGGCAGTTCTCGGACGCGGCCGCCACCGATCCATCGAGCACGACCTTGAGGGCCTTGTAACCGGGTTCGTCGGCCTCGAACGACAGATCGTCGCAGTACAGGATGAAGCGCTCGGTACGCCGATAAATGCGCTCGACGATGTCCGGCAGATCCACCAGGTCCTGCTTCTCGACCTCAATCAGACGCAGGCCGCGCGGTGCGTAGCGGTTGAGCAGCGCCTTCACCAGCGACGACTTGCCGGTGCCCCGCGCTCCTGTGAGCAGCACGTTGTTCGCCGGGAAGCCGCCAACGAATTGCCGCGTGTTCTCCTCGACCCGGTGCTTCTGCTCGTCGATCCCGCGCAGGTCACCCAGTTCGATGCGGTGAACGTTGATGACCGGCTCGATCGACCGGCCGCGCTCGCGCCTGCGCCAGCGAAAGGCGATCGACGCCTTCCAGTCGATTGCGGGTGGGGCGCCCGGCACGAGCCTCTCCAGCCGCTCCACCAGCCCCTCCGCGCGCGCGATCAGCGTCGAAACGTCGTTCATGGCAACCCTAGGGGGTCAGCTCCGGTAATCTGCGTTGATGCTGACGTAATCGTGCGACAGGTCGCAGGTCCAGACCGTGTCCGACGCGGTGCCGCGATTCAGCACCAACCGCACCGTGATCTCGCTCGCCTTCATCACGCGCTGACCGTCCGCTTCGCGATAGCCCGGATGGAGCGCGCCCTTCGCGGCTACGAGAACGTCGTCAAGATAGAGATCGATCAAATCAACGTTGAGATCGGCCACATCGGCGTGCCCCACGGCCGCGAGTATGCGCCCCAAATTCGGATCGGAGGCGAAGAACGCGGTCTTGACCAGCGGGGAATGCGCGACGGCAAATGCGACTTTCCGGCACTCATCGGCGCCGCGCCCCCCCTCCACCCGCACCGTAATGAACTTGGTGGCACCCTCTCCATCTCGCACAATGGCGTGCGCCAGCTCGCGCGCCACCGCCGTAACCCCGTCGCGCCATGCAACATATTCGGGACTGCGCTCGCCGTCGATCTCGGGCATCTTTTGCGCGCCGGTCGCGATCAGCACGAAGGCATCATTGGTCGAAGTATCGCCATCGACCGTAACGCAGTTGAACGAGCGATCCGCGGCATGGGTCACCGCCTTGCGCACGAGCGGCAGCGCCACGCGGGCATCGGTAGCGACAAAGCCCAGCATGGTTGCCATGTTGGGGTGGATCATCCCCGCGCCCTTGGCGACGCCGGTGACGACGACCTCGGATTCCCCCACGGTGACGCGACGCGATACCGCTTTCGGCACCGTATCGGTAGTCATGATCGCATGTGCGGCGGCAAGCCAGTTGTCCCCGCGCAGGTCCGCGACACACCTCGGCAGACCCGCTGCGATCCTGTCAACCGGCAAAGGTTCCATGATGACGCCGGTCGAGAACGGGAGAATCTGCCCGGCTGCGCAACCGAGCAGACGGGCAAGCTCCGCGCAGGTCTGCCGGGCAGCGGCGACTCCGGCCTTGCCGGTGCCCGCGTTGGCATAACCCGTGTTCACGACCAGCGCGCGGATCGCGGCATCTGGATCGAGCATCGTCAAGTGCTGCCGCGCCACCACCACGGGCGCGGCGCAAAAGCGATTTTTCGTGAACACTGCCGCCACGCGTGCGCCCTCCTCAAGCCGCATCACCAGGAGATCCCGGCGATCGGGCTTGCGAATGCCTGCTTCCGCGGCCCCGAGGACAACGCCCGGAACCGGCAGCAGCGAGCCCGGATCGGGCGGCGAAAGATTTACGGGCATGGCGGTGAGTTCAGGCCAGTTTTCCGTGACAGTGCTTGTACTTCTTGCCCGACCCGCAGGGACAGGGATCGTTCCGGCCCACCTTCCTGCCGGCACGCACGAATGGCTGGGGCTTCTCGGCGACCGCAACATCCATATCGGCATCGGCCGCCTCCGCGGCAGCCGGCCCGGTCTCACCGGCCCCCGAAAAATCCGCATGCTGAAACTGGATGTTTGTCGGCGCCTCGGGTTCCTCCACCACAGCGAGCTCTTCCGCACTGCGAATCTGCACTGCAAGCAGCGTCTTGGTGACTTCGCTCTTGATCATCTCCAGCATCATCGAAAACAGCTCGAACGCTTCGCGCTTGTATTCCTGCGTCGGATTCTTCTGCGCGTAGCTCCGCAGGTGCACGCTCTGGCGCAGATGATCGAGCGCGGCAAGGTGCTCGCGCCAATGCGAGTCGAGGCTCTGTAGCATGATCGCCCGCTCGTAGTGGCGGATCGGCTCCTGTTCGACCTTGGCGATCTTCGTCCGGTAGTGCTCGTGCGCGGCTTCGACGATGCGCGCGCGCAGGTCCACCTCGTCGAGGTTGCTTTCCGCCTTCAACCATTCCTCGATCGGCAGCTTGACCTGCAGTTCCGCCTCCAGCGTGCGTTCGAGCCCCGGCACATCCCATTGCTCCTCGAGACTTTCGGGCGGGATATGCTGGTCGATATAACCGCCAACCACGTCCGCCCGCATGGCATCGAGCGTGGCGCTGATGTCGGTGGTCTCGAGCAGTTCGTTGCGCTGCTGGTAGATGACGCGGCGCTGGTCGTTGGCAACGTCGTCGTACTCCAGCAGGTGCTTGCGGATGTCGAAATTGCGCGCCTCGACCTTGCGCTGGGCGGTCTCGATCGAGCGCGTCACCCAGCGGTGTTCGATCGCCTCGCCTTCCGGCATCTTGAGACGATCCATGATCGCCGACACCCAGTCCGATGCGAAGATCCGGAGCAGCGGGTCTTCCAGCGAGAGATAAAACCGGCTCGACCCCGGATCGCCCTGCCGCCCGGACCGGCCGCGCAGCTGGTTGTCGATTCGGCGCGACTCGTGCCGCTCGGTACCGATGATATGAAGCCCTCCCGCCGCCACCACCTGGTTGTGCAGCTTCTGCCACTCGAAGCGCAGTTCCTCGACGCGCTTGCGCCGGCTTGCCTCATCTTGGGTCTCGTCGGCCAGCACTCGGTTGATCTCGGGCTCGGGGTTGCCGCCCAGCACGATGTCGGTCCCGCGTCCGGCCATGTTGGTGGCGATGGTGACCACGTTGGACCGGCCGGCCTGGATGATGATCTCCGCCTCGCGCGCGTGCTGCTTGGCGTTGAGAACGTTGTGCGGGAGCTTCTCCTTGTCGAGCATCGTGGAGAGCAGTTCCGAATTCTCGATCGAGGTGGTGCCCACCAGCACTGGTTGTCCGCGCTCGTGGCAATCCCGGATGTCGCTGATGATCGCCTGGTGCTTCTCGCGCGTGGTGCGATAGACCTGGTCCATCCGGTCCTCGCGGATCATCAGCTTGTGGGTGGGTATCACGATGGTTTCGAGCCCGTAAATCTGCTGAAACTCGTAGGCCTCCGTGTCAGCGGTGCCGGTCATGCCGGCAAGCTTCCCGTACATGCGGAAGTAATTCTGGAAGGTGATCGTGGCGAGCGTCTGGTTCTCCTTCTGGATCTCCACGCCTTCCTTGGCCTCGATCGCCTGGTGCAGGCCTTCCGACCAGCGTCTGCCGGGCATCAACCGTCCGGTGAACTCGTCCACGATGATGATCTCGTCGTCCTGCACCACGTAGTGCTGGTCGCGGTGAAACAGACCGTGCGCCCGCAGTGCCGCGTGCAGGTGATGCATGAGGATGATGTTGGCCGGATCGTAGAGACTGCTGCTCTCGGCGAGCATGCCGGCCTCGGCAAGCAGTTCCTCGGCGTGCTCGTGGCCCTCCTCGGAGAGCAGCACCTGGTGCGCCTTCTCGTCGACCCAGTAGTCGCCCGCCCCCTTCTCCTCCTTCTGCCGCACGAGCTTGGGCGGAATCCGGTTCATCGCGACGTACAGTTCCGTCGTATCCTCGGCCTGTCCGGAGATGATGAGCGGCGTGCGCGCTTCATCGATCAGGATCGAATCCACTTCGTCGACGATCGCGTAACTCAGGGCCCGCTGCACCTTCTCCGAGACCTGGTAGACCATGTTGTCGCGCAGGTAATCGAATCCGAACTCGTTGTTCGTGCCGTAAGTGATGTCTGCGGCATAGGCGGATTGCTTCAGGTCGTGGGCCATCTGTGAAAGATTCACTCCGACCGTCATGCCGAGGAAACGGTAGATCTTTCCCATCCAATCGGCATCGCGCTGGGCCAGGTAGTCATTGACGGTCACGATGTGCACGCCCGCTCCCGACAGCGCGTTGAGATAGGCCGGCAGCGTCGCCACCAGCGTCTTGCCTTCGCCGGTGCGCATCTCGCCGATCTTGCCGTTATGCAGCGCAAGCCCGCCGATCAACTGCACGTCGAAGTGGCGCATGTTAAGCGTGCGCCTGCCGGCCTCGCGAACGACCGCAAACGCCTCCGGAAGAAGCGCGTCGAGCGTTTCACGGCGTGCCTTTTCGCGCCCTGCGGCCATCTGCGCGGCCCGCTCCGGTTCGTCGGCCGGCGCCAGGGGCAGCTTTGCCATGCGCACCTGGAACCGCGTGCGGAACTCTGCGGTCTTGGCGCGCAGCGCCTCATCGGAGAGCTTCTCTATCTGCGGCTCGAGCGCGTTGATGTCGCGCACTACGCGCCGGTACTGCTTCAGCAGGCGTTCGTTACGGCTGCCAAAAACCTTTTTGAGTAAGTCTGTCACCATGAGAGTTCGTCAACACCCGCCACGCGCCGGGGGACCTCGACCGCCCCGGCATTCCGCGCATCAAATAAAAAGGGGTGGGGACACGCCCCACCCCCCGCGATCCTTGCCCCCGCAATGTCAGCCCGGCAGACGCAGAAACTGCATCGGGTTTTGCGGCGCACTGCGCTGCCGGACTTCAAAGTGCAGATGCGTGCCGGTCGCCCGTCCGGTCCTGCCGACCTCGGCGATACGCGCGCCCATCAATACCACGTCTCCGGCTTTTACCAGCATGCGCGAAGCATGCGCGTAGCGCGTAACGAGGTCATTGCCGTGGTCGACCTCGATCATATTACCATACTGCGGGTGGTACTCCGCCTGCACCACGACGCCTCCGGCCGCCGCCCTGATCGACGTCCCCTGTTCGGCGATGAAGTCAATGCCCTCGTGGAACGACTGCTGGCCGCTGAATGGATCCAGACGCCAGCCGAAGTTGGACGAATGCCAGCCGCCTTCGACCGGCACCATGGTCGGGATCAGCTTCTTGCGCGCGGCTTCGAGGGTAAATAGCGACTCCAGAACGCCAAGCCTGTCCCCCCGCTCCTCCAGTTGGCGCGTCAGCTGATCGATCTGCCCGGCGAATTCGGTGGGCGAGAGATCGTACCCGGGGATGGTGGAAAGCGCGCCGCCGCGGCCGGGCGGCTGATCGAACATCAGTTCCTGCGGTTTGAATCCGGCCACGCGCGCGAGCCGCTCCCCGAGCGTGTCGAGCCGCAGGAGCTGCGCCTGCATCTGACCGAGCCTGACCGCCATCGCGTTCAGGTTCTCGCGCAGGTACGACTCGGATTTTTCGTTCTGCCCCGGCTGGCTCGTGGGGAACAGCGACTGGAGGTAGGGAAAATTGTGATCGGCCGCGAACCTCAACGCGAACAGGTGCAGCAGCGCCGCCAGCACCAACACGGCGCCAAAACCCGTGACGCCCAGCATGACAAAGTGCGGCGTGCCGAGGGTGATTGCGCGTGCCTTTGCCAGCTTCCCCGAAACCAGAATAATATTCAACGTCATCCTCCCGTGGGCCTGCCATGCCAACACAACGGCTGAGCTTCTTGCTCGCCAGCGGTAAGTTCAGTCCGCTTTGCGACGAGAGCCGGCGCATGCGGAAACTGCAGCGGGTGTTTCTCGATTCAGCCCCCTTCTCCCTCGCCCGGGCGGCCCGGGTGAAGATGGTGAGGGCGGGAACCCTTTATCTCTCGGCCGATAATGTGGCGGTGGCGGCGAAACTGCGGCAGATCGCGCCCCGCTTGTTAAAAGCGTTCCGAGAATGGGTGCCTGAGGTTACTGGAATTCGTATTGAAGCGCAAGTAAACACAGGGGCGCAGGAGCTCCGAAAGAGTCCGAATAAAACCTCCTTGAGTCTTGAAACTATTGGAAATTTCGAGAAGTTGGCTGCGGCCATGCCGGACTCCGAGCTGAGAGCCGCGCTCGGCGCGCTGGTGCGCCGCCACCGAACTAAACGTACATGATCAGGCGCTCGAGCACGAACAGCGCCATGAACACGATCAGAAGGATCACGCCGAACTGGAAGATGCGCCAGGCGGCCGTCAGGAACCGGCGGTTGCGAGTGAAGAGGTAGAGGACGAGCGCCAGACCGATCGCCAGCAGAACCAGAATGCCGATCAGCCGGACAATGACCAACCGCGCTCCCCGCCTGCATCAACGGCGCAGCAGCTCAAGCCGCCCGCTGTTGCGCACTCACGCCTGCTGCGTGCGCCAGGTCAGGAACATCGGCGCATCCTCGAGGCGGTCGAAGGTCACGAACTCCCACGCGCGGCGCGCCTCGACCAACTGCCGCAGCAACTGATTGTTCAGCGCGTGGCCGGACTTGTGCCCGCGGAACGCGCCGATAACCGGGTGTCCAAGCAGGTACAGGTCGCCGATGGCGTCGAGCACCTTGTGTTTGACGAACTCGTCGTCGTAGCGCAGACCATCGTTGTTCAGCATCCGATACTCGTCCATCACGATCGCGTTGTCGAGGCTCCCGCCGAGGGCGAGCCCCTGGGCGCGCATCGACTCCACGTCCTGGGTGAAACCGAACGTTCGCGCGCGACTGATCTCCCTCACGTACGAGGTGGTGGAAAAATCCACCGTCACCGCCTGGGCCGAACGGTCGAAAACCGGGTGCTCGAAGTCGATGCTCAACTCGAGCCGGAATCCGTTGTACGGTTCGAACCGCACCCATTTCTCGCCCGCACGAACCTCCACCGGCTCGAGAATCCGGATGAACTTCTTGGGGGCGTTCTGCTCCTCCACACCCGCAGACTGCAGCAGAAACACGAATGGCCCGGCGCTGCCGTCCATGATGGGAACTTCGGGCGCGCTAAGGTCCACGTACGCGTTGTCGATGCCAAGGCCGGCAAACGCCGACATCAGATGTTCGACTGTGGATACCCGCACGTCGCCCTTCACCAGGCACGACGACAGGCGGGTATCGCCCACCGCGTACGGCTCGGCCTTGAGCTCGACCGGCGCCGCGAGGTCCACGCGCCGGAACACGATCCCGGTGTGAGCAGCGGCGGGCCGCAACGTCAGATAGACCTTTTCCCCCGTATGCAGGCCGATCCCGGTGGCACGCACGACGCTCTTTAATGTACGCTGCCTGAGCACGAAAATCTCTTCAATTTTTCAATCTGTTAAGCGAATTCTACCATAGCCCCCCGCCCGCGGAGGACGGCCGCGGGACCGTCCGCGAACGTCCACCGCGCGGCGCTCGCCATGCGCTGCCGCTGCCACCGCCCAGACCGCGGGCCGGTGCCGCGCTCCCCTAATCCGCCTGTTTGCGCAGGAAAGCCGGGATATCCAGCATCTCGACGCCGGACTGCCGCATCGCCTCGATGGTGGCATCGCGATTGCGCTTGCTGCGCACCACTGCAGGCATTTCAAGGGCGTCGTAATCGACTTCGAGCGGTGCGTTGTCGGTACCCGTCTTCTGCGCAACCACCGTGAGCGGCTTCGCCTGCTGGCGCAGCGCCGGCTTGCCCAGCCCGGTCGCAACGATAGTCACGCGCAGGTTGTCCTCCAGGCATTCGTCATAGACCGTGCCGACGATCACCGTCGCCGACTCCGAGGCGAAGGCCTTGATCGTTTCCATGACGTCGTACATCTCCTGCAACTGGAACGTCGCCCTGGTCGCCGAAATGTTCACCAGCACGCCGCGCGCGTCCGAGATGTTGATGTCTTCCAGCAGCGGGCAGGACACCGCCTGCTCGGCGGCGGCGCGCGCCCGGTCGGAGCCCGCCGCCTTCGCCGAACCCATCATCGCCATGCCCATCTCCGCCATCACGGTACGCACGTCCGCAAAATCGACGTTGATCATGCCCGGACAGCTGATGATCTCCGCGATGCCGGCGACGGCGCCATGCAGCACGTCGTTTGCCGCCTTGAACGCTTCGTCAAGGGTGATCTGATTGCCGAGCACCTGCATCAACTTGTCGTTGGGAATCACGATCAACGAGTCGACATGCTGCGCAAGCGCGTCCAGCCCCTCCTGCGCAATGCGCTGGCGCTTGCCCTCGAACGCGAACGGCTTGGTCACGACCGCAACCGTCAGGATGCCGAGGTCCTGCGCGATCTCGGCCACCACGGGCGCAGCCCCGGTGCCGGTGCCGCCGCCCATGCCGGCGGTGAGAAACAGCATGTCCGCGCCGCCGATGAGCTCGGCGATCCGCTCCCGGTCTTCGATCGCCGCCTGACGCCCGATCTCGGGATTTGCGCCGGCACCCAAGCCCTTGGTGATGCCGGCCCCGAGCTGGAGCTGCACCTTGGCCTGGTTGCGCTTGAGCGCCTGGGCGTCGGTATTGGCGGAGATGAACTCCACCCCCTGCACCCCCTGGGCGATCATGTGGTCAACCGCGTTGCCACCGCAGCCTCCGACGCCGACTACCTTGATTACCGCTTCCTGCGCTTGTGTATCGATGAGCTCGATCATGTAGACCTCCTGTTTCCGTTCACAAAATGTTGTCAAATTGCGATACCCCTGCGTCCCGCGTGCTTGCGTGCCACTATCAAAAATTGCCCGTAAACCAGTTCCTCATCCGCTCCAGCACCTGGTGGAAGGTGCTGATCTGCATGCGTGCCAGCTCCCGGCTGCGGTACTCCTGCGCTCCCGCAAGGAGGAGGCCGACCCCGGTCGAATAACGAGGGTGGCGTACGACCTCAGCAAGGCCGCCGCTGTAGGCAGGTTGCCCGATGCGCACCGGCATGTGGAATACCTCCTCGCCGAGCTCGACCATGCCGCGCATGACACCCGAACCTCCGGTGATCACCACGCCGGATGACAGCAGTTCCTCGTAGCCGCTGCGCCTCAGCTCCGACTGCACCAGCGAGTACAACTCCTCGACGCGGGGCTCGATCACCTCGGCGAGCGTCTTGCGCGAGAGTTGGCGCGCGGCGCGCTCGCCGACGCCCGGCACCTCGACCGTTTCCTGGGAATCCGCGAGCTGGGACAGGGCACAACCAAAGCGCTGCTTGATGTCCTCGGCGTCCTTGGTGGGCGTGCGCAACGCCATCGCGATGTCATTGGTGATCTGGTCGCCGGCGATAGGCAGTACCGCGGTGTGCCGGATCGCCCCGTGCGTGAACACCGCGACGTCGGTGGTGCCGCCACCGATGTCTACCAGGCATACACCGAGATCCTTCTCGTCATCGCTCACGACCGCGAGCGCGGATGCGAGCGGCTGCAGGATCAGGTCCCGCACCTCGAGGCCGCAGCGCCGCACGCACTTGATGATGTTCTGTGCGGCCGATACCGCTCCGGTGACGATGTGCACTTTCACCTCGAGCCGGACGCCCGACATGCCGAGCGGTTCGCGCACGTCCTCCTGCCCGTCGATGATGAATTCCTGGTTGAGTATGTGCAGGATCTGCTGGTCGTTCGGAATCTGTACCGCCTTGGCGGTTTCGACCACGCGATCGATGTCCATCTGGGACACCTCCTTGTCCTTGATGGCGACCATGCCCTGCGAGTTGAAACTCCTGATGTGGCTGCCGGCGATCCCGGTATAAACCTCCCGGATCTTGCAGTCGGCCATCAGTTCCGCCTCTTCGAGCGCGCGCTGGATGGCGTTGACCGTGGTCTCGATATTGACCACGACGCCCTTCTTGAGCCCCCGCGACGGGTGGCTGCCCATGCCGAGGATTTCGAAACCACCCTCGGGTTTCATTTCGGCTACGATCGCAACGATCTTCGACGTGCCGATATCCAGTCCGACGATGAGCTTCTTGTTTTCTTTTATCCTGGCCATATCGTGTGCCTATGCCCTGCCCTTGCGGCGCCCACTTGGCGCGACATCCCTGAGCTCGGGGATGCGCACCGCGAACCCGGCCGGATACCGCAAATCGACATACTCGATACGCCGGTTCAACCGCGCGATGGTGCGGTCGTAAACGGCGACAAAGCGCGCGAGTCGCGCCTCCACGTGCTCGCGCCCCAGCTCCAGCACGGTACCGCCGTCCAGGCGGATCTCCCACGCTCGACGGGAGGAAACGGAGACCTGCAGCGGTTTTCTGCCGACGGCCGCGAGGGCGCTGCGAAAATACTCGTACTGGATGGCAATCTCCTTTGCGGCTTCGGGGGGGCCGCCGAAGACGGGCAGCTCGCCGTCGTAGGGGGCCCGAAACAGCTCGCCGTGCGTGTTCACCAGCACGGCATCACCCCAGCGCGCGAGCGCCACGTGCTCCTCGAGCCGCACTTCGAGGCGCCCCGGCCAGTGCCGACGCAGCGTCGCGCTGCGCACCCAGGGCAGCTTCTCGAACGCCGCACGCGCCCCGGCGAGATCGAGAGTGACGAGAGTGCCGCGGACATCGCGCCGCATGAGCTCGGCCACCTCCTCCCTCGTCACCTGGGAGACCGCACCGTGCACGTCCACCTGCCGCATTGCGAACACCGGCGAATGGGCCACGACGTGGAGCGCGCCTGCGGTCGCCAGCACCAGCGCCAGCGTCAGCAGCAGGTCGGCTGCACGGTTGAGGGAGTCGGGCCTATCCCACATGCGCTGACTCCAGGATTTTCACGACGAGGTCCTCGAACGACACGCCGCGCGCGCGTGCCGCCATCGGCAGCAGGCTGTGGTCGGTCATGCCCGGCACGGTGTTGACTTCGAGGAATGCGGGCGTCCCCGTGTTCGAGAGCATGAGGTCCACCCTGCCCCACCCAACGCATCCGAGCAGCCGGTAAGCCGCGAGTGCCTGTTGCTGGATCGCGCGCTCCTCGTGTGCCGGCAGGCCGCACGGACAGATATAGCGCGTGTCGTCCGCGAAATACTTTGCCTCGTAGTCGTAGAACACGCGCGGCGTCTCGAGCCTGATCAGGGGCAACGCTTCGTCTGCCAGAATGCCGGCGGTGAGTTCCACGCCCTCGATAAAGCGCTCGGCGATGACGATACTGTCGAACCGTGCGGCGACCTCGAACGCCGCCTGCAGTTTTTCGATTGTCGTCACCTTGCTCATGCCGATGCTGGAGCCCTCGCGTGACGGCTTCACCATCAGCGGCAGCCCCAGCCGCGCCGCCACGCCCGGAAAGTCGCTTTGGGCGTGCAACAGCTCATATGGCGCCGTAGGGATGCCCGCAGCCTGCCACAACAGCTTGGTGCGCCACTTGTCCATGGCGAGTCCGCTCGCCATGACTCCGCTCCCGGTATACGGGATTCCCAGGTACTCCAGGGCGCCCTGCACCGTGCCGTCTTCGCCAAAATGCCCGTGCAGCGCGATGAACGCGCGGTCGAACTTCTCTGCGACCAGCCGCTCGATGCCCTGATCGCGCGGATCGAAGGCGTGCGCATCGATGCCGCTGCGTTTGAGCGCGGCGAGCACCATGGCCCCGCTCTTCAGCGAGATCTCCCGCTCGGCGGAGCGCCCGCCCATCAGAACCGCAACCTTTCCGAACTTTCCGTTCACCGTTCACCGTTCACTGTTCACGCCTCACCCACGATGCGCACTTCGCATTCGAGCTCGATCCCGAACTTCTCCCCGACTGCGCGCTGTGCGAGTTCAATCAGCGCCTCGATGTCCCGGGCGCGTGCAGCGCCGACGTTGACGATAAAGTTCGCGTGCTTCGGGGAAATCATCGCGCCGCCGATCACGTGCCCCTTGAGGCCGCAGGCTTCGATCAGCCGCGCTGCATGGTCGCCGGGCGGATTGCGAAAAACCGAACCGGCATTGGGCTGGCTCAGGGGCTGGCTCGCGATGCGGCACGCCAGCAATTCCTTGATGCGCCGCCGCGCAGCCGCGCTGTCCCCGCGCAAGAAGCGCAAGGTCGCCGCAATGAACCACTCTTCTGAGGGATGGGGGATGAGGGATGAGCGATGAATTCCTTCCGCCGTCCGCCGTCCGCCGTCCGCCTTGAAAGTTACCGAGCGATAACCGATCTCGAATTCCGCGGGTGTGCGCTCGTGAAGATCACCTTGACGATCGATCGTCTGCACTCGCGTGACCATGTCCCAGGTCTCCCCGCCGTAACAGCCCGCGTTCAGCGCCAGTGCGCCGCCCAGCGTGCCGGGTATTCCGGCGAGAAACTCGGCCCCGGTGCAACCGTTGACCGCCGCGATCCGCGCGATCCTGGGGCACGCGACGCCTGCCTCAACCGCGATCTCGCATTGCCCGGGGTCGATCCGAATCCCGCGCAACGCCCAGTGCGTGAACACGACTGTCCCATGCAGCCCGCCATCGCGCACCAGCAGGTTGCTGCCGAGCCCGACGAAGTAAATCGCTTCGCCTGCCGCGCGATTCGCCAGGAAGACCCGCAGGTCGGCGAGGTCCACGGGCTCGTAGGCGCGATCCGCCACACCGCCGGCGCGCCAGCTGACATGACGGCCCATCGGCTCGCGCTCGCGAAGTTGTCCACGCAGCACGGGCTCACTCATCCGGGTTCCGTCCCAGATCGGCTCGGGCCCTGCCGAAGGCGGAAAGCAGAAGAAGGGGGGCGGAAAGTTCCTCCCGTATGCTTGCCGTTGGGCTCTCGCGACCGTTTCTACCTTCATCCTTCATCCTTCATCCTTCACCCTTCCGCCTTGCCCTTTCATCCTTCATCCTTCGTCCTTGCCAATGCCGGGGCGACACTGCCGATCGACCCCGCGCCCATGGTCACCACGACATCGCCGTCCCGCGCCACCCGCCGTATGGCATCGGCGAGATCGGACACATTCGGGACCAACGTCGTCCTGGTGTGGGCGCTGCGCCTGATCCCGCGGTAGAGCGACTTCCCGTCAGCCCCGGCAATCGGCGTCTCGCCGGCCGGATAGACCTCGGTGAGGATCACCTCGTCCACGCTCGCGAGCACTTCTATGAAGTTGTCGAAGAGGTCCCGCGTCCGCGTGTAGCGGTGGGGCTGAAATGCAAGCACCAGCCGCCGATTGGGGAACGCGCCACGCAGCGCTTCGAGCGTCACGCGCATCTCCGCCGGATGGTGGCCGTAGTCGTCGACGAGACTCACTGTGCAGCCCCTGCGCAGGGTCACCTCGCCGAAGCGCTGCAGACGCCTGCCGACGCCCTGGAAGTTGCGCAGCGCGCGCAGAACGGCTTCGTCATCGAGTCCGAGCTCCAGCGCGACACCTATGGCCGCGCAGGCGTTGAGGACGTTATGGAATCCGGGGAGGTTGAGCGTGACCTCGAGCTCGGCCGTCTGGTTCCGGCGCAGCATCTTCTTCGCGCGCGCGACGGTGAATCGCATCTGGCCCCCGATGTGTTCCGCCGCGATGGCGCGGATATCGAAGTCCTGCCGGGTGCCATAGGTCACGACGCGCTTGCTCACCAGCGGGATGATGTCACTCACGCCGTCGTCGTCCCCGCACACGACGGCCGCGCCGTAGAAGGGCAGGTGCTCGAGGAAGTCGATGAACGTGCCCTTGAGCCGCGACAGGGAATGGCCATAGGTTTCCATGTGATCGACGTCGATGTTGGTGACGACGGCGATGGCGGGCTGAAGGTGCAGAAACGAAGCGTCGGACTCGTCGGCCTCGACCACCAGGAAATCGCTCGCGCCCAGCCTGGCGTGCGAGCCCGCGCTGTTCAAGCGGCCGCCGATCACGAATGTCGGATCCTCTCCGGCTTCGGCGAGCACGCTCGCAATCAGACTGGTCGTGGTCGTCTTGCCGTGCGTCCCCGCGACGGCGATGCCGATGCGTTTTAACCGCATAAGCTCCGCCAGCATCAATGCCCTTGGGATGACGGGGATGTGTTCCTTTCGCGCGGCGGCAATCTCCGGGTTGTCGTGCTTGATGGCGGTCGAGATCACCACCACGCTCGCACCCCGCACGTGTTTTGGATCGTGTCCGATGAAGACCCGGGCGCCTGCCGTGGTGAGGCGGCGCGTGACGGCGGTCTCCGCCATGTCCGAGCCGCTTACCTGATAACCCTCCTTCAGCAGCACCTCGGCGATGCCGCTCATTCCGGCGCCGCCGATGCCCACGAAGTGAATATGTTTCACCTTGTGCTTCATGCGGCGAGCTCCATGCACGCCTCGGCCACGGCGCGGGTTGCCCCGGGTCTGCCGGCCTCCCGCGCGGCGCGCGCCATCGCGAGGAGTTTTTCACGCGTCAACTCCGCGAGCAGCCCTGCAAGTTTCCCGGTGGTGAATTCGCTCTGCGGAATCAGCAGGGCCGCGTTGCGCTCGGCGAGATAACGCGCGTTCGTCGTCTGGTGGTCGTCGACCGCATGCGGAAAAGGCACCAGCACGCTCGCCACGCCGGCGGCGGCAAGTTCGGCGATGGTGGTGGCGCCGGCACGGCACACGACCAGGTCCGCCGATGCATACCGGTGCGCCATGTCGTCGATGAACGGCAGCAGTTCCGCCACGACCCCGGCACGGGCGTAGGCCTCCGACAGCGCTGCGATGTGCGCCGCCCCCGATTGATGCGCCACCCGCGGACGCGCGCTTTCGGGCAACAGCGCAAGTGCGCGCGGCACGGTCTCGTTGAGGATCTGTGCCCCGAGGCTGCCGCCTATTACGAGCAATTGCAGCTGTCCGCCGCGGCCCGCAAAGCGTTCCGACGGCGCGGCAAGGGCGGCGATCTCGGCGCGCACGGGATTGCCGACCAGGATGAGGGATGAGGGATGAGGGATGAGGGATGAGAGTCCCCGCGTTCCGGATCTCCCTTCCGCCTTCATCCTTCCGCCTTCATCCTTTGAGAATGGGTCCGGGAAGGCGACCAGCACGCGGTTCGCGAGGAGCGCCAGCACGCGGTTCGCCAGGCCTGCGACCGAGTTTTGCTCGTGTATCACCAGCGGCCGGTTGAACAGCGCAGCCATCATGCCGCCGGGAAAGGACGTGTATCCCCCCATTCCGAGCACGACATCGGGCCGGTGCGAAAACAGCGCCCGGGCGCTTTGCCAGAATGCGACGAGGAGTTGCAGCGGCAGCAGCAGAATGGGCAGCGGCCCGCGCCCGCGCACGCCGGAGAACCGGATCCAGGCCATGGTATGACCTTGTGGCGGCACCAGGCGGCTCTCCATCCCGGCCCGCGTGCCGAGCCACACCACCCGCCAGCCCTGTGCGCGCAGGAACTCGGCCACTGCGAGCGCCGGAAAAATGTGGCCTCCGGTGCCACCCGCCATGACCATGATGGTGCGTGGGGAGCGCGGCCCCTGCGTCGTCATACGTTCAATCCTCGCATGAGCTGGCGATTTTCCCAGTCGATGCGGAGCAACACGGCGATGGCGCAACACGTCGCGGCGATGGCGCTGCCGCCGAACGACATGAGCGGCAGGGTGAGGCCCTTGGTGGGCAGCATCCCCATGTTGACGCCCATGTTGACGATCGCCTGCACGCCGATCCACAACCCGATGCCCTGTGCCACCAGCGCCGGGAAGTGACGTTCGAGCAAGACCGCGCGGCGCCCGATCGCAAATGCCCGCGCCACTAGCCACGCGAAGATCACGATGATCGCGGCCACACCCGCAAAGCCCAGCTCCTCGGCGGTGACCGCCAGCAGAAAATCGGTGTGCGCCTCGGGCAGGTAGAACAGCTTCTCGACGCTCCCGCCCAGCCCCACGCCGAGCCATTCCCCGCGCCCGAAGGCGATCAGCGCGTGCGATAGCTGGTAACCCTTGCCGTACGGATCGGCCCACGGATCCATGAATCCGAGCACGCGCTGCAGCCGGTAGGGGGAGGTCACGATCAGCAGGAGGAATGCCGCCACCAGCATGACGATCAGGCCTGCGAAAAGCCGCCAGTTCATGCCGCCGAGAAAGAGTATCCCCATCGCGATCACGGCGATCACCGCGAACGCCCCAAAATCGGGCTCGCGCAGAAGCAGCCATCCGGTGAGGAGCATGACCACGAACATCGGCAAAAAGCCGCGGCGCAGGCTATGCATGTACCCCGCCTTGCGCACCGTGTAGTCGGCGGCATAGACCACCACGAAAAGCTTCATGAGCTCGGAGGGCTGGAAATTCGCGAAGTAGAGCGAGAGCCAGCGCCGGCTGCCGTTGATCTCGCGCCCGATTCCGGGAACGAGCACCAGCACGAGCAGGGTAAGGCCCAGCATGAAGAGCCAGGGCGCCGCTCTTTGCCAGACGGTGAGCGGGACCTGGAAAACGACGAGAGCGCACGCTGCGCTGATTGCAACGTAGGCGCCGTGGCGGACGAGATAGTAGGTCGGCTGATTGCCCGTGAAACGACTGCCTTCGGCGATCGCAATCGAGGCCGAATACACCATCACGCTGCCGAGCGCGAGCAGCGTGATGGTGAGCCAGAGCAGTGATGCGTCGTACTCGCCCGGCGGCGGCCGCTGCCTCAAGTCCGTGAATGACATCAGGCCTCCCCGCCTTTCGCGAGCTTGCCCACTGCCGCAGCGAAGGCTTCGCCGCGTTGCACGTAACTGCGAAACATGTCGTAACTCGCGCAGGCGGGCGAGAGCAGCACCGCGTCTCCGGGCCGGGACGCGGCGTACGCCGCCCGCACCGCTTCGTCCATGCTGCCCGCCCTCATCCGCTCGACGCCGCTATGAACGAGTACCTTGTCAATCAACGGCGCGTCGCGCCCGATCAGCACCACCGCCCGCGCGTGGCGGGCGACCGCTTGAGCGAGCGGCGAGAATTCCTGCCCCTTGCCGTCGCCGCCGGCGATCAACACGACAGGCTGGCTCATTCCCGAGAGCGCGGCCACGCTCGCGCCGACGTTGGTGCCCTTCGAGTCGTCGTAGAACACCACCCCGCCAACCTCGGCGATCCGTTGCAGCCGGTGGGGAAGCCCCGTGAATCCGCGCAGCGCATCGAGCAGCGGCGGTTCCGGAACGGCGATCGCGTGCGCGAGCGCCAGCGCGGCAAGCGCGTTCGCCGCGTTGTGCCTGCCCGCAAGCGGCAACTCCGCAAGGAGCATCAGACCGCGGGCTCCCCGCGCGAGCACCAGCCCCGCCGCTTCCGCACGCACGCCCCATTGGCGCCCGTCTCGCGGTTCGGTGAGGCCGAAGCTCCATACCGCGCGCCCCGGCTGTGCCATGGCCATGCTGCGCGCGTCGTCACGGTTGAGCACCTGCGCGCCAGCACCGGCGAAAATACGCGCTTTCGCCGCGGCATACTCCGTCATGCCGTCATAGCGATCGAGATGATCCTCGGTGAGGTTGAGCATGGCCGCCGCGTCGGGCCTCAGGCTCGCCGTGCTTTCCAGCTGAAAGCTCGACAGCTCGAGCACGAACACATCAATCGGAGCTGCATCGCGTTCGGTGGCAGTCAGGGCATCCAGCACCGGCAGGCCGATGTTCCCAGCGACCACGGTACTGCGCCCGGCGGCGCGGCACATTGCCCCGGCCATCGCCGTGACGGTGCTCTTGCCGTTGGAACCGGTGACGGCAAGCACCTTCGCGCGGTTGAGCGTTGAACGCTGGGCGTTTGATGAATCGAGCGCTTGTGCGAAGAGTTCGACGTCGCCAATGACCGGAATGCCGCGCCTGATGGCATCCGCGACCAGAGGCTGGCGGCGGTCGAGGCCGGGGCTGATCGCAATCATGTCCGCGTGCGCGAAATCGCGCTCGTGGAACGCACCTGCTGCGAGCTCGACCTGCGGCAGCTCATCCGCCAGCGTGCCCGCGTGGGGGGGCGCCTGCCGGCTGTCCGCGACCCGCACCTGCGCGCCGTGGCGTATGAGCCAGCGTGTCATCGAAAGGCCCGTGTCACCCAATCCCAGCACCAAGACCTGCCTGTCCTTCAGTGATCGCGTCATGCCCTGAATCAAGGAATGAGGATCGAGGATCGAGGATCGAGCAACGCACCCCGCACCATGACCTCGATCCTCGATCCTGAAAACGCGATTCTCATATTCACCGCAACTTGAGCGTCGAAAGTCCGACCAACACCAACATCATCGTTATGATCCAGAAACGGACCACGACCTGATTTTCTTTCCAGCCTTTCAATTCGTAGTGATGATGGAGGGGGGCCATGCGGAAGATGCGTTTCCCGGTGAGTTTGTACGAGGCTACCTGCAGCATGACCGACAAGGTCTCCACCACGAACACGCCCCCCATGATCAACAGCACGATCTCCTGCCGCACGATCACCGCGATGGTGCCCAGCGCCGCGCCCAGCGCGAGCGCGCCGACGTCTCCCATGAAGACTTCCGCCGGGTACGCGTTGAACCACAGGAAAGCGAGGCCCGCGCCCGCGATCGCGCCGCAGATCACCGCCAGTTCGCCCGCGCCGGGGATGAAAGGAAAGCCGAGGTATTTCGCGAACACAGCGTGGCCCGCGACGTAGCCGAAGATGCCGAGCGCGCCGCTGATCATCACCGTCGGCATGATCGCGAGTCCGTCGAGGCCATCGGTCAGGTTGACGGCATTGCTGGTGCCGACGATCACGAAATAGGTCATCGCGATGAAGCCGATGGCGCCCAGCGGGTAGGCGATCTCCTTGAAAAACGGGACGATGAACTGGGTCTGCGCCGGCAGCGTGGCCGAGAACGCGACATAGCAGGCGACGCCGATGCCTATCACCGACTGCCAGAAGAACTTCGAGCGCGCCGACAATCCCCTGGGGTTGCGCTCGACCACCTTGCGGTAATCGTCGATCCAGCCGATCGCGCCGAAGGCCAATGTAACCAGCAGCACGATCCAGACGAAGCGGTTCTCGAGATCCGCCCACAGCAGCGTGGTGACCGTAATCGACACCAGGATCAGTGCGCCGCCCATGGTTGGCGTGCCGGCCTTGCCGAGGTGCGTTTGCGGACCGTCGTCGCGTACGGCCTGTCCGATCTTGTAGGCGGTGAGCTTGCGGATCATCGCCGGGCCCACCACGAACGAAAATACGAGCGCCGTCAGGCACGCCAGCACCGCGCGCAGCGTGATGTAGTTGAACACGTTGAAGGCGCGAATGTCCTTTGCCAGCCATTGCGCGAGTTCTAGCAGCATCGCTCGCTCCCGCTCGCCTCTTCGTCAACGGCCAACGCCTTGACCACCCTTTCCATCTGCATGAAGCGCGAACCCTTGACCAGCAGCGTCGCCCGGGGCACGAGCGCGTTCTCGACTTCTGCCAGCAGGTCCTCCATGCGCGTGAAGTGGCGCGCGCCGGCGCCAAACGACCGTGCCGCGTGCGCAGCGACGTCACCGAAGGTGTAGAGGCGGTCCACGCCGGCCGCCCTGGCGTACGCGCCGACCTCCTCGTGATAGGTCGCGCCCTGGGTTCCGACTTCTCCCATGTCGCCCAGCACGAGCAGCTTGCGGCCCGCCGCTGCGGCGAGCACGTCGATCGCGGCCCGCACCGAGTCGGGATTGGCGTTGTAGGTATCGTCGAGCAGTCGCGCGCCGGCGACACCGCGGCGAGCCTGCATCCGGCCCTTGACCGCGGCAAAACGCGATAGCGCGCGCACGCACGCATCGAGCGACGCTCCCGCCGCCGTCGCTGCGGCGATCGCGGCGGCGGCGTTGCGCACGTTGTGCCGGCCCGGCACGTGCAGCGTGAAACTCGCTGCGCCCCGGGGCGTCCGCACTTCGATTTCCGCTCCGGTTTCAGTGAGGCGGAACTGCGCGCGCACTTCAGCCGGCGCTTCGAGCCCGAAGTCGCAGACTCGCCGGCCGGCGCTGATACGCCGCCAATAATCGGCGTAGGCGTCGTCGGCGTTGATAACCGCGACGCCGTTCTCCGGCAAACCCGCGATGAGCGCGCCGTGCTCGGCCGCAACGTCGGCGACCGTTTTCATGAACTCCTGATGCTCGCGCTGCGCGTTGTTGACGAGTGCGATGGTGGGCCGGGTGATCCCCGCGAGATACGCTGTTTCCCCGGGATGGTTCATCCCGATCTCGACCACCGCCGCGCGGTGCTCGCTGCGCAAGCCGAGCAGCGTCAGCGGCAGGCCGATCTGGTTGTTGAGGTTGCCGTAGGCTGCCAGCACGTGCGCCTCGCCCCAGTGCTCGCGCAGGCAACCCGCGATCATCTCCTTGACCGTGGTCTTTCCATTCGACCCTGCCACCGCCGCAAGCGGCAGATCGAAGCGCCCGCGCCAATGAGCGGCGAGCGTGCCGAGCCCCGTCGTGGTATCCGCTACCGCAGCAAGCGGCAGGGTCGCTCCAAGCGCCGCCGCGCGTTCGTGCCGGACCAGGGCGGCCGCGGCACCCGCGCGCGCCGCCTGCGGCACGAAATCGTGTCCATCGAAGCGCGCGCCGGTCAGCGCCACGAACAGATCGCCGCGCTTCACGCCCCGGCTGTCGGCGCACACGGCGTCGAACTGCACATCCGCGCCGCGCAGTTCGCCCGACAAAGCGCGCGCCGCTTCCGAGAGCTTCATCATCGTCACGCTTGCCCCAGCGTGGCGCGCACCACGGCACCATCATTGAAGCGGTGCCGCACGCCGCGTATTTCCTGATATCGCTCGTGTCCCTTCCCGGCCACGAGCACCACGTCGCCGCGGCGGGCGAGTGCGACCGCCTCACGGATCGCCTGCGCGCGGTCCGGCACCACGAGGTACTCACCGGTTGTGCCGTCTATGATGTCGGAGATGATGGCAAGCGGATTCTCGCCGCGCGGATTGTCGCTGGTGACAATCACGTGATCGGCCAGCCGGCTGGCGATACGCCCCATCAACGGCCGCTTGCCGCGATCGCGCTCGCCCCCGCAACCGAATACGCAGATCAGCCGTGGTTTCCTGTGAATGTAGCGTGAGGCGTGAGGCGAAACCAGTTCACGCAACGTGGACAGTACCTTGTCGAGCGCGTCGGGAGTGTGAGCGTAATCGACGACGACCAGCGGCCGGTTACCGCCTCCATAGCGCTCGGTGCGCCCGGGCACCGGTGCGACCCGCGCCAGTGCCGCGACCGACGCGTCGAGCTTCACGTCGCTCGCGAGCAGCGTGGCAAGAGAGCCGAGCAGATTGGCGGCGTTGAAGTGTCCGACCATCGGGCTGCGCACCGTAGCCGAGCCCCAGGGGGAAGCAACGTCGAACCACACGCCATCCAGTCCGGTGCGCAGGTTGCGGCCTTCGACCCGCGCCACGCACGCGCGGCCCGCCGCGGCAGGGCGCCGCTCGAATCCGTAACCTACGACGTTCAGTCCCGGGCGGCGCGTGTGCGCGACCAGTTCCCGGCCGAAGCGGTCGTCGAGATTGAGCACCGCCCATTTGAGCAACGGCCATGCGAAAAGCTTCGCCTTGGCCGAGCGGTAGTGCCGCATCGTGCCGTGGTAATCGAGGTGATCGCGCGTCACGTTGGTCAGCAACGCGACGTCCAGCTCGACGCCGGCAAGCCGGTGCTGGGCCAACCCGTGCGAAGACGCCTCCATGCTTACCGCGCGGGCGCCGCTGCGCTCCAGTGCGGCGAGCCTCGCGTGCAGCCACACCGCATCAGGGGTCGTGTTTACGCCGGATTCGAGCGCGCCGGGGAAACCGCTGCCCAGCGTTCCGATCACCGCGCTTTTCCGCCCCACGCGCGTCAACGACTGCGCGATCCACTGGCTGCACGAGGTCTTGCCGTTGGTGCCGGTCACCCCGACCATCCACAGCCGGGCGCTCGGATTGCCGTAAACGTGGCTCGCGATGTCGCCAGCCCGCCGCCGCAGATCGGTGATCCCGAAGTTCGGAACCCGCCAACGCGGATTCCACGTGAACCCGCGCTGCTCCCACAGCACCGAGGCCGCGCCGCGCGCAAGCGCCTGCGCGATGTAATCACGCCCGTCGTGCACCTCGCCTGGGAACGCGAGAAAGGTCTGGCCGGGCTTCACCTGCCGGCTGTCCGTCACGAGACGCTTCACCCTCAGCTCGTCGACCACGCGCAAAATCCGCCGCAAGACCGGCTTCCTGGCGTGCCTCAATCCCGAATCCTCAATCCTCAATCCTGGGCCCTCAGTCCGCGATCCTGCCCTCACACCTCTTCCCGGATCTCGGGCACGGCAGGCGATGGCAGCTGAACCTGGGTAATGGGCGCATCGGGCGCCACGCCGAGCAGGCGCAGCGCCTCGGCGGCAACGCGGCTGAACACCGGGGCGGCGACTGCGCCTCCGTAGTACTGCCCGGCGGTGGGTTCATCGATCATCACCGCGATAACGAGCCGCGGCGCAGACACAGGAGCGAATCCGACGAACGCAGACACGTATTTGTTGGCGGCGTAGCCTTTGCCCTCGATCTTGCGGGCGGTGCCGGTCTTGCCCGCCACCCGATAACCGGCAACCTGTGCGCGCGGCGCGGTTCCACCGGGCTGCACGGCCAGCTCCAGCATCGCGCGCACCGCCCGCGCGGTTTCGGCCGACACCACGCGCGTGGGCTGCGGCGGGGCAGTGCGTTTGATCAGCGTCACCGGCTGCAGCGTGCCGTCGGTCGCGAATATCGTGTAGGCGCGCGCCAGCTGCAACAGCGACACCGATATGCCGTGACCGTACGACATCGTCGCCTGCTCGATCGGACGCCAGCTCTTGTGCGCTCTGAGCCTGCCGGAGACCTCACCCGGAAAGCCTGACTCCGGCGGCGCGCCGAACCCCACCCCGCTGAACAGCTTCCACAGCGTCTCCGCCGGCAGTGCCAGCGCGAGTTTGGCGGCCCCGACGTTCGACGACTTCTGGATCACCTCGGCAACGGTCAGCATGCCCTGCGGGTGCGCGTCGTGGATGGTGCGCTTGCCTATCGTCATCTGCCCCGGCGCGGTCTGGATCATCGACTCGGGACGCACCGCGCCCGCCTCGAGCGCGGCTGCCGCAGTAAACGGCTTGAGCGTGGATCCCGGCTCGAACAGATCGGTGGCCGTGCGGTTACGCGTGCGCCTGGGATCGAAATGGCCACGATTGTTGGGGTTGTAGGACGGGAGATTCGCCATCGCCAGGATCTCTCCGCTCGTCGCATCCAGCACGACGATGCCGCCGGCGCTGGCGCGGTGCTCCGCCACCGCCTTGCGCAGTTCGCGAGAACTCAGATATTGCAGCCGTGTGTCGAGCGCGAGTGCGAGGGTCGCGCCGTTCTCCGGTCGCTGAATGCTCTCGACGTCCTCGATAATGTGGCCCAGGCGATCCTTGATCACGCGCCGGCTTCCCGGGCGACCGGCGAGCGTGTCGTCAAAGGCAAGCTCGAGCGCCTCCTGCCCGCGGTCGTTAATGTCGGTGAAACCGATGACGTGCGCCATCACGTCGCCCGCCGGGTAGTAGCGCCGGTACTCGCGCTGCAGGAAAACCCCCTTGATCCCGAGCTGCACCACGCTCGCCGCCTGCTCGGGCGGCAGCTGTCGCTTGAGGTAGACGAATTCACGCCTGGTGTCGGCGAGCTTGCGCTGCACCTCGCCCGCGCTCGTTGCCAGCAGCTGGGCGAGCCTTGCGGTCTGCTCGGGCGTGATCTGGATGTCCGCCGGGCTCGCCGCCACCGACTCCACCGGCGTGGAGATCGCCAGGGGTTCCTTGTTGCGATCGACGATCATGCCGCGGGTTGCGCTCAATTCGATTACCCGCGAATAACGTGATTCGCCCTTCTGCTGCAGGAAATCGTCGTGCAGCCGCTGCAGGTAGAAAGCGCGTCCTGCCAGCGCCGCGAACCAGGCAAGCAGGACTAGCAGCAGCAGCCGGGCGCGCCACGCCGGCAACCGCAGCGCAACCCGTGCCGGCGCAGTGGCACTCACGGTTTCGCTCCCGGTACCACCTCGACGCGCGAGGCCGGCGCCACCCGCATGTGAAGCTGTTCGGTGGCGATCTTCTCGACGCGGCCGTGCATCGCCCAGGTGCGCTGTTCAAGCTGAAGCTGGCCCCACTCGACCTCCAGCTGTTTGGCGCGTTCCTGTTCGCGTTGCAGCTCGACGAAGAGCCGGCGCGCCTGGTGCTGGGAGGTGACCAGCGCCAGCGCGCAGCCGATGAGAGTAGCGAGCAGGAGCAGATTGACCCGCGCCATCATGTCGGCCCACCGATCCTTTCCGCGATCCGCATTACCGCGCTGCGCGCGCGCGGGTTGGACGCGATCTCCGCGGACGAGGGGCGCCGCGCGCGGCCAACGAGTCTCAGGCGCGGCGGGGCAAGCTCGCGCGCGCGCAGCGGCAGCCGCCGCGGCAGGCGATCAGCCAGCGCTTCCTCGCGCAAGAAACGTTTAACGATGCGATCTTCGAGCGAGTGAAAACTGATCACCACCAGCCGGCCGCCGGATGCAAGTACCTCGACGCTCTGCGGTAGCACTAACGACAGCTCCTCAAGCTCCTGATTGACGTGAATCCGTAGAGCTTGAAACGTCCGCGTCGCCGGATCCTTGCCTGGTTCACGCGTCCGGACGGCCGCACCCACGAGATCGGCAAGTTGCCGGGTTCGGGTGACAGGCCCTCTTGCGCGAGCAGCAACAATCGCCTTTGCAATCTGTTTAGCAA
>Ga0155935_1135_pt1 | contig 39030 bp, 38 predicted proteins | sample RifCSPlowO2_02_FD_107589 | JGI IMG/M metagenome (GOLD analysis project Ga0155935, IMG submission 107589) | Betaproteobacteria bacterium RIFCSPLOWO2_02_64_14
ATCACCCATCACCCATCACCCATCACCCATCACCCATCACCCATCACCCATCACCGGTCACCGGTCACGTTTGTCCATCTCCTTCGACTGGCGCGCGATGAACTCGCGCGTGCTGTCGAAACCGCGCAGCTCGAGCACGTAGCTGCGCACCGCCGCTTCCGTCAACACGGCGAGATTGCGTCCGGCGGCCACCGGGATCGTCACCTTGCGGATGTCCACGCCCATCAGTTGCTCGGTGCCGGGTTTGAGCGGCAGCCGCTCCAGCGGCGCGGCGTCGGATCCCGAGCGGCGCTCCAGGTTCACGATGAGCTTGACGTTCTTGCGCGGCCGCAGCGCCGCCTCGCCGAAGATCGCGCGGATGTCGAGGACGCCCAGCCCCCGCACCTCCAGGAAATCCTTGAGCAGCGCCGGACAGCGCCCCTCGACCGCTTCCGGGCCGACCCGGTACAGTTCAACGACATCGTCCGCGATCAGCCCGCCGCCGCGGCTGATGAGCTCCAGGGCAAGTTCGCTCTTGCCCACGCCGGAGTCCCCGGTGATCAGCACGCCCATGCCGAGCACGTCGAGCAGCACCCCGTGCACGGCGGTCGATTCGGCGAGCGCGCGCGCAAGGTACGGCCGCAGCATCCACATCAATTCCACACTCGGCACCGGCGAGAGGAAGAGCGGGGTCTGCGTCGCCCGCGCGACCGTAACGAGCGTCGCCGGCGCCGGCGCGACGCCGGCGACGATGAAACAGGCGAGATCGCCGGTGGCGACCTGAGCGAGCATTCTGCCGCAGTGCTCGGGATCGAGACCGTTGAGATAGTCGGCCTCGGAGAGTCCGAGCACCTGGATCAGATTGGGATGGATGAAATTGAGGTGACCGATCAGACCCCGGGACGAATCGCGGGTGAGTTCGCTGTCGAGTTCCTTTGCACCGCCGTCTTCGCCGGCGATCCACGCAAGCTTGAGCTTGGCCTCGTTGTCCTCAAACAACCGGGCTATGCTGAGCTGCGGCATCGGGCTGCCAGGCGGTGATCAGTTGGTGCAACTCGGCGGCGCTCGGGGCCGCGAGAAGCCGCCCGCGCAGCGGGCGGTCGCCGAACATCTGCGCGAGTTCGGAGAGGATCTGCAGGTGCAGGTCGGTGGCGCGATCGGGAACGAGCAGCACGAAGATCAACGCGACACTCTGTCCGTCGGGCGCGTCGAACGGGATCGGCTGTCTCAGGCGCACGACGGCTCCGGCGGCTTCCTTGAGACCCTTGACCCGGCCGTGCGGGATCGCGATTCCCTGTCCGAGGCCGGTGGAACCGAGTTTCTCGCGCGCGAACAGGCTGTCGAACACCGTGCTGCGCGCGATATGAAGGCTGTTCTCGAACAGCAGGCCGACTTGCTCGAACACGCGTTTCTTGCTCGACACGTCGACGTCGACGAGCACGTGGGCGAGCGGAAGGAGCGGTGCGATGAGGTTCATGGGTTGGGCGTGGTGGATCCGGGAAGCGGCGTCGCGCGGGCGGCGCCGTTACTGCGCCGCCTTGTGTTTGATCGGCATGTCATCGTGGCGGTGCCGCAGGTTCCTCTCCTTGTGCTTGATGATGGTGCGGTCAAGCTTGTCGATCAGGTTGTCGATCGCAGCGTACATATCGGGATCGCTGCTCTCGCAGAAGATGTCCCGGCCTCTGACGTGCACGGTGGCCTCGACCTTCTGCTGCAGTTTTTCCACACTGAGGATCACATTGACGTCGATCACATGGTCGAAATGATGCGTGATGCGGATGAGTTTGTTCGCGACATAGTCGCGGATCGCGGAGGTGATCTGGAGATGGTGCCCGGTCAGGTACAGATTCATCGTGCCTTCCTTTCGCTTACAGCGATCGTCTCAGGTTGACCGGCAGGATCTGCAAAGATTCCCGGTACTTGGCGACCGTACGCCGCGCGACGACCAGCCCCTGCTGCCCGAGGATTTCCGAAATCTGGCTGTCGGTCAGGGGCTTGCGTGTATCCTCGGCGCCGACGAACTGCCGGATGAGCGCGCGAATCGCGGTGCTCGAGGCGGCGCCACCGGTTTCGGTCGTGACGTGGCTGCCGAAGAAGTACTTGAGCTCGAAGATGCCGCGAGGCGTGTGCATGTATTTCTGGGTGGTGACGCGGGAAATGGTGGACTCGTGCAATTCGACAGCCTCCGCGATCTCGCGCAGCACGAGCGGCCGCATCGCCACTTCGCCATGCTCCAGAAACTGCCGCTGCCGGTCGACGACGGCCTGCGCCACGCGCAGGATGGTATCAAACCGCTGCTGGATGTTCTTGATCAGCCATTTCGCCTCCTGCAACTGGCTGGCGAGTTGCTGCGAGCCCGCGCCGCGATTCCGGTTCAGTATGTCCGCATAGAGGCGGTTCACCCGCAGCCGCGGCATGGCCTGCGGATTGAGCGCCGCCACCCATGCACCCTTCAGCTTCCGCACCGTTACGTCCGGCACGATGAAGCGCGTCTCGGTGTTGGAGAAATTCCGCGCGGGCCGCGGATCGAGCCCTGTAATCAGCTTTTGCACTGCACGAAGGCAGCCGTCGTCACAGTGCAGTTGGCGTTTGAGCTTGCTGAAATCGCGCGCCGCGAGTAGATCGAGGTGCGCCGTGACGGTTTCCAGGGCCTGTCTGCGGTACGGCGTGTCCTCCGGGAGCGCCGCGAGCTGCAGGGCAAGGCATTCGCCCAGACCACGGGCGCCGACGCCGGCGGGTTCGAAATGCTGCAGATGCTTCAGCGCGATCTGCAATTCCTCCAGCTCGACTTCCAGTTCCGCAGGCAGCATGGCGAGCAACTCGGGCAGTTCGGGCTTCAGGTAGCCGTCCTCATCCAGCGAATCGATGAGCAGCGCGACCAGCTGCCGGTCGCGTTGCGAGAGCTTGGTGAGCGAGAGCTGCGTGAGGAGGTGCGCGCGAAGGGTGGGCGACTCGGCGACCACGTGCGGAAATTCGCCTTCGTCACCATCGTCGCGCCCCCCCCCCGCGGAAGGCGCGTCGTCCAATGCACCGAAATCGGCGGTCTCCACATCCGCAGGCTCGTGCTCGGCCGTTTCGCCCGCATCCTGCGGACGTTCCAGCGGGGCATCGGCGCGCATGTCCGGCGCGATCGCGGGGCGTTCCGCTTCGTCGTCGCGCTCGATCAGGGGATTTTCCTGCAGCACGCGCTCGAGCTCCTGATTCAGTTCCAGCGTGGACAACTGCAGGAGCCGTATCGACTGCTGCAGCTGCGGGGTGAGCGCGAGGTGCTGGGATAACCGGAGCTGGAGGGAATGCTTCATGCCGAGAGGTGAAAGTGGCTGTCGCTGGACAGGGCCGTGACGCGGCTCACGCCGTTCCCACTGCTAGTGCGTTCCACAAAACACCCGCGGGGCCGGATCGCCCCGGAGCACATTCCGCCGGTTGGGAGAGGTCATTCTCAACGGCGCTAGAGGCGAAAATGTTCTCCCAGGTAAACCCGTCTGACGCTCTCATTATAAACGATTTCGTCGGGTTTTCCGTAGGCGAGAACCCCGCCGTCGTTGATGATATAGGCGCGATCGCAGATTCCCAGCGTTTCCCGGACGTTGTGATCGGTGATCAGCACGCCGATGCCGCGCTCCCGGAGAAATCCTATGATCTTCTGGATCTCGAGGACGGCGATGGGATCGACGCCGGCGAACGGCTCGTCGAGCAGGATGAACCGCGGCTGGGTGGCAAGCGCCCGGGCGATTTCCACGCGCCGCCTTTCGCCGCCCGAAAGGCTGATCGCGGGGTCGTCCCTGAGATGGGCGATGTGCAGGTCGCGCAGCAGGTCGTCGAGGCGGTTCGCGATGTGGTCCGGGTCGCGATGGTGCAGTTCGAGCACCGCGCGGATGTTGTCCGCGACCGTGAGGCGCCTGAAGATCGATATCTCCTGCGGCAGGTAGCTCAGGCCGAGGCGCGCGCGGCGGTGTATCGGCATGTGCGTGAGTTTGCGCCCGTCGAGATACAGGTCGCCACCGTCCATCGGCACGAGGCCGACCATCATGTAAAAACAGGTGGTCTTGCCGGCGCCATTGGGACCCAGCAGGCCGATCACTTCGCCGCTGCTCACATCGAGCGAGACGTCCTTGACGACCACGCGCGAGCGGTAGCGCTTCTTCAGGCGTTCTGCCTTGAGTTCACTCATGTGCGAACATCTTTATCCCGTACGTATCGCGAGAGATTCGGGCGGCGAGGCGGGTTGCGAAAGGGGTCGGGCTCGGACGCTGGCGCCGGGGGGCGCGGTGAGCGCCACATCCGCCCCGGCGTGTTTCCTACTTCTTCGCCGCACCGGGTTCTTCGCGTGGTGCAGCGAGGTCCGTCGCCGGCTTCAGCGTCACCGGAGGAGACGCCGGCGGCTTCTCCCGGGACTTGGGTTGCATCACCGCGCGCACGCGGCCGTCGGGATTGTTGGGGCTCGCTGCCTTGGCGCCGCCACCGATCACCTGAAAGAACTCGGTCGTGGCGTCGTAGGAGATGTAGTCACCGCGTACCTCGTCCTGGCCCCGTTTCATCGCGGCGCGGGTGAACATCTGCACTTTGTCCGCGCGCCCATCGTATTCGATGCGCTCGGCCCAACCTTCGATGTATTCGTCGAAGCCCTCGCGTTTTTGCCTGAAATACGCGAGCTTGCCCCACGAAATGCCGTGCCTGAATCCGTCGTAATCCTGCCGCACCTCCATGCGGTCGCCCCGGATCACCATCGTGCCCTGCGTGAGGACCACGTTGCCCTCGAAGGTTGCAAGCTGCTTAGCATCGTCCACCGTGACGCGGTCCGCCTCGAGATTGATCGGCTTGTCGCGGTCGGCCTTCTCGCCGTGGGCGGCGCCCGCCAGCACCAGCGCGCATGCAATGGCGAGCGCGAGGCGCCGGCCCGTCATGTAACTAAGGTCGCCCCGGGTTGCCGGTGCGCCGGTCAGCCGGCTTGCCGGGATCATGATAGATGCCTCTTACGCTTGACAGCAGTTTCAGAACGCGGGTCTCACTGTTCAATTCTAAGCCAACTGCGCGCACTGTGGTATTCGCGTCCGTGATCGTCACTGCCCGATCGGTCCGGGCAATGCTCTCGTCGGGAACGACGTGGAGATAGCTCGTCTGCACGACCAGCTCGCTCCGGTCGGCGAATGCCGCCCGCGTCACGCGCACGTCGTCCTGGAAGTAGATGTTTTCGCCTTCGCTTGAAACCAGCGCCCCCCTCGCAGTGATCGTGACGGGCGCGCGTCGGGTCGCGTACGAGACGAAGCGGGGAGTCTCGATATGAGTCGTGTCGTCGTCCGGATAATGCACCATCCGGTGGGCCGCCAGGGTGTGCTTGATGGAGCCGTCGGGCGCCATGCGCATCACGGACAGACCATCGACGAAGTAATCGGGATCGTGCCGCGCGATGGCCGGGCGTCCCGGCGGTGGCGGTTGCACGACACGGTCGAGCCAGACCGTCAGCGCCGCGAGCGTCGCGAGCAGGAATAGCGGAAACCACGCGGTCAACCGTTCCTGCATCTCAGCCTGCTCCCAGCATCCGCTATACGAGATAATGCGCGAGCTGCGCGTCGAGCGTGTTCTGGCCCCGCATGATGAGTTCGCACGCTTCACGCACGGCGCCATGCCCGCCTGCCGCGGCAGTCACGTAGTGTGCGTGCCGGCGCACGAGCGCGGGGGCGTCAGGCACCGTGACGGCAAGACCGCAGCGCCGCAGGACGGGGAGGTCGATCACGTCGTCACCCATGAAGCACGTGGCTTGCGCTGCCAACCCGAGTTCACGCAGCATATCCTCGAACACCGTGCGCTTCTCCGAGGCACCCTGGTACAGCAGATCGATTCCGAGATTGCGTGCGCGCAGTTCGACACAGCTCGATTTGCGGCTGGTGACGATCGCGAGCCTGACGCCGCTCGCCTGCAGCATCTTCAGGCCGTGCCCGTCGCGCACGTTGAACGCCTTGAGTTCCTCGCCGGCGCCGGAATAGTACAGCGTGCCATCGGTCAGCACGCCGTCCACGTCGAAGATTGCAAGCCGTATTCGGCTCGCTTTGTGATAGACGTCCTGCATCAATTCGGTAGGCGCAGAGCGGTGAGCGGACAGCTGAATTCTGACACCCGAATCCCGCTCCCTATATCACCTTGGCGCGGAACAGGTCATGCATGTTGAGCGCGCCGAGCAACCGCAACTGCGGGTCGACGACGAGCAACTGATTCACCTTGTTGCGCTCCATGATCTCGACCGCTTCCGCGGCGAGCCTGTCCGGGCCGATGGTGCGGGGCGAGGGCGACATCACCTCGATGATCGGCGTCGTCTTCAGGTCGACGCCCTTCTGCAGGACGCGACGCAGGTCACCGTCGGTAAAGATGCCGATGACCCGGGCGCCCGCATCCAGAATCGCCGTCATGCCCATGCGGCCCCGCGACATTTCCAGCATGGCGTCCATGGTCGTGACCGCATCGGCCACGCGCGGCGCGTTCTCGCCCGTGCGCATCACGTCGCGCACGTGGGTGAGCAACCGGCGTCCGAGCGTGCCGCCGGGGTGCGACAGTGCAAATTCGTCCTGGGTGAACCCTTTTGCCTTCATCAAGGCCACCGCGAGCGCATCGCCGAGCGCGAGGGCAGCCGTGGTGCTCGCCGTGGGCGCAAGGTTCAGCGGGCAAGCTTCCTTCTGTGCCCCGGCGTACAGATGCACGTCCGCTTCCCGCGCCAGGCTCGACTCCGGGTGCCCCGTCAGCGCAATGAGCGCGGCCCCCTGTCGCTTGAGCAATGGCACGATCGCGAGCAATTCCGTGGTTTCTCCGGAGTTCGACAGCGCAACGAAGATGTCATCGCGTGTAACCATGCCGAGGTCGCCATGGCTCGCTTCCGCGGGGTGCACGAAAAAGGCCGGTGTGCCGGTGCTCGCGAGCGTCGAAGCGATCTTGCGTGCGATGTGTCCGGACTTGCCGATGCCGCCCACGACCACGCGGCCGCGGCACTCGAGAATCATCTCCACCGCCCGCGCGAAGCGCTCGTCGAGCGTGCCGACCAGGTCGTATACCGCCTTCGCCTCGATTTCGAGCACGGTGCGGGCCATGGCCACCACATCCGCCGCCGACGATCGTGCGTGGGTTAGCGGGCTGCTCATCGCGCGAGAGTATAGCAGAACGCCTTTTCTGCGCTGCCCCTTCCGGCGCCGGCCCGCACGCTTGCAATCCAGTGTCGATAGGGCATGATTCGGCTGATCGCCTGCGCCGCACGACATGCAAACGATACTGCAACAGGTACTCATCCTGCTTGCCGCCGCCGTGGTGGTGGTGGTGGTTTTCCGCAGCCTGCGTCTGCCGTCGCTGCTCGGGTATCTCATCGTCGGCGTGATCATCGGCCCCCACGCGCTGGGGTGGATCCACACGACCCAGCAAGTCGACCTGCTCGCCGAGATCGGTGTCGTGTTCCTGATGTTCAGCATCGGGCTGGAATTCAGCCTGTCGCGGCTCGTCACCATGCGGCGCATCGTATTCGGATTGGGTGGTGCGCAGGTGGCGACCACGATGGCGGTCGTGCTCGGCCTCGCCCTGCTGTCCGGTACGACCTGGCAGGCGGGCATCGTCCTGGGCGGCGCACTCGCGATGTCGTCCACCGCGATCCTCGCCAAGCTCCTGGTCGAGCGCCTGGAGCTCAACTCGCCGCACGGGCGGCAGATCATCGGCATCCTGCTGTTTCAGGATCTCGCGGTGGTGCCGCTCCTGATTCTCATCCCGGCGTTTGCCGCTCCGCCGGGAGCGCTGGCGCTCAATCTCGGCTTCGCTTTGCTCAAGGCGGTGGTCGTGCTCGCGGTTCTGCTATTCGTCGGCCAGCGCCTGATGCGCGGCTGGTTTCACATCGTTGCCAGCCAGAAGTCGTCCGAACTCTTCGTGTTGAATGTGCTGCTGGTGGTGCTCGGCGTGGGGTTCGTCACCGAGTTGGCCGGCCTGTCGCTCGCCCTGGGCGCCTTCGTTGCCGGCGTCCTGATTTCGGAAACCGAATATCGCTATCAGGTCGAGGAGGACATAAGACCGTTCCGCGAACTTCTGCTCGGCCTGTTCTTCGTCACCATCGGCATGCTGCTTGACGTACGCGTTGTCGTGGACAACGTCTGGGTGAGCGTGCTGCTGGTGGCGCTTGTGGTGATGAAGACCCTGTTGATCACCGGCCTTGCACGACTGTTCGGCGCGGGTATCAGCGTGGCCCTTCGCGCCGGGCTCGCGCTCGGCGCGTGCGGGGAGTTCGGATTCGTGCTGCTCAGTCACGCGCATGCGGCGGGGCTTCTGCGCGCCGACACCCTGCAGCCGGTGCTGGCGGCGATGGTGCTGTCGATGTTGATCGCGCCATTCGTGATCGAGCGCAGCGAGCGCATCGTGCGCCGCTGGGCTGCGTCCGAATGGATGACGCGGGCTTTGCAGGTCACCAATATCGCGGCGCAATCGTTGGCGGCCGAGCAGCACGTGGTGGTCTGCGGTTATGGACGCAGCGGCCAGAACCTGGCCCGCCTGCTTGAGCAGGAGCGGGTTCCGTTCATCGCGCTCGACATCGACCCGCACCGGATACGTGAGGCCGCGGCGGCCGGTGAGAGCGTCGTATTCGGAGATGCCGCCCGGCGCGAGGTGCTGGTGGCGGCCGGATTGTTGCGGGCCAAGGCACTGGCCATCACCTACGCGGACACGGGCTCCGCGGTGAAGATCCTCAACCACGTGCGCCAACTGCGCCCCGGGCTGCCGGTCGTGGTGCGCACGCTTGACGATTCTGACATTGACCGGCTGAAGAACGCCGGGGCCGCGGAGGTCGTGGCGGAGATCATGGAGGGCAGCCTGATGCTGGCCTCGACCACGCTCATGCTGATTGGTACGCCGCTCAACCGGGTGCTGCGGCGCATCCGCGAAACGCGCGAGCATCGCTACAGCCTGTTCCGGGGTTTTTTCCGCGGCATCTCGGATGAAGGCGAGGATCTCGATCACGAGGATCAGCCACGGCTGCATTCGGTCACGATCGTGGCCGGCGCGGCGGCGATCGGCAAAACCCTGTCGCACCTCGACCTGAACGCGCTCAACGTGGAGGTGACAGCAGTGCGGCGGCACAACGTCAGAACCATCACGCCGGCGCCGGATACTTGCATCGAGGAAGGCGACGTGCTGGTTCTGCTGGGCGCCGCCGGAGACCTTGCTGCTGCCGAAATCAAGCTGCTGCAAGGGTGACCTGGCCCCCGGAACGCAGGCAAACAAAAAGCCCGCACGCAGCGGGCTTTTAACTGCGGCCGACAGCCGCTTAGAACAGCGTCGTCGCGCCGCAGTTGGCGTTGGGCGTGGCCGACTGCCATGCGCCCGTGCCGCTAGCGAAGCATACGTCGGCGGCATTCGTCGCGCCGCCGAAAGTCGAGAATCTCAACTGTCCGCCGTTGCCGAGTCCGTCATCAATCTTGCGATCGACTTCGGCAAGGATATCGGACGGAATGTTGTTACCGGTCTTCAGGTTGTGCCGAGCAGCGGGGGCGGCATCCTGATAGACGCTGTCAAAGATCAATTGCACGAGCGATCCGTAGGGATTGACTGGCGTGTTACTCGGCGCTGCCACGGCTGCATACACGTAACTGCCGGTTATGAAACCCGCCTTCGACAGATGTTCCCATGCGGAAATCGACTCGAGGATTGCGCCGTTAAGAAGAATCTGCCCGTTGTTGTCGCCATTCTGGCAAGCAGCACAGCCTGGAATATTGGTCGTGGCCTGGCTGTAATCACCCGGTAACGCGCGGTAGCGATCCAGAAAACCGAAATACGCCGCCTTCACGCCATCCTGGTGCGCGATCAGGTTGCGCACGCGGGCACTGGTGATCAGTTCCTGGCCCTTCAACACGCCGCCCAGTAACAAGCCGATGATTACCAGCACGATCGCAATTTCGATCAGGGTAAAGCCTTGTTGGGTCTTCATGATTTCCTCCCGCAGCGATTGATGGTTGCAGCCGGCTCACGCAACATCGCAATTAGCGTACCAACACCTTGAGATAGAACGCTTTTTTGGGGCACACCGTAGACTGGATGTAAACCCCGAGCCCGGGACATGTCATAACCAATTGAAAAAACATTGAAATCATCAATTCCGGCTTTCGATGCCGAAACCCTATCTCGTTGCCATTGCTGCATCGGTGGCCATCGGCAGTCGAGCAGCGCAAGCTGCCTTACCGGCGGCACTGTCATTTTGCCGTCGAAGATGACGAGATTTCGGCGGCTTTAAGCGCTTCGAGACGTTCGGTGAGGAAGCGGATTTCCTGCGGATCGGTGACCTCGCCCTCGGCAAGGAGACCTCCGAGCAGGATCGAGGCCGACTCGCGTTCGCCCAGGTCTTCGAGGATGAATATGCGTATCTGTCGTGCCCAGCCGGGCGCGCCCCGCGCGTGGTGCGCGATGTCCTCGGCGTAACGCAGCGCAAGCTTGAGGTCGTGCAACCGATGCCTGGCCGTGATCACCGCGTGCGCGAGCCAGCGCCAGCGCCGGTCCGGATCTTCGAGAAACCTGCGGTGCACGAAATCGAGCATTGCGCGCTGCTTTGCCGCAACGGGCACCTGCGCATAGAGTTGCGACGCCATCATCAGCGGATACTGACCGCGCGGATCGAGCTCGAGCATGCTCGTGAGCCACTGTTCGACGCGGACGTAGTCGAGGTCACGAAACGGTACGCTCACGCCCGGCTGGTTGTCGAAGGCCTGCAGGTAGAGTGCCGCGAGTTGTGCAGCGGCAATTACCTCGTCGCCGGTCAGGACACGCGTTACGGCCGTCGGGTAAGGCGAGCCAAGCGCTTCGGCGCGCGCGACTGGCGCCGGGCGCGCGGCTTGCCACGTGATCTGGGCGACGAGCGTCGCCGCCAAGAGCGCAATGACCGGGCGGGGAACCGCGGTGACGCCGCGCTCGCGCATCAGAAGTCCTTGCGGTAGAAATCAAACATGGCTGCTGCTGCGAGCAGCATGACGTACAGTGCGCCATGCCCCGCGAGTACCGCGATGTGTGTCCAGTCGGCAGGCGCGTCGACCACCCAGGCAGTGCGTGTCCACTCGTCGAATGCCGGCATCAGGAGCGCGAGGCCCTCCGCTGTCCAGTGCATTACCTGGTGCGCCAGGGTGTCGCCCCCGGCAATCGGGTTCGCGCTCATGAGCCGCACCGCCGCCAGCGACCTGCCGAGCAGGTAGAATCCGGCCATCAGGCTCGCCGCCACCGTGAGATGGCCGAGCGATACGATGCAGAACAGGGCGAAGGCGATGACGACGGAGAGTTCCAGGCCGAGCGAGATGGCCCACTGCAGCGCGGCGGACCACGGGGCGGCGAACGCGAGCGGTAGCGCCGCGGCTGCGGCGAGCAGCATGCCGATCGCGAGATATCCGGCAAGTTTTCCGAGCAGGTAATGGGCGCGCGGCAGATCGAGCGCCAGCATGACATCGAGCCCTTTGTCGTCGAATTCGCGCGCCATGCTTGCAAGCACGTACAATCCGGCGATGAACACTGCGCCAAGGCGCGCGCCCGCGGCATAAAGTCCGATCTGGAAACGCGTGCCTTCAGCAATCGCAAGCTGCTGCGCGAACAGGCTTGCGGAGACCAGCAACAGGATCGCGGAGACCACCAGCAGGGGGAGCCGTGTGCGCACGGCTTCAAGCAGCGTGTAGCGGGCGATGGTCGCGGCCAAGCGCATGGAAAATGGTGCCTGATTGACGTCACAGTATAGCGAATCACGGGGCGCCATCCCGGGGCGGGGAGATGGGCCGGGCACGAATGGGCGCGCCGGCACGCCGGCGGTGGCCGCTTTCGCGGCCCACGGACACTTGCGACTGTGCGTGATGTTGCTTGCGTTGCACGCTGCACTCGCCTGGGACATCAGCGAATGGTGGGCGCGCGCGTTTCTGCTCGCCCATTTCGGACTGTTTCTGCTGTGGCAGCCGGTCTGGCGCGGCGAGCGCGAGATCGAACTGCGACACGCGCTGCTGGTGGTAGGGGCGGGTGTGGTGCTGGCAGCGTCGAGCAGCTGGTGGCTCGTGGCGGTGTGGCTGGCGGTGCTGTTCGGCCTCATCGGCGGCTCGGTGCCCGGCACCGCAGATCGCCGCCAGCGTCTCGCGTCCGTCCTGGCAGCGGTGTACCTGCTGTCGATGCTGTTGATCTGGGTGGTGCCGCAGCTCCACGCGGGGAGCGTCGTCGAAACCGCGCAGCTTGCGCTGGTGCGCTACGGGCTCGCGTTCATTCCCCTCGCCATAGGCCTGACGCGCACGGAATCGGTGCGTGACGCCGCGCTGGTCGTCGTCGATCTCTTCTACAGCATTCTGCTGTTCCTTCTGGTGCTGGTGCTGGTGCTGGGGAGTTTCGTGGTGCAGCAGGTAAGCCACAGCGCATACCCATGGGCCCTCGCGCAGACTTTGTTCGTCATCGCACTGCTGCTGGTCGCGCTGTCCTGGCTGTGGAATCCGCGCAGCGGCTTCGCAGGCCTGGGGCAGATGCTTTCGCGCTACCTGCTGAGCATCGGGCTGCCGTTCGAGCGCTGGATCCAGAATCTCGCGGAACTCGCGCAGGTGGAGGCGCAGCCCGAACGCTTCCTAGAGGCGGCGTTGCAGCGCATGCTGGAAATGCCCTGGGTGACGGGGCTCGAGTGGCGCGCGGTGAGCGCCGGCGGCGAATTCGGCCGGAAGTCCGGGCACGTATCCGAGATCGCGGCCCAGGAGATTGCCTTGCGCGTCTACACCCGATGGCAGCCTTCCCCCGCGATGTTGCTGCACACCAAACTTCTCGCCCAGATGGTGGGATACTTCTACCGCGCCAAGCAGCGCGAGCAGACCCAGCTGCAAAACGCCTATACGCAGGCGATCTACGAGACCGGGTCACGTCTCACCCACGACGTGAAGAACCTGTTGCAGTCATTGCATTCGTTGTGCGCCGTCGCCGAGACCAGCACTCCCGAGCAGGCCGCGGCGCTGCAGGCGCTGATGCAGCGCCAGCTGCCGCAGATCACGCAACGCCTGAACACGACGCTCGAGAAACTCCGTGCACCAGGTTTCGCAGCCGCGAGCCTCGTGGATGCGAAAGCATGGTGGGATGCGTTGGTGCAGCGCTACAGCGCGCGCGATATCCGGTTCCGGTTCGACGCGACCGCCAGTGCGCCCGGGCCCAGCGTGCCTGCCGAACTGTTCGACAGCGTCGCCGCCAATCTGATCGAGAACGCGATCCGGAAACGGACACACGGCGGGGAGCTGGAGGTCGGCGTTACGTTCTCGCCCGCAAACGGCGGACAGCTCACAGTATGTGATACTGGAGCACCGGTCGCGGAAGGCATCGCGGCGCAACTGTTCGCTGCGCCCGTGGCCTCCAGGTACGGACTGGGCGTCGGGCTCTACCACGCGGCGCGTCACGCCGCGCAGCTCGAGTACACCCTCAGGCTTGCAGCCAACGAACGCGGCCGGGTCTGTTTCGAACTCGCGCGGCGAAGCGCAGGGTGAACGGGAGTCACGGAAGTTTTCCCGCAGCCACCATGCGGTTGAACAGGATCGGCCGCGAAATCCAGATCAGGATGTCGTCGAAAGTGCTGCTCGGAACGTCCGCCTGGTAGATCCCGCTCGTCGGCTCGAAACTCGCGAGTGCGTTCTGCCCATCGGCCGCGGTGTTGGCGCCCGCGGAAAAAATGATGGCGACGGGGCGCTCGGTCGACGAAGTGAGGGCAGTACCCGCGCTGTTCCTCACCGTGAGCGCATCGGCGCTGAAGCCGGTGGCGAGCGTGAAGGCTACGGCGAAATTCCGGTCCACCCGGTAGCGCCAGTCTCCGATGCGAAGGCTGCCGACTGCGGTGCGCCGGATGCCCCATGCGTCCATTTCCGCCACGCCCAGCGATTTCCAGGGCAGATACCCCTCGGTCACAGGGTCGGCACTGCACGCGGCCTCCTCGAGGCCGTATCCCGCCGCCGCGGGATCGCTGTCGGTGTCCGGGCACGGCAGGCGCCCGTTGATGATCGCGAATCCGATCAATGCCTCGCGTATTTCGTCCATCGCCTTGCGCGTGTCGCTCGTCCTGCGCTGCTCGATCTGGGTGTTGAGCGGCACAAGGATGCTTCCGAGGAGAAGCGCGATGACGAGCACCGCCACGGCCAGCTCGATCAACGAAAACCCCTGCTGAGAGCGATGCATCGCTCAGGGCGCGACGGTGACCAGCCGGTCGTTCGCGGTTGCGCCTACGACCGTTCGGGCGTAAACGAAGTCGCCGTTCGTGTTTTCCACGTCCTCGATGCAGTCGTTCACTGTTGCGCACGGGCGTGCCTGCGCGCCCAGCGCGCGCCCAGGCATGATCACCAGCGCCTGCAGGTCATCGTTGGGCGCGGGCATGCCGGTGACCGTCATCAGGCTGCCGGCGGCGGCGCAGCCCGGCGCCGTCGGCGAAGCGCAGCGCGAGGCAACGGCGTAGAACGCAATCTGATGCCAGTCATTCGAAAAAAACCACGCCGGCCAGGTGACCCCGTTCCAGTCCGGATCGGTCGGAGCGATCTTGCAGTCGTCGGAGAAGTAACGCGGAATGCGACCGCCATACTGGCTGGTGGTGCATCGGTAGGTGCCATCGGCATAGGCGTTGGCGAACGGGAAGTAGCCGTGGGCGCTGAAAAAAGCGCGCAGCACGGTTCGCGCCTCGCGGGCGACGCGCATCTCCACCACGGGCAGCAGTGCATCGCGGGTGAGCGGTAGCAACCGGTCGTTGAACGTAGCGCCGGCGGACGCGGTCACGAACGTGGTGGCGCCGGTGACTTCGTTGCCGCCCTCGAGATAGTTCTGCACCAGATTCTGACTCGCCGCGTCCCGCGCCTGAGCGCCGAGAACAGGGCCGGGCGCGAATACGACCGCGACCACACTGCTTGCCGGCGCGGTGCCGGTCACCGCCAGCTGACCGGGCGTGTCCGTGTTCAGAGCCGGCGCGCCAGCCGGGTTGCGCGAAAACGCCCGCGACACGGCGTACCAGAGCCGCTCGCCGCTGCCGTCACGAAGGTCCGGCAGGCCCAGCGTGCGCCACGGCAGACGCCCGATCTCGCTCGGGCAGTAGCTGCCGGCGTAGAGCTGCGCGGAGCCGTTGTTGTCGGTGTCCGGGCAGGGCAGCGAGGCGGGGCGGTTATCGTCGCTCGCGGCATAGCCAATCAGCGCCTCGCGCGCTTGCGCCAGGGCCTCGCTGGTAGTTTTCTCAGTCTCGAGCGCGAGGGAAGCGGGACTGATCAACGTGTAGAACAACGCGCCGAAGCCGATTCCGAGTATCACGAGTAGCGCGAGCAGCGCCTGCCCATTCTGCGCAGCGCGCACGCTGCACCTAGCGCGGGTCCGCACCATTGCCATCCGCATCCCTGCGGGTCGCTGGTGCCGCTCGCGCGCCGGTCGGCGCTCCGGTTGAAGCAGGCTTCGGCTGTGACACCGCCGGTTTTCCGGCAGCTTTGTCGCTGCCGCGTGCGCGGCTGTAGGGCTCGGCGATCGTGCCCGACACGATTTCGACGCTTTGTCCGACCTTGAGATTGACCGAATGATCGGATTGAGCGATGCCGAGGCTCACGCTCCCGTCCGGACGCAGCCTGCTGGTGACAGGCACCCCACCAGGGGCTTTCCCATCATTGATTGCCCGGTTGTTGATCCACACCGTAGTCCTGCCATCGCTGCGCCGCACGAGCCCGTCGTAGGTGACTACCTCCGGCAACAGCGGCGGTTCCTCTGGCTCGGCACTGGTCGCGGCGCGGCTTTTCTGGCTGCGTGCCACGTCGAGTTGGACGCGCTGGGCCGGAGTATAGAAGAGCCGGCCGAGCGGCTCGGCGGCGTACGGCGCCAGCGGCGCGAGAGCGAAGGCGAGGCCGAGAAGCGCGCGCCTCACGGCTGATTCTCCACCCGGCGCGGTTTGGCGGTGATCCACGAGAGTTTGCACTCGGCGGCGAGGTTGGGTTGGTAGCGGATGGCGCCGGTCGTATCCGTGCGTTTCATCGCGCACTCGTCGATCGCGAACATGCCCGCCCCCGCATCCTGCAATGTGTTGAAAAAGCGCAGAAGATCCTCTTCGTGCAGCAGCCGAAAGCGTATGGTCATGACCGACTGGTTAAGCGCAATGTCGCCGGCTTTCAACTCGCTCGCGTGGGCGTAGGGCGCTTGCGAACTGATCTGGTAATCGACCCCGAATAGTTCCGCCCGCTCGTTCGCAAGTCTCAAGCCGTCGAGCCAGTTGATGCGCTGCTCGTCGCCAGCGAATCCCGTACGCTGCAGTTCTTGGTAGCCACCGACATAACGGACGATCACTTCCTTCTCATCTCCCGACCGTTGCAGCCGGGTACGGGCGTCGCGCAGCTGCGATTCCTGTTGCGCGAGCTGCCGCTGTGCCTCGTTGAGCAGCGTCTCGGAGTAGTAGACCGCCCCGCCCGCCGCGACTGCGGCCAGCACCAGCACGATGGCCGGCAGCTGTAGCTCACGATGGGCGAGGTCTCTCATAGGTTGGGCTTCAACACCACCAGCACTTTGAAATCCGCAGCCCCCGGCAGCTCCCGGTTGTCGAGCGTGTTGCCCGCCAGGGTGAGCGCCGGATCGACGTTGAGCGGGAGTTTCACGATGCGTGCGTCCGCGACGGCCGGGTCCCGGGCGAGTTGCGCGGCAAACGCGTTGATGGTTGCGACGGCGGCGCGATAATCGCCGCGGAACGGCTTGATCTCGCCTTCAATGACGCCGCTCTGCCTGCGCCCCGGGGGCACGCCCGGTGGTGCGGGTGCCGCCGCCGCGCGCCGCGTGCCGGTGCCGGCGTCCGCCTCGCCCGCCCCATACTTCCACGTGAGCCCGGAGATCACGATGCCTGGCGTGGACTCGAGTGCCGCGCTCACGACGCGCATGAACAGCTCCGGGGTGCGCACGCCCTCGCGCAGTTGTTGCGCGATCTCGACCGTGCGCTTCAGGTTGCGGGCCGAGGTCGGGGCAGCGGGAAACTGGCGCGTGGCTTCCCGGTACTGCGCCTGCAGCAGTGCCGTCTGGCGGGCGGCCTCGATCTTCTGGGCGTGCGCATCGGCCGCCTGCCACAGATTGACGCCGCTCCAGGCGGCGCCGGCGAGGGCAAGCACCCCGGCCGCCGCATAAATCGCGCGGCGCAACTGCAGCCGCCGAAAACCGATGGTGACGTTGCTCGGAGCAAGGTTGCATGCCGGGGTGCGGATCGCCAGCAATTGCAGGTAAATGGCCTCCGGGCTCAGCTCGAGCACAGACTCGGCAATCTTCAGCCGCGAGGAAAGCTCGCGCCGGCCCAGACGCATGCATTCCAGGCTCGGATTGTCGCGCGCAATCGCGCCGGTCGCTTCGACCAGCGTGTCGTTGCGATCCAGCAGGAGGAGAGTCAGCTGCTCGTCGAGCCGCGTGGTACGCAATGCGTGCAGGTAGACCCGGGTGTTCGAGATTTCGTCCGTGATGAAACGCGCGCGATCGCCGGCCCTGCCGCCATCGCCCCGCGTCAGGCGGCTCAGGCGGAACTGGCCATCGCGAAAGAACGTCAGCCGCAGTCCGCCGCTTTGCTGCGACACGAGCAGCAGGTTCGCCCCCTTGATGCGCAGCGTCTCGAAGAGCGTCGCGCTGACGATCGGCAGCAAAAAGATGCCCGCAACGGCCATGCCGCGCACGCTCACCGCCTGCAACCATGGCGCGAGCAGGTTTGGATTGGTCAGTGCCGAGAACAGGTAGCGATCGTCGCGCCGCTTGCTCTTGTCGCGCCCCAGCAGCCATGCAGCGACGTATGGCGTGTTGCGATAATGCTGTTTGAGCTTGCGCTGCACCAGTTCGCGCCGGTCGGCGCCGAACGCGTGCGGCAGCATCTCGAAGCGATAGTCTTCCTCGACGACATCGACCATCAGGTACGCCGGCAGGCCGGCGTAAGGGGCGAGATATTCGTCGAAAGCGGCGAGTCCGGATTCGTCGTTCTGGAAGGTCGTGCAATCCACGAGCTGGCGGCGACGGCACAATGCCGCCGTCACCTGAACCGCCGAGACGCAAATGAATATCGTGTCAGCCATTGTTCAAATGTGTGAGCCGTGATCCGTGATCCGCGAATCGAGATCCATTGGTCGCAAACTCATGAGGGTGGGCGTGGCCGCCGCTCGCCCGGTGTTGCGCAATGCATTTCCCATGGCTCAATAGTCGCCTCACGGCTCGCGCCACTGGCGTCGGCTCACCGATCACGCCCCTAGAATTTAAGCTTACCCAAAATATCATACACCGGCGATAGTACCGACCACATGATGAGCGCAAGCAAGGTGCCCAGGCCCAGCGTAAGTGTGGGCTCCAGGAGCTTCAATGCCTTGTCCACGGATTCGCGCACTTCGCGGGTGTAGAAGTAGTTGACGTTGTTCAACGCCGTGTCGAGCGCGCCGGTGTTCTCGCCCACGCGCAGCATCCGGATCACGAGCGGCGGGAACAGGCCCAGGTTGCGGAACGCCTCGGTCATGTTCTCGCCGGCGGAAATCTGTTGCCCGGCGCGCATCAGGCCGTCCGCGATCACGCGATTGGCGACGATGTCCTCGCTGGTCTTCAGCGCGTCGAGCACCGTGATGCCGGACTGGTACATCAGGGAAAAGAAGTTGGCGAATCGGGCCAGTATGATCTTCTTCAGGATTGCGCCGGTGAACGGCAGGCGCAACTTCATGTAATCCCACATATAGGCCGCGGCCGCGTTGCGCCTGACCATTGCAACCGTGCCGATCGCGAGCGCGAGCGGGATTCCGATGACCAGCGGCCAGTAAGTGATCACCACGTGCGAGGCGAAGATCAGCACCTTGGTCTGGATCGGCAGGTCGATGCCCATGGTCTTGAGCAACGACACCACCTGGGGCACGAGAAAGATCAGGAGGAACACGATCACCGCAAGCACCACCGCGAGCACCATCGCCGGGTAGATCATGAGCCGCTTGGTCTGCGATGACAGCTCGTCCTCCCACTTGAGCGACGCAGTGAGGCTGGCGAACACCTCGGACATGCGGCCGGTCTGCTCGCCCGCGCGCACCAGGCTCACAAACACCTCGTCGAATATCTGCGGGTAGGTCGCCATGCATTGCGACATGACCTTCCCGCCCTCCATGTCCTCGGTCATGCCCGTCAGCACTTCCCGGAAGCGTGGGTTCTCGATGGTGTCGCGCAGGTCGCGCAAGCCGTCGATCAGCGGTATCCCCGAGCGGTTCATCTGCTCCATGTCGAAGCAGAAGTTGATGAGTTCCTGGCGCGTGATCCTGCCGCCGGCGGCGGGCTTGCGCCCGGCGCCCTCGAGCTGCCGGTAAGTGATGAGGTCCAGCCCCATGCGCCGCAGGCGCTGCTCCAGGTCGACCTCGTTGATTGCCTCCAGTCCGCCGCGGGCGGGACGCCCGGTGCGGTCGACGGCTTTGTACTGAAAAGTGGGCACTAGAATCAGCGCACAATGATGAATGATGAATGATGAATGATGAACGGAGTGCGCAGAACGAGGATCCGCGTGATCTTCATTCCGCATTCATCATTCATCATTCCGCATTAACCATAGCGGCCGGTGAGATCGATGGAGCGGGCCACTTCCGTGAGCGTGGTGGCGCCGTCGACCGCGCGGCGCAGACCTTCCAGCGCGAGCGGGCGAAAATCCCTGGCCAGCGCGGCCGCGCGCAATTCCTGCCCCGTGACGTGGCGCGCGACCAGTTCGTCGAGATCGCTGTCCATCACGAGCAGCTCCATGATTGCAGTGCGGCCCTTGTAGCCCTTGTTGTTGCACTGCCTGCATCCCACGGCGCGGTAGAGGCTGGGGAGGGCGTCGCCGCGGTCGCCGATGAGCGCAAGTTCCTCGGGCGATGGCGCGTAGGCCTCCTTGCAGTGCGGGCAGAGCATGCGCACCAGGCGCTGGGCAATGACTCCGATGATGTTGCCGGCGAGAATGTAGGGCTGAATGCCGATATCCAGCAGCCGGGGAAAGGCGCCCAGCGCCGAGTTGGTGTGGAGCGTGGTGAACACCTGGTGGCCCGTCATCGCGGCGCGAAACGCCATTTCCGCGGTTTCCTTGTCGCGGATCTCGCCGACCAGGATGATGTCGGGGTCCTGGCGCATGATGGAGCGGATCCCGCCCGCGAAGTCCATCCTCGCCACCTCGTTGATCGAAGTCTGCCGCATCAGGGTCACCGGGTACTCGACCGGGTCCTCGAGGGTCATGATGTTGACCGTTTCATCATTGACCTGCGCGAGCAGCGAGTAAAGCGTCGTCGTCTTGCCGCTGCCGGTTGGACCCGTCACCACCAGTATGCCCTCCGGACGCGCGAGCATGAGCTTCAACCGCGCCAGCGTTCCCGCGGGAAGATTCATGCGCTCGAGGCTGAGGATCGATTTCTCGCGGTCGAGCACCCGCACCACGACGTTTTCGCCGTAGATGGTAGGCTGCGTCGACAGGCGGAAATCGATCGGGCGGCCGTTCAACGTCAGCGACAGCCGCCCGTCCTGCGGCGCGCGGGTCTCGGCGATGTTCATGTCGCTCATCACCTTGAGCCGCACCGTGATCCCGGGCATGTAGCTCTTGTGCAGGCTGCGCACGGTCTCCAGCACGCCATCGATGCGGTAGCGGATGCGCATGAAGGCATATTCCGGTTCGAAGTGGATGTCGGATGCGCCGCGTTTGACCGCATCGACCAGCAGCGAATTCACCAGCCGCACGATGGGCTGCGTGTATTCGTCACCGCCAGAGGGCAGGCTCTCGTAATCGATCTCGCCGGTTTCGATCTCGTGCAGGATGCCGTCGACCGAAAGCTCGTAACCGTAGAACTGATCGATGTAGTTTTCGAGCTGGTCTTCGCTCGCGAACTGGGTCTTGATCTCGACCTCGGGGCCCAGCATCGCGCGCAACTGGTCCATCGCAACGACGTTGAATATTTCCGGCGTCGCGACGGTCAGCACGCGGTCGGCCGGATCGTAGGCGATGGGCATCACGCGGTTGCGGCGGGCGAATTCCTGGGGCACCAATTTGAGCGCCTCGGCGTCGGCGACGACCTGCGACAGATCGATGGATTCCTGGCCGATGGTGCGCGACATGATGTCGCGGATCGCCGTTTCCGTGACGAATCCGAGCCGCACGAGCAAGCGCCCGATGGGAACGTTGTTGTTGCGCTGTTCGGCGAGCGCGATGGCGAGCTGATCGGGGGTGATGAGCCCCTGCTGCACGAGGAGGTCGCCTAGCCGCAGTTTCTTGCGCTGTTCAGCCATGTTCTGGAGCGATCGTGAACCGGTCCCATGCCCGGTGTTCCGGCCGCCGCGCGCAATGATGCTCCGCGACGGGAGCAGCGACGGAGGTGATGGCTATTCTACCTGCGCCGCCAGGCGGCTGATCCGGTCCTGGACCTGGGCGGTGTCGAAGTTGGCGTGACCGCGCTTCGCGGCCAGCCCCGCGGCCTGGCGATAGAAGCGCAGGGCGAGTCCGGGTTGGGAGAGGTGCTCGAGTGCCACGGCGAGGTTGTACGCGCAGTCCGGATTGCCCGGCTCGAGATGATGGGCCTGGAAATACGCCTGCTGTGCCTGGGCCCACAGCGATTGATCGGCATACAGATTGCCGAGCGTGAAATAGAGAAAAGCGGATGGCTCGCGGGCGATCAACTGTTTGAGGCGCGTTTCCGCACCCAGCGGATCGCCGCGCCCGAACTGCCCGATCAATCCCGACTGCGCCAAGGCGTGGCGCGGGTCGAGTTCCAGGATCTGCTGGTAATAACGGGTCGCGTCGTCGGCCCTGCCCTGCAATGCCGCCGTTGCCGCAAGGCCAAGCAGGACATCGAGGTTTCTGGGCTCATTTCGCGCAAGCTGGGCGTACAGGCGCTGCGCTGTTTCCAGGTTGCCGGCCTGCAGCGCGCCATAGGCTTCCACGAGCAACGGGCTGACCGTCACTGCGGCAGTGCCGCCACTGACCACGATCTTGCTCCCGGGAGGGGTTGTTGCTTTCTGCGCGAGCGCTGGCGCGGCAGGTTTCGATGCAGGCACGCGCTCAGTTGCCGCAGGGCGCGCGGGCGCTTCCACGACGGGCGGCTCGAGCACCGCGCTCGAAGGGATCGGTGGGGCGATTGACGGGACGGGCGCCGAGGGGGCGGCCGGGCCCGGGGATTGTGCGGCCGGCGATACCGTCGCTGGGGCCGGAGATTTGCGAACGAACACGCCGGGATGGTAGATCTGGAGGTACACGTAGACCGCGAATCCAGCGGCGAACAACCCGGCCAGCACTCCAAACACGATCACCGGGTTGATCCGGCGGCGATCGTCCAGCCTGGCACCCGTGTGCTCGCCCGCCCGCATGACGGTGGCGGCGCGGCCCTGCTCGTGTGTGGCCGAAGAGGCGCCCGCGTCGGCGGCAGCGAGCCGCGCCTTCGGCGTCGCCTCGGCCCGGGTCTGCGAGGCCGGTGCTTCGGTCGCGAGGAGTTCGAGAGCGAGCGATAACTCGGGCTTGGATTCCCCGGCCGCCGGCGAGGGGGACGCGGTCGGCTCGTTGCGCGTTTCGCCCCGGTCTTTGGCGGCCTGTTCCAGGGCCTTCATCAACAGGCTCATCGAGCATTCCCTGAGGCGTCGGGTCTTCCTTGAGGTTGCTGGCTGGGTGGCAGGAACGAGGACGGCATACCCTCTGGCGGCGCGGGCGGGGCTTCCGGTTTGGGCAGGAAGCGATTGAAAAATTTCAGCTCGTCAGCCTCCAGGGTCGGATTGCGCACGATGGTGGCGCGCAGGAAGATGACGAGCTCGGTCTTGCTCACCTGCTCATCGCGGAAAGCGAACAGCTCGCCCAGGTCGCGCACGTTGCCAACGAGCGGCACCTGGTCTCTGTTGCGCCGAACGTCATCCTGCATGAGCCCACCAAGGATCACGGCCTGGCCATTGCCGAGCTGCAGCACGGATTCCATCTCGCGCACCTGGACCTGTGGCACCCGGTTCTGGATGCAGGTGCTTTGGGTGGCGGTGCACAGGCTGGGATTGGGATCGTTCACGAACGGCTGAGTCGGATTGAGCCGCGTGATCGTCGGGCGCACCGTGAGCTGCACGCGGCCGTCGTCGTTGATCTGCGGGATGACCCCCATCACCACGCCGACAGCCACCGTCCTCGCCGTGGTCGTAGCGGTGGTAAGGGTCGGCGTGTTCACCGCCTGCGAGGTCTGCACTTGGACATCGAAGTAAACAACGTTGTCGACGACCTTGAGCAATGCCGTCTGATTGTTCAGTGCCATCAGTTTCGGACTTGACAGCACCCGCGCATTGCCGAACTGCTCGAGCAGCTTGACCGTAAGCTGGATGTCGCCCTGGCGCTGGTTGCTCTGGTTGTAGAACAAGGCGAAGAACGGCGCGGTGGCGAGGTTGCCGCCGAGCAGGGCCTGGGTGAAGGCGATGCCCCCGCTCTGCGAGACGCGCGCCCAATCGATCCCCGCCTGGTAGTTGTTGGCAAGCTGCACCTCGACGATGGTCGCCTCGATCAGCACCTGGCGCTGGGCCACCGCCGTGATGCTGTCGATATGCTGCTGGATCAGCTGGTGCTGCCGCGCCGAAGCGAGCACGCTCAGCGTTCCGGTGACGGGATTGACGATGATGTCATCGCGCGCATCAAACGGCTGCTGTTGTGACGGGCCACGGAATGCCGTCGCGTAAAGGTTCGTCGCGCCCTGGCCTGCGCGCGCCACGGCCTCGGCCTGCTTCAGCGCCGTCTCGCGCGCGGAGCGGTGTTCTTCGGCGACCTTCGCTTTCTCTTCCGAGCTCAGGCTGTGCGCGCGCGTGGACACCAGTATCGCGCGGATGTTGTCGCGCAACTGGTCCCAGAAATCGTTCTTTGAAACGGTGCGTACCTGGGTGCTCGATGCCCCGGTCGTGCCGCCGCCGGCAACACCCGTGGTGCCGCCGCTCGTGGTTCCCGCGGTGGCGCTGCCCGAACCGGATGACGACGAGGCGATTTCGCCCGACACGCTGACGGTGGACGTCGTGTCGCGAGTCATGTTTACGTAGCCGATCCGATAGGTCTTGAGGTAAGGCGTGTCGGGAGAGACGATGATCGTGTTGGCCTCGACGCGGTAGCGCATGTTGACCTGTTTCGCGATGCGATCGAGGATTGCGGGCAGCGTCTCGTTAATCGCGTTCATGCTCACCAGCCCCTGCAGGCCGGAGTGGATATCGATGTTCTGCTTGGTGTCGCGCCCGAGCGCCAGCAGCAACTCCTTGACCGGAACTTCATTGACCACGACGCTGTAGGTTTGCGGCTTCACCGCCGGCTTGGGCGGGGGCACGAACGTGCTTGTGCGCGCCGGGGGAGGGATCGCACGGTCGGGCTCCGGCCGGGCTTGCTGGCTGCCGATGTGTCCTTCGGAGGGGGGCACGTACGGACGATATTGCGTGCAGCCGGCCGCTACGAGCAACGCCACCGCCGCAGGCAGCCACCCGGGCGGGATTGCCGGACCCCGTGCGACGCGATTTCGTGCTGCCCGCAGTGCCGCCGGGACTGCGAGGTTCGCTGCCAACTCCCACCGCATCAACATGTCCCCTCCGCTGTTGCGCACTGCTGCAAACGCCATGGCCGTTGCCGCCCGCGCATTTCACGAGGCCTGTTGTGGCCGCCCGGTCTGCGCGCGAATACCGCGCACGGTGCGAAGGAAAGGCCGGTTTGCCTTCAGGGCCGGCGGCAGCTTGTCGAGCGCATCCTGCGCCGCGCCGCGATCGCTGAAACTGCCGTACAGCACACCCAGCGAGGCTTTGCGGTTGGCACCCGTACGATACAAAAAAACCTTATTGATTTCAATGAATTTCGCTATATCGCTGAGGTCGCGTGCGAGCTGTGGCTCGTGTTCGGCCTCCATCAACTGAATGGTGAAGGCGTTGGGGTCCACGCTCTTGAGCCATTGCCGGGTGGCGGCGAGGCGCAGGTCCACGAGATTGCCTGCCTCGATCTCGGGCCGCGCGGGCAGTTCAGCACTCGTGGCCCCTGCCCCTGTCACCGGCGCAGCGCGTGCCTCAGTGCCCCGAGTAGCCGGGGCCCTTTCCGCGGCGGATTTCAACCCAGCTGCGGCCGCCGCCCGTTCAGCGGGTGGCACGCCGGTTGTTGCGCTAACCGTATGGTCTTTCAATGCTTCGACACCCGCAGGCGCAGGGCTTGCGGTGGAACTCGGGTTGACCCCCACCTCGGGCGCAATGGTGTCACCCGCGCGCAACAGCGCGTAAACACCCGAGCCAGTTGCGACAACGGTAAGTGCCATCGCGATCCACGGGGCGATAGGGCCGCGCATCCATGTGCGTGGGCGCTGGCTGAATTCGCTGTCGCGTACCGCGGCGCCGACGTGCTTCGGCTTGATCGTGTGCGTGTTCTCCGAGAACGCGGCGAGCAGGGCCTTGTCCGCAATGAGATTGACACGGCGCGTGAGGCCCTCCGAGGCCCGCGCGATGCGCTTCACCACGGCGCGTGAGAAAAGATCAGGGCCACGATAACCAGCGGTGCGCATGCGGAACATGAGGTACTCGTGGATCTCCACCGCAGTGAGCGGTTCCAGCCGGAAGCTGTGGGCGATGCGTTCGCGCAGCTGCCGTATGTTGGGCTGGCGCAGGTTCTCGTCGAGTTCGGGCTGCCCGAAGAGCACGATCTGCAGCAGCTTGTCGTTGCGCGTTTCCAGATTGGACAGGAGGCGGATCTCCTCCAGGGTCGCAAGCGGCATGCTTTGCGATTCCTCTACGATGACGACCACGTGACGGCCTTCCGCGTGGCGCTTCAGCAGATGCTCCTGGAGGGCGTGCATGACTTCGAGACGCGATGTGCCGGAGGCGGTTCCCATCTGCAGCTCGAACGCGATGGCGTGCAGGATCTCTTCGGGGGGCACGTTCGGATGCACGAGGTACACGGTCTCCACGTTCGACGGCAGCCGCGCCTGCAGCATGTTGCACAACATGGTCTTGCCGCTGCCGACCTCGCCGGTGACCTTGACCATGCCCTCGCCCTGCGTCACGGCGTAGATCAGCGCCTCGAGTATCGGGCCGCGGTTGCCGCCACCGAAGAAAAAACCGGTGTTGGGCGTGATCCGGAACGGGGGCTCGTTCAGCCCGAAGTGGTTGTAATACATGTGATCAAAAGGGAGATGCGCGCTGACTCATCCCGGGAGCGATCATTGCCCGCGTCATTTTGCGTCCTTGGCCGGCTCCGCGTGCCCTGCGTGGCTCTGCATCCGGCTGTAGAGCGTGGTGCGGTGGATGCCCAGCAGCTTCGCCGCACGGGTGAGGTTGCCATGGGTGAGCGCCAGGGCCGCGTCAATATAGCCACGCTCCCATTGCTGCAGCGTGAGGTCGAGGTCGAATGATTTTCGGGACTGGAGATGGTGTTTTGCCGCATCCTGAAGCGCCTCCGAGTCTTCCATGAAGGGAAGTTCGGCGGGGCCCGGCTCCATGCCGTCGGTGTCGAGTTCGGCCTGCAGCTGCTCGGAGTTGACCTTGCGCCCGGCGTACTTCGTGGTGAGCCGGATCACGATGTTGCGCAACTCGCGCACGTTCCCGGGGAAACCGTAGTCCATCCACGACCGCATCGCGGCGTCGTCCAGCTCGAACTTCGGCATGCGCGCCTGCTGCGCGTAGCACTCCCGGAAATGGTCGAGCAGCACGCAGCGGTCATCGCCCAGGTCGCGCAGAGCGGGGACCGTGACGGTGAATACCGAGAGGCGGTGATAGAGGTCGGCGCGAAAGCGCCCGTTGCGTATCTCCGCGCGCATGTCGCGGTTGGTCGCCGCGAGCACGCGCGCATTGGACGCCCGCGTCAGCGTTTCGCCGACACGCTGGAACTCGCCGTTCTCCAGCACGCGCAGCAGCTTTGCCTGCAGCTCGAGCGGAAGTTCGCCGATCTCGTCGAGAAACAGCGTCGAATCGCGCGCATCCTCGAAGTAGCCGGCGCGCGCGTTGGTGGCGCCCGTGAACGCGCCTTTGGCATAGCCGAACAGCGTCGGTTCGACCAGCGTCGGCGAGATCGCGGCGCAGTTGAGCGCGAGGAACGGACGTTCCGCGCGATGGCTCAACGAGTGCAGCGATCTCGCGACGAGTTCCTTGCCGCTTCCCGATTCACCCTCGATCAGCACCGGGAAAGGCGCATCGGCAAACTGCCCGATCTGCTGGCGTAGCTTTTCGACGGGCGGGCTGCTCCCGAGCAGCCCGCCGCCGGGGGCGGTGGCGGGATCGGCGCCGCGGATCGCCAGCACGTCCGCAAGCAGCTTCTGGAGCTTTCGCGGTTCGCACGGCTTGGCGACGAAATCGATCGCGCCCAGGGTGCGCGCGTGGCGCGCGTTGGTTTCGTCGTTCTGCCCCGACAACACGACGATCTTGATCGACGGCGAGTAGGCGAGCAGCTCGCTCACCAGCCGGAACCCCTCGTCGGGACGGTGCGGCGTGGGCGGCAACCCGAGATCCACCAGGGCGAGCTGTGGCGGCCGTTCGAGCTGCAGCAGCAGGCTTCTCGCCTGCGGCCGCGACCCCGCGACATATACGACAAAGTCCCGGCTCAGCACGAAATTGAGCGTATCGGTGATGAGCGGGTCGTCGTCGACGATCAACAGGTCGGGTTTGTCGTTCGCTGCCATGGCGTTGGGCTCCTACGCGCGAATAACTCATTGTGCCAGATCGCCCGGCGCGCGGGCGGGGCGCGGCCGCCGAGCCGTCACGCGACGCATGCAAGAAACGCCTCCTCCAGCCCCGGCACGGCGAATTTGCGCCGCAGATCGCCGGGCGCGCCGGCAAACCGGATCTGACCCTGGTGCAGTATCGCCATGCGCTCGCACAGCTCCTCGATATCGGCGAGCACGTGCGAGGTGAGCAGCACGGTGTGACCGGCCGGGCGCAGGCCGCGAAGCTGCTGCTTGAACAGGGCGCGTGCCCTGGGGTCCAGCCCGCTCGTCGGTTCATCGAGGATGAGAAGTTCCTTGCGTGACAGCAGACACGCCGCCAACCCCAGCTTCTGCGTCATGCCTTTCGAGTAGGTGCGGGCCGGCCTGTCGAGCACGCCTTCAGAGAGATCGAGACCGGCGAGCGCCCGGGCAGTCGCGGCCTCGTCGTAGGCCGTGCGATGAAGTTCGAGCATGTAGCGCAGAAAGTCGCGCCCGCTGAGATAGAACGGCGGATTGAAGCGCTCGGGCAGGAATGCGAGCCGCGCCCGGGCCCCCGGCGCGCGATGCCCGGCGCCGAAGATCTCGATGAAGCCCGCATCGATCTCGGCCAGGTCCAGCGCGCACTTGATCAACGTTGTCTTGCCGGCCCCGTTCTCACCCACCAGACCGAAGCATTCGCCCGGCCGCACATCCAGCGAGACGCCGTCAAGGGCAGAGGTTCCGCCATAGGATTTTCGTACATTGGAGAAGCGCAACGCGAGATCGCTCATGCGCAGTAACTTATCCGAAAGCCGGCGGGCGGTAAACAGTATAATTTCCGCATGCGGAGTCCCGATCTTGCCCTGCTGCGGCAGCTCTCGGCAAACAGCGAAATCTACCGCGATCCGCTGGCCCATATCGACTGGCATGCGCTCGATTGCAGCGGGTTCTGGTTGCCCGAGCCGGCGCTGTCCCTGTACGGGCTGGCGGAGTACGCCACACTGAGCGCCGACGTGAAGCGGCGTTTGTCGCACTACGAGTTCGTCAACGTCATGTGCTGCGGCCTTTGGCTGGAACGCGCCTTCCTGCAGCGCGTGTCACGGCGCCTCGACGCGCAACTGCCGCGCGTCGAATACGAGTTCTTCCTCCACGAACTGCGGGAAGAGGCGGGCCACAGTCTCATGTTTCTCAAAGCGATCCGGGCGAGCGGGCTCGCGCTGCCCGAGGATGCGTGGCAGGCGCCGCGCCTCGCCAACTGGCTGGCGCGTCACGCGCTGGCGGCCGGCGCGGCATTCTGGCTCGCGATGGTGATCGGCGAGGACGTGCCCGACAAGTTCAACCGCTACGTGCGCAGCGAGCCGGCGGCGGTACACCCGACGATCGCGCAGATCTGCACCTTGCACGTGATCGACGAGGCGCGCCACATTGCCGCCGCGCGCAGCAGGCTCGAGGCTGCCTTGCGTCAGCGCCCAGGTTGGCGGCGCGCGGCGCTGACGCCGGTCATGAACCTGCTGCTGAGGCAGATCGTCGAGGTCTTCTACTTGCCGCCGGCGCGCTTCTACGAACTCGCGGGTCTCACGCACGGACGGTGGTGGCGCGCGATGGCGGCGAACAACGCGACGCACCGGCACTTTGTTGCGCAGCAGCTGGCGCCGACGCTGCGGATGCTCGAGGGCTACGGGCTGAAACCCAAGCTTTGACTTTGAGGTTTCAGGTCTGCGCAAGCACCTGCGCGGCAGTATGGCAGCTGCGCCAGCCGAGTTCGACGATCGCGCGCCGGCAGTTGAGGAGCAGGGTGCGGGTGAGACCCTCGATCCACGCAGGTTCTCCGCCCCAGCCGAAGTAACGCCAGGCGAAATTTGCGCCGCGGCGCGCCACCGCGAGCGGGAGGGGGATCGATACGCGATGCCGGCCACGGATCGCATCGCGGAAACTGAAGTTGTCTTCAGTTGCCAGGTTGAACGCGCCGCGCACGTCGCGCTCGAGCGCGAGCAGTACCGCCTGCGCGGCATCGTCTTCGTGGACGCACTGCAGCAGCGGCTGCGGCTCGTGCAGGCGCGGGTAGCACGGCTGGCGCAACAGTTGTCGGAGCAACGGCTGGGCGTGAGGTCCGAGGATCACGTGCGGACGCAGCCGCACGCACTCCGGGAACTCGATCGCCAGCAATCGCTCGAGGTGCGCCTTGTGGCGGCCGTAGAGGAATCCCGGAAGCGGCGCGTACGGTGCGTCTTCGTTCAGGTGCACGCCCTGCCCGTATACGGCGGCGCTCGACAGGTGGATGAGCCGCTTCACCCCCGCCGCGCGGGCCGCATGGAATACCTTATGACTCGCCGTGACATTGATGTCGAACATCTCGGACTCGCTCATCCGTCCGCGCAGCACGACGAATGCCAGGTGGATCAACGCATCGTGTCCGGCGAGCCGGGCGGCGATCTCCGGGTCGCGGATGTCACCCTGAGTCGCGGTAAACAGCGGGTGCGTGAAATGCGGAGTACGCAGATCGACGCCGGTCACCGCCGCGACGCCGCGATGCGCGCACAGCCTGGGCAGCAGCGTCCGTGCGAGGTGCGCGCTCGATCCGGTGACGAATACACGCATGCCGTGTCAGGATCGAGGATCGAGGATCGCGGATCGAGGGAAGCAGGGGTCGCCGACCATACTCAATCCTCAACCCTCAATCCTGAATCCCGGCCAAATGCCGGCATCACCTCGGCAGCGAAGAGTTCCATTGATTCCGTGACGATGGAATGATCGACGGCACCGGCGCCGAACGCACACAGCAGATGCGTTACGCCGCCATCCCGATACTTGCGGAGCTTGTCGATGCAGTCGCGGGGATCGCCGACCACCGTCATGCCGAAGGCGTCCGCGAGTCCGAAATCGACTCCCATCCTCGCGAGATGGCGAAACCGGCCCAGATCGTGAATCTGCTCGTAGCCTGGGTAACTGCGCTCGAGCACCGGCAGGGTCACCTTGTAGAGCTCGCGATAGAACCAGGTGAATGCCGGCCTGGCCAGCTCCCGGGCGCGGGTGCGATCCGCGAGACACAGCACGCCGACTGTCATGCCGCAGCGCGGAGGATCGGACGCGCGCCAGGCGGCGCGAAAGCGCGCGATGTCGTGCTTCACCATGAACCATGGCTTGAATGGGCCGGCAAGCACGCCGAGTTGCATTTCGGCGGCCCACTCGTAGGTTTCGGGGCTGACCGCCGCCGTCCACAGCGGTGGGTGCGGCTGCTGCACCGCGCGCGGCACGAGTTCGAGGCCCGCGAATCGATAATGTTTGCCGGCGTGGGTCAGGGGCCCGGGCCGAAAGCTCTCGCGCAGGACCGCCAGGCTCTCTGCGGTCACATCCCGGCTTGATGCCATCGAGACACCGAACGTTTGATACTCCAGCGGGGAGAATCCGCGGCCGATTCCGACTTCGATCCGCCCACCGCTCAGCACGTCGAGGGTGGCGATGCGCTCGGCGACATGGATCGGATGATGCAGCGGCAACGGGATGACGGCATGGCCCAGCCGGATGCGGCGCGTGCGTTGAGAGGCGGCGGCGAGCAGCAGTTCCGGCTTGGAGCAGTGCGAGTAGCCGGGCATGAAGTGATGCTCGACCAGCCACGCGCACCGGTAGCCCAGGTGGTCGGCGAGTTCAATTTCGGCCAAGGCGTCGTGGCACGCGGCGGCTTCGGTCCTGGCTGCATGCGCGGGAAAGGCGACTTCGTGGAACAGGTCGAAATTCATGAAGGCGGTGTGCACTCTAAAGCCGGTATCATGCCAGTGCGGGCAGCGCACACCAACAGTCGCATGCGCGCCTGCCGTCCGCCCGGATTTCTTGGGGCGTGTGGAACTGGTTTAAAATCATTGCTTTTTTGAACCGCAACCGTGCCCCCGCCCGTGGAAAACCTCGTCGAAGTAAGGGATGTCGACTTCTCCTACGACGTGCGCCCCGTCCTCAAGGGCATCAACATGGCCGTGCCGCGGGGCAAGGTCGTGAGCATCATGGGTTTGAGCGGCTGCGGCAAGACCACGTTGTTGCGGCTGATCGGCGGGTCGATCAAACCGTCCAAAGGGGAGGTGCGCGTCGCCGGCCGGGTGGTGCACGAACTTGACCAGGACGAGCTTTATGCAATGCGCCGCCGCATGGGGATGCTGTTCCAGTTCGGCGCGCTGTTCACCGACATGTCGGCGTTGGACAACGTGGCATTCCAGATTCGCGAACATACCGAGCTCCCGGAATCGATGGTGCGGGATCTGGCGCTGATGAAACTGCACGCGGTCGGGCTGCGTGGCGCAGCACATCTGATGCCTGCGGAACTTTCCGGCGGAATGGCGCGGCGGGTCGCGCTCGCGCGCACCATCGCGCTCGACCCGATGTTGATCATGTACGACGAGCCGTTCACGGGACTCGACCCGATCGCCATGGGCGTGATCGGCGATCTCATCAAGAAACTGAACGACGTGCTCGGAGCAACGTCGATCATCGTCACGCACGACGTCCAGGAGTCGCTGAAAATCGTCGACTACGTCTACTTCATGTCCGACGGCGTGGTGGTGACCCAGGGGACTTCCGCGGATATCCGCGGGTCGCAGGCGCCGTTCGTCCACCAGTTCGTCTGGGGCGAAATCGACGGGCCGATGCCGTTCCACTACCCCGGCACGGCAACCGGCGCCGACTTCGGCGTGGGGGCAGGCCATGCTTGAGCGCATTGCCGCGGCGTTGCGCAGGCTCGGGCGCCAGTTTATCAACGCCATCTGGCGCCTCGGCTATGCCAGCCGTTTTTTCCTGCTGGTGCTGCTGCGCTCGGGCACGAGCTTCCGGCGCTTCCGGCTGGTGGTGAAGGAGATCTATTTTGCGGGGGTGCTGTCGCTCATCATCATCAGCGTCTCGGGGCTCTTCGTCGGCATGGTGCTGGCGCTCCAGGGCTACGAAACGCTGCAGAAGTACGGGTCGGCGGAAGCGGTGGGAACGCTGGTCGCGCTGTCGCTCACGCGCGAACTCGGGCCCGTCGTTTCGGCGCTGTTGTTCGCGAGCCGCGCCGGTTCCGCCATGACCGCGGAGATCGGGTTGATGAAAGCGACCGAGCAGATCTCCGCGATGGAGATGATGGCGGTGGATCCGATCGCGCGCGTCATCGGGCCGCGCTTCTGGGGCGGGTTGATTTCCATGCCGCTGCTTGCCGCGATGTTCAGCGCGGTGGGCGTGTTCGGCGGCTACCTCATCGCGGTGGTGCTGATCGGCGTGGACGAGGGCGCATTCTGGTCGCAGATGCAGAATGCCGTCGACTTCCGCTACGATATCGTGAATGGGGTCATCAAGAGCGTGGTTTTCGGCGTGGCGGTGACGGCGATTGCCCTGTTCGAGGGTTACGACGCGCCGCCGACCGCCGAAGGGGTGTCGCATGCAACCACCCGCACCGTCGTGACCTCGTCGCTGGCGATCCTGGGCCTGGATTTTGTGCTGACCGCGTTTATGTTCAGAGGAGCATGAGGCAATGGACCGAACCATGGTGGACCTGTGGGTGGGGATATTCGTTGCCATCGGGATCGCCGCCCTGATGGTTCTCGCGCTCAAGGTCGGCAATGCGAGCACGACGTTCAACGTCGGCGAGACCTATCACGTGAGCGGTGATTTCGACAACATCGGCGGGCTCAAGGTGCGGGCGCCGGTGAAGAGCGCGGGGGTCGTCGTCGGGCGCGTCGACCAGATCACGTTCGACAACGAACGCTTTCGCGCGCGCGTGGTCATGAACATCGACAAGCGCTACCAGTTTCCGAAGGACACGTCAGCTTCGATCCTGACCTCCGGCCTGCTGGGCGAGCAGTACATCGGGCTGGAAGCGGGGGGTGACAGCGAGAACATCAAGGCCGGCGGCAGCCTCAAGCTGACACAGTCGGCGGTGGTTCTGGAAAAGCTGATCGGCCAGTTTCTTTACAACAAGGCGGCCGAGGGCGACAGCAAGAAGTAGCGGCCGCGGGTTGCCGCGACGGAGAAAGGGAAGGCAATCATGAAGCAGATCATTGCAATGGCACTATGCGCGGGGGCGCTCTGGGCCGGCCAGTTACCCGCGTCGGAGGCGCTGGCGCCGGACGTCCTCGCGAAGAGCGTGACCGATGAAGTGCTGGCAATCGTGCGCGCCGACAAGGACATCCAGGCGGGCAACCAGAGGAAAGTCCACGACCTGGTCGAATCCAGGGTCGTGCCGCACTTCAACTTCGTCCGTATGACGCAACTTGCAATGGGACGCAACTGGCGCAATGCCAAGGCGGATCAGCAGAGGCGGCTGGTGGAGGAGTTCCGCCAGTTGCTGGTGCGCACCTACACGTCCGCTTTTACCCAGTACCGGAATCAGACGATCGAGTACCGGCGCACGCGCATGGCCGCGGGCGACACCGACGTGGTGGTGCAGTCGCTGATCAAGCAACCGAGCGGTCAGCCGGTGGCCGTGGACTATGCCATGGAAAAAACCGGCAACGGGTGGAAGGTCTACAACGTCAAGATCGAAGGTGTGAGCCTGGTCGAGAACTATCGCAACACCTTCAATACCGAGGTCCAGAAGAGCGGAATCGACGGCCTGATCAAGTCGCTCGCCGACAAGAACCGGATGCTGGTGCAGCAGGCGCAATCCAGGTGATTACCTGCGACGGCGGGCGCTGCGAGGTGCGGGGCCCGCTCACCATCGCCACTGCCGCCGGACTGTTTGACGAGGGCAAGCGGCTGTTCGTTGCCGATAACGTGGTCGTCGATCTGGCGGGCGTGACCGAGGTCGACTCGGCGGCGGTGAGCCTGCTGCTCGAATGGCGCCGCAGCGCGCTGGCCGGCAACCGACGCATCGAGTTCACGAATCTCCCAGCCAACCTCAAGAGCCTTGCAACACTCTATGGCGTTGCCGATCTGTTAGGCGGGTAATGGGTAATCACGGATCACGATTCACGGCCTTAGCGGAGCGATATGATCGACGCTGAACAGATCGAAGAGTGGATAAAGAGCGGGCTTGCCTGCGAGCGCGTGGAAGTGCAGGGCGACGGCCATCACTTTGAGGCCGTCATCGTCAGCGCGCAGTTTCGCGGCAAGACGCGGGTGCAGCGGCATCAGCTGGTCTATGGCGCGCTTGGCGACCGCATGCGGGCGGAAGTCCATGCGTTGTCGATGCGCACGCTCACACCGGAGGAATCGGACGAGTGACCGCCTGGCATGGATAAGCTCGTCATCGAAGGCGGCGCAGCGCTCACCGGTACCATCGACATCTCCGGCGCCAAGAACGCGGCGCTGCCGATTCTCACGGCGGCGCTGCTGACGGAAGAAACGCTGACGGTGGAGAACGTTCCCCATTTGAGGGACGTGGCCACCATGCTTGATCTGCTCGGCCGGATGGGCGTATCAGCGTCGCGCCACGGCAAGCTCGGCGTCGCGTTGAACGCTCGCTCGCTTGGCGATCCGGTCGCGCCTTACGATCTGGTGAAGACGATGCGGGCGTCGGTCCTCGTACTGGGCCCATTGCTTGCGCGCCTGGGGAGCGCTCGCGTCTCGCTGCCGGGGGGGTGCGCCATCGGCCTGCGCCCCGTCGACCAGCACTTGAAGGGTCTGCAGGCGATGGGCGCCACCATTACCATGGAGCAGGGGTACATGGTGGCGAGCGCGCCACGCCTGAAAGGCGCCCGCATCTGCATGGATCTGGTGACGGTCACCGGCACCGAGAACATCATGATGGCAGCGAGCCTCGCGGAGGGTCGCACCGTCATTGAAAACGCGGCCCGCGAACCGGAGGTGGTCGATCTTGCCGGATGCCTCAACGCAATGGGCGCACGCGTCATAGGCGCGGGCACCGACACCATCACGATCGATGGGGTCGAGCGCCTGCACGGCGCGCGCTACCGCGTGATGCCCGATCGCATCGAGACCGGCACGTTTCTGGCCGCTGCCGCGGCGGCCGGCGGACGGGTGCGGCTGAACGGCGCGCGCGCTGACATCCTGGATGCGGTGCTCGACAAACTCCGGGAAGCGGGCGCCAAAGTTGAGGCCGCGCCGGACTGGATCGAGATCCAGGCGCACGGCACCCGGCAGGCGGTCAACCTGCGCACCGCGCCGTATCCGGGATTTCCCACCGACATGCAGGCCCAGTTCGTGGCGTTGAACAGCGTCGCGCAGGGAACGGCGGTGGTGACCGAAACCATCTTCGAGAACCGTTTCATGCACGCGCAGGAGTTGCGGCGGCTCGGCGCCGACATCGAGGTGGAAGGCAACACCGCCATCGTCAAGGGCGTGACGCGCCTGGACGGCGCGACGGTGATGGCGACGGATCTCCGCGCCTCGGCCAGCCTGGTGGTTGCCGGACTCGTCGCGCGCGGCACGACCACGATCGAGCGGGTCTACCACCTGGACCGCGGCTACGAGCGCATCGAGGAGAAGCTGTCGCGGCTCGGCGCCCGGATCAGGCGCGTGCCCTGACGCCGGCGCTCAGCACCGCCTTGCTCAGCTTTGCAGGCGCTCGGTGACCTGATAGCGCACCCAGTCGAAGTCCTCACCAGCCTCGACCAGGCTGACCGGGGCGAGGGCGAAGCCCCCCGCGGGGATCATCATGTGAAGGTGGCGCTTCGCCGTGAAGGATCCGGCGCGCATCAGCAGCGCCACCTCGCGATTGTGGTCGGGTCTGCTCGACAGCAGCATCGCGGATTCGGTTTGGCGTGCGCGATCCCCCGACTGAGTACTGGCGGCGGACGCCAGCGCGACCGGGACCGCCGCCGTCCCCAGCACCTGTATCCCGACGCGGCGTTGATCGAACTTGTCGCGGGTTATGCGCCGCACGATGCCGACACGGCACAGATTCGATGTCTCCGTCCGCAAGCCCACCAGGCAGCCCACATGCAGCCAGTCGGCCTTCATCTTGGGCACCACGGTGCCGTAGCCGCCGTCGCTCGCGTTGAAGACGATCCAGCTTTCGGCGCCGTCCGGATCGCTGAATTCGAGGGAGGTCGCGTCCGTAACCGACTGCACCCATATCAGCGTCTCGGCGAATCCCGGCATCACCGTGACGCGCGTCACGAGATCACGGCGATCGGCGCCACGCTCCGGCACCTTGTCGCCCCAATACTGATGGAGGTGGTCGAGCACCGACGCCACTGTGTTCTTGTCGAATTCGCCTCCTAGGTTGATATCGCCCGGAACACCGTCCTTCTCATGTATCGCGCGCGCCAGGTCACCCAGTCCCCGTGCTGCGTCACCCGCCCCGAAATATCTGACCAGCGCGCCGGCGGCCGTATTTTTCGTCACGCGCGCCGGGGGTCGGTGCAGCGACAGGTCGAAGCAGAAGTTGCAGCCGGGCGCGGCCTGCTGCTGCCAGGTGAAGCGGTTTGCAAAGTGCGCGACAACGCGCTCGGCGATGTGCACTTTCATCGGCGCGAGCCCGTCCGGCGACGATGCCACGAGCATCAACGCCTTGAGGATTTCTTGCTGCGCGGTGGAATCGCCGTGCCTGCCCGGGTAGATCTGGGCCTTGGCGGACGCGAAGCCCTGGCTTTCTGCGAACAGGTGCGCGCGTCCGAGGTCGCGCCAGAGGCGATCTTCGATCAGGCCGTAGCGCAGCAACACCCACTTGATCTGGAGGGTGAGCGTGCGCAAGGCGCGACCCACGACCATGGGCAGATGCTTGTGGACCGCGTTCGCGCCGGGAGCGTTCCCCTGGTACTGCTCGATGCAGCGCAAATAACTGCTGCCCAGAGCCCTCCAGAATCCGAACGAGGTATTCCACAGGTGACTCTCATAGAACTTTTGCAGCCGCGGCGCATCCAGGTACTCGGGCGCGAGCTTGAACTGGTGGTTCTTCGCCGCCCGGTCGAGCAGGTCGATCGCATCGAGGCGGTTCTGCGGTTTAATGTCGTCGGCTTCATTGATGGAATCGAGCCATCGGGTCATTTCTTCGAGTGCGCGCAAAGAGTTGTCAGAGGGCAATTCCGCGATCGCCTCGCGCACTCTCTTGAGGTCGGCCATGGGATGATCGCCCTTGCCGCCCTTGATCCAGTTGAGCATGGTATGACTTGCGTCCCCGGTCCCCTGTGTGCACAGTTTACAGTAAAATGCTGTTTTTAAGGTAACATTTCAAGCCGTGATCACGATCGCGCTGTCGAAGGGGCGCATTTTCGACGAAACCCTTCCCTTGCTGCGCGCGGCAGGCATCACGGTCGGCGAGGACCCTGAAACCTCGCGCAAGCTGATCCTCGGCACCAGTCGCCCGGACGTGCGCGTCATTATTGTGCGTGCGACCGATGTCCCGACCTACGTGCAGTACGGGGCCGCCGACCTGGGGGTGACGGGCAAGGATGTGCTGGACGAGCACGGCGGCAACGGCCTGTATCAACCACTCGATCTCGGCATTGCGCGCTGTCGCATGATGGTCGCGGCGCGCGAGGGTTTCGACTACCGTGGCGCGGTGCGTAAGGGCGCGCGGCTGCGCGTCGCGACCAAGTACGTGCAGACGGCGCGCGAGCATTTCGCTGCCAAGGGCGTGCACGTCGACATCATCAAGCTTTACGGTTCGATGGAACTCGCGCCGTTGACCGGGCTGGCGGACGCCATCGTCGACCTGGTGGGTACCGGCAACACGCTCAGGGCGAACCATCTCGTGGCGGTCGAGGAAATCACGCGGGTGAGCGCGCGGCTGGTCATCAACCAGGCGGCACTGAAGCTCAAGCGCAGGTCGATCCAGCCCTTGCTCGATGCGTTCACAAGGGCTGCGGCATGACGCCCGCGCGATTGCTCGACACCGCGCAGGCGGATTTCGAAGGCCAACTCGGGCGGCTGCTCGCATTCGACGCCGCGCAGGACGCGGCGGTCGACGAGGCGGTCGCCGCAATCATCGCCGATGTCCGGGCGAAGGGCGATGCCGCGGTCCTCGACTACACGCGGCGGCTCGACCGCGTGGCTGCGGATTCGGTTGCGGATCTGGAGGTCCCGCTCAAGCACCGTGACAACGCATTGGCCGCGCTGCCGGCGCCCCGGCGCGAGGCGCTTGGTGTCGCGGCCGACAGGGTGCGCGCCTTCCACGAGAGGCAGCGCACGCAATCGTGGAGCTTCGAGGACGCGGACGGCAACGAGCTGGGCCAGCAGGTGACGGCGCTCGACCGCGTAGGAATCTATGTTCCCGGCGGAAAGGCGGCTTATCCGTCGTCGGTCATCATGAATGCCGTGCCGGCAAGGGTGGCGGGCGTGCGCGAGATCATCATGACCGTTCCCGCGCCGGGTGGTGAACTCAACGATCTGGTGCTGGCGGCCGCCGCGATCTGCGGCATCGACCGGATTTTCACGATCGGCGGCGCGCAGGCGGTTGCGGCGCTCGCCTACGGCACCGCGACGGTGCCGCGCGTGGACAAGATCGTTGGCCCCGGCAACGCCTACGTCGCAGCGGCCAAACGACGTGTGTTCGGGGTGGTCGGCATCGATATGGTGGCGGGACCGTCCGAGATCCTGGTGGTGAGTGACGGGACGGCGA